>ERZ1643251.3305-NODE-3305-length-15052-cov-7.733547_pt1 | contig 15052 bp, 10 predicted proteins | sample MGYA00579261_ERZ1643251 | MGnify/ENA primary metagenome ERZ1643251 (study PRJEB29033, sample SAMEA4952267) | chicken gut metagenome | biome: Broiler Chicken; feature: Gastrointestinal Tract; material: Caecum | place: Ireland | collected 2018 | study: Broiler...
TTCTTTGCATTACATAGTTCCGATTTCTTTACTGATTTTACTTCTGCAATTTAGCATATAAAAACAATAATTTTGGCAGCAGAAGATGTTATTTTAAAAAATGAAGAGAATATAAAAAAAGTTGTTTGGGAAGAAGGAACAACGAAAAAAGAAGCTTCTATCAAAGAGCAAATAAGGTCAGTTTCTGATTATCGGGATTTTAAAGAAAAAGTTATTTTTCAGACCATAGCATTTAGCATGGCGTATGTGGATATTATTGATGCCATGATAGATAAATATTCAGAAGGTGTATCTGGCTATAAAGATTTTTTAAAATGTAACAGTTGCAGCATTAAGCAAGTGTTTATAGAAAGCAAATATAATAATTTAAGAACTATTAAGGCAAGTATAATTAAATTTGAACGCGTGTATGCTCTATGGACAAGATTGGCTTTATCGAATGACTACTTGCATTATTTATTATATAGCTTTATAGCTGATTGTTATGAAACGAAACCTGTTTCTGATGATGCAGAAGAAGGTGTCGAGCAAGTCATTGAAAGGTTTGTTATTAAAGATAAGGATGGAAAGAAGTACACTCATTATAATGAGAAGGCGAGTAGTTTAAATTCATTGTGTATGTGGATTGAGAAAGGGGTATTTGATGAAAATGCTATTATTTCAGAAATTCAAGAAAAGTTTACGCAAAATCAGTTTACTGATAAGTTCAAGGTTTTACATTGGTCTATATTTGATTTAGATGCAGAAACTACAATAAAAGGATTAAAAGATGCTTTAAAAGATGCCTATAATGGATTTTTAGATGCAGATGAATATGTAGGACTTATTGACAGGTTACAGTATTATAAAGTTTATAAACTTCCGTTTGATGATTTGGATTATTATAAATTATCTGATGGAATAGATAAATTTATTGAGCGTGTAAAAACAGGTGTCGAGGAAGGAAAATTACGGTTTCATGTCGCAAGTGAGATTATGGCACGTGAGAACGAAGATACTAAAAGTTTGCTTGAAAAGTTAGAGTATATTGAATATAACCATAATTACTGGAAATTGAGAAATAATTTACTTGAAGCCCTTAAAGATAAGAGTGATTTTTTGTATAATTTAAATATATATGGCTTAGAAGAGCTTGACGATGAGTTGCTTGATGTTTTTAAAAAGGCTTATCAAGAAGGAGATAATCGAAGGAAACGAGAGTTAGGACACTTTATATTATCACTCAATTATACTATGGACATGTTACCTACGGGGTCAACAAATAGTTTTGCAAAATTTAAAAGAATTAGTGCTATAGGTGAAACGATAAAAAACTTTGAAGCTTTAATTGATTGGCTCAAAAAACAGAGTGAAATTGAGACAGACATTATTACGAAAATGATTTTAAATCAATTTAGTATTGATATACAGGGTAAGTTAACTCAGCTCAATCAGGATTTAGATAATTTTAAGCAAAAAATACAACCTAAATGAAAATTTTAACCTGTAAGCAAGAAAGTTCTGAATGAAATTCCAAGGAAGAAATATATGGATTTATTTTTAGAAAAAATTTTAATAACAGATAAAGTAATTTGTGACAATATTGATAAAAAAGATGTTTTGGGTATAGAATTGTTGTCTCAAAATATTGTTGCACAACTAAGAAATTTTGTTGAGGCAATTGCAAGATTTTTGTGCAGACAAGAAAAAGACATAGCAGATAATCAAAAAGGTACAACAGCTGCCATAAGTTATATAAAGTCTAAAGATAAATATATCTTTTTAAATCGTTTTCATAAATGTTTACAGGTGTCAGCCTCTCATTCGACTGTAGAACCTGATGTAGCAATTAGGTTAATGTATCGATATTGGGACTACTTATATGATTGTAAAAAGTTTTTAAAGCAAGAATATAATATTGATGTTTTGCGTAACTTAGATGACTTCCCTTTAGAACAGGACGAAACACTCAAGGAATATTATGAGAAAATTTCCATTCAAATTAACAAACGGAGTATAATCCAAATTACAGAAAGTCCTACGAATCGATATTATATACAAAAGAAGAAAGTTTTTAGGGTAAATGGCGAAAAATATTATGAAGTCACATTGTCTGAAGCAGACAATAAGGCATCAAAATTTGATAATATCATCGCATTTACAAAGATTGATATTCCAATTTTTTATGCAATACATCCAAGGCTTGAGGATTCTAAAATTCATATTTTAAATAGAGACATGCCAATACGGATTATTGTTGGATTTAAAGTTTCTATAAGACCATGCGAATTTGATAATTTTTTTAAAATCTTTGATCATCGCACAAGAGTTTCAACCAGTGATAATGAATATAAGGCTCTAATGAGTTATTTGACACAAACTAAATTGAGTTTAACGGAACTGATTGAGCTTGATGACGATGATTTTGCGAAAATAAGAGAAAAAGTTTGCAAAGAGCTTAAAACTACTCATATTTTTGATGGGTTGTCAATATGTCGCCAATTTTATAATAAGCCTGGATACAATGTATTAATATATCTATTGTATAAGCTAAGGAATGTTGTTATAAGAGACCAATATAATTATGAGCCCAATGATAGACTATCTAATTTGAGATTAAAATATAAATGTATTGGCTTTGATACAATGCCTTTCGCGTTTGAATTGTCTAATCATTTTACCAATCTCGGCGATTTGTTTGAGTGTATAAATCTGGCGGGGAGAGAACATGAACTATTGGGAAGGTTAATTAAAAATAATACAGAAATAAGAGCTAAACTTTATACACCGGAGAGCGAATTAAGTAAATTTAAAGATATTGATTCATTAATCTCTAAGTATAATTCGTTGCTGTATTATAAACACAAAGAAGAAGGTTCATTAAAACACGAGAATGGGTTTGTTTATATTAATGGCTACGAAAAAAACACCATTCGTATCATTCAACAACTTAACATGTTAACATCTTCAGGGCTTGGTGGGTATGCAGAGTCATTTGAGCAGTGGCAGAAAGAAACAGGCTATAAAATCGACTCTTCTGAAAAAGAAACAGCCTTGCAAAAACTCTTTTCATATTCAAAAGTTGCACTGATATACGGACCAGCGGGTACAGGAAAATCTACGATGGTCAAGCATATCTCTAATTTCTTTTCAAACAGAACGAAAATATATTTAACTAATACTCATTCGGCTAAAGAGAATCTAAAAAGATGCGTTAACATGGCGGAAAATAATAGCTTTTCTACAATAAAGAATTATATTTCAAAAGGCGGCGCAGAATGTGATATTTTGTTTATAGATGAATGCAGTACCGTCAGCAATGTTGACATGGTTAATATTTTAGAGAAAACACAATTTAAGCTATTAGTATTGGTAGGAGATATTTATCAGATTGAGTCTATAAGATTTGGTAATTGGTTTGCTATAGCACGTTCATACATACCATCAAAGGCTATTTGTGAGTTAACATATGTTCATAGAAGTACTGACGAAGTTTTGAAGGAGTTATGGGAATCTGTTAGAAAATTGGATGGCAGGATGGCAGATTTATTAGATGCACATCATTATTCAGTTTCATTAGATGAGTCTATATTCAATCGATCTTCAGATGATGAAATTATTCTTTGCTTAAATTATGATGGTTTGTATGGAATAAACAATATTAATAAATTTCTGCAAGACAGCAATAATTCCAAATCCGTTAAAATGGGTATGGAAATATATAAAGTTAACGATAGAATTATTTTTAAGGATAATGAACGATTTGGCGATTTATTATATAACAACCTCAAGGGAACAATAATAAATATTGAAGAGGAAAAAAGCTCTGTTAAATTTTATATTGAGGTGGAAAAGGTTTTTAATGAATTAGATGTTGAGAATGCTAATTTTAAATTAGAAACGCCACGGAATAAAGGTAAATCTATTGTAAGTTTCTACGTTAATAAATTTTCAAATCGTGACGATGACGATAAAGATTATTTATCCATTGTTCCATTCCAAATAGCATACGCTGTTTCGATTCATAAAGCCCAAGGATTAGAGTATGATTCTGTAAAAATATTAATAACCGATGAAGTCGAAGAGTTGATTTCTCACAACATATTTTATACAGCAATTACTAGAGCAAAGAATAATTTAAAAATATATTGGACTGAAAAGTCTCAACGGCATATATTAGAAGAAATGCACTCAATGTACAATAAACAAGATGCATCAATTATTGCAAAAAAATATAATTTGAAAATGTATACTTAGTAAAATAAAATTTGAATACAAACAAGAAGTGAGTATGGGCGTATTTAAATTCTTCCGTAATGAACAGTACGGCTAAAAAATGAAGATATAAATAGCAAGACTGTTTATTGCTGGTTTGTAAAAAAGAGGCGGAACTTTGTAAAGAATTGTGCGAAGTCTGCTATATAGTAAAGGTTGGAGTTTAATTATTTAAATTGGCAAACTTAATTTTGCTATCCTTTTTGGCGTGAAATATCTCGATTTCTTGCTGATTTGTATGATTAATTAAAAACATAAAAGAAGTAGAGGGTTTATTCTCTGCTTCTTTTATGTGAAACTTATCGGCTATTTGGAAGTGCTGCAAATATTTAATTTCATCAGTTTCTATGTTTTGCTTTAGCGTAAAGGTTTCAATGTATTAACTGTAAGAATTTAAATGAATTGACAAAATGGATGCAACTTGATTTATTAGGTGTGTCATGTTATAATAGGAATGTTATATTGACTACAAGAGTTTCGTGAATATTTTTATAGATGTTTACTTAATGGGAGAACACAATGAATAAACAACAATTAGCGGCAAAAATATGGAAAGCAGCAAATGATATGCGTTCTAAAATCGAAGCTAGTGAATATAAGGATTACATTTTAGGATTTATATTCTATAAGTTTGTGTCCGAAAATGAGGAAAGATATTTTCATGAGCGAGAAGCGACTGTTGAAGAAATTAAAGAGATTACTGAAGACAGTTCTGATGCTGCAACCACAAAGAGGAATATAGGGTACTTTATTCATTATAATCATCTTTTTTCTACATGGCTAAAAAAAGGTGATGACTTTTCTGTGGATGATGTTATAACCGCACTAAACGCATTTTCAAGACTAAATTATATGAGTCATAATGCGGAAAAAGATAGAAATGAAAAAACGATTTATTACAATATTTTTAATACTCTTGAAACTGGCTTGAGTAAGCTTGGTGAAAATTCTTCTGCCCAAACAAAAGCAATTAAAGGACTAATTAAAATTATCAAAGATATTCCTATAGACGACAAAGATGGTTACGATGTTCTCGGGTTTATATATGAATATCTTATAAGTAATTTTGCTGCGAACGCAGGGAAAAAAGCAGGAGAATTCTATACGCCGCATGAGGTTTCGCTGCTTATGAGTGAAATCATTGCCGACCACTTAAAAAATCGTAGCGAAATAAAAATATATGACCCTACTTCGGGTTCGGGTTCGTTACTTATAAATATAGGCGGAGCGGTTGCCAAGCATATCAGAGGGAAAGACAAAATTAAGTATTACGCTCAGGAGTTGAAAGAAAATACATATAATTTAACTCGCATGAATTTGATAATGCGTGGAATAAATCCTGCCAATATTACTGTTCGTTGTGGCGATACTCTTGACAAGGATTGGCCCTTATTTGACGAAAATGACCCGGACGGAACATACGAACCGCTTTGCAATCTCGATGCGGTGGTCAGCAATCCTCCTTATTCGCAAAAATGGGACCCTACTAACAAGGAAAATAATCCTCGATTTGCTGAATATGGCGTTGCTCCAAAGACAAAGGCGGATTATGCCTTCTTATTGCATGATCTTTATCACCTAGATGTTAATGGTATTATGACCATAGTCTTACCACATGGGGTATTGTTTAGGGGCGGCGAAGAGGAGAAAATACGCAGGAATCTTATAGAAAAGAACAATATAGATGCCATAATAGGATTGCCCGCCAATATCTTTTTTGGAACTGGCATTCCTACCATAATAATGGTGCTTAAAAAAGGAACTTCCAGAAACGATCTTGATGATATTTTAATTATCGACGCATCTAAGGGATATGAAAAAGACGGTAAGAACAACAAACTTCGTGCGCGAGACATAAAGAAAATTGCTGACACATATATAAATCGGCAAGAAATTCCTAAGTTTTCACGCAGGGTTTCCCGTCAGGAAATACGTTCCAACAATTGGAATTTGAATATTCCGCGATATGTTGACAGCAGTGACAAAGCGGAAAGTTTTGACGTATATGCAACTATGTTTGGCGGCGTACCTGTTGCTGAAATAAATGAGCTTGATGACTATTTTTCTGTGTTTACAGGGCTGAAAGAGGAGCTGTTTATTTTTGATGGCTCTCCTTATGCACGCGCGAAAGTTGAAAATATCAACGAAGTTGTGCAAAACAATAAAGAGGTAACTTCATTTAAGAAACGTTTTGCGGCGGCGTTTGACGGATTTGAAGACGATTTATACGACCGCCTTGTTGAGAAAATTTTGACTGTGCAAATAGCGTCTGAAGAGAATAGCATATCAGATGACATATTTTCTCGATTGAACGACATTCCGCTCGTGGACAAGTATACGGCTTATCAGACACTTGATGACAATTGGAAGCAAATTTCTATTGATCTGGAAGTAATTCATAACGAAGGATTATCGGCTTTGACGCAAGTTGATCCCAATATGGTCATCAAGAAGAAAGACAATAAAGAAGTTGAGGTGCAGGACGGTTGGTGCGGGCATATTCTGCCATTTGAGCTTGTACAAAAGGTACATTTTTCCGCTGAATTAGAAAAAATTGCCCAGACAGAGCAGTCACTCAGTCAGACGGAAAGTGGGCTTGAGGAATTGATTGAGCTAATACCCGATGAAGATAAAGGCGTTTTCTTGAATGAAGACAATACTGCATTTATTCCTCAAGAAGTTGCCAATGTTGTAAAGCCCTATAAAAAATCAAAGACGTTTCCTGAGCAGGGCAGTGTAGATGATATAATTTATCAAGCTTCAAAACTTATCGAGCAAGGCAAAAATATTAAAAAGGTACTTAAAACTTTAAAAGCTGAATTGCATAATAATACTAAATTGTATATCGAGTCGATGAGTACCGAACAAGCAAAATCGCTTTTGCGTTTAAAGTGGATTAACCCTGTAATTGATGATATTGCACGATTACCTGATTCGATCGTGAATGAGCTTGCAAGTCGTGTCATTGCACTTATAAAGAAGTACAGCATAACATTTCTTGATGTCGATACTCAAATTGACGAAACTGAGAAGGCTTTTGCCGATATGATTGATGAGCTTGAGGGCGGTGAATTTGACATGAAAGGATTAAAAGAGCTGCAAAAATTGCTCAGGGGAGAATAAAATGGCAAAAAACAGCAGGACACCTTCAATCCGTTTCAAGGGCTTTACCGATGCTTGGGAACAGCGTAAGGTTGGCGAATTGCTCGAAGAAAGAGATGTGAAAGCTCCTAAAAGTACAGATTATCCACTTATGGCTTTTATTGCCTATGAGGGGGTTGCTCCAAAGGGAGACAGATATGACAGAAGCGCTTTGGTAAATGATACAGAGAATAAGCCTTATAAACGGACTGAGTTTGGGGATTTTATTTATAGTTCAAATAATCTTGAAACTGGTTCGATTGGGTTAAATAAATATGGAAAAGCCTCAATTTCTCCTGTTTATAGTATTTTTCACCCTACTGAATTAGGTGATTCCGATTTTTTAGGTCGAAGATTGGTTCGGAAAGATTTTATAAACGAAATGGTTAAATGGCGTCAAGGAGTCATTTATGGACAATGGAGAATTCATGAATCTGACTTTGTTAAAATTAAAATTGCTGTACCAATAATTGAAGAACAACAAAAAATTGGTAGGTTGCTTGATAGCATAGACAACCTTATCACCCTTCATCAGCGTAAGTATGAGAAATTTGTCAATATAAAAAAGGCTTTGCTTGAAAAGATGTTTCCGCAAGGCGATGAGAAAGTGCCGTGCATCCGTTTTAAAGGCTTCACAGAAGCTTGGGAACAGCGTAAGTTGACTGAATTTGTTGAGTTTTTTTCTGGGTTGACCTATACGCCTAATGATGTTCAAGAAAATGGTGTTCTTGTGCTTCGCTCATCAAATGTAAGCAACGGTGAGATAGTAGAAGCAGATAATGTCTATGTAAATCCGCAAGCTGTTAATTCTGAAAACGTAAAAGTTGGAGATATTATTGTTGTTGTGCGTAATGGTTCTCGTTCACTCATCGGAAAACACGCACAAATAAAGGCTTTTATGCCCAATACGGTGATTGGAGCTTTTATGACAGGTATTCGTTCGGAATGTCCCGAATTTACAAATGCTTTGCTTAATACTTCAAGATTTGAAAAAGAAATAGCACTGAATATGGGTGCAACAATCAATCAAATCACGGGATATATGTTTTCAAAAATGGAGTTCAAAATACCTTGTTTGGACGAGCAAAAGGTGATAGGCAGATATTTTGAAAAATTCGACAACCTTATTTACCTTTATCGGCGTCAGGTAGAAAAGCTGAAAAATATTAAGTCTGCCCTACTAACCAATATGTTTATTTAAAAGAAAACGATGTACAGCGGAGAAGCTAAAATGAGCTATCAATTAATGTATGACGATGAAACTGCGTTCGAAAAAGATTTTGTGAACTTCCTGCAAGAGCGTTGCGGGTGGCGCGGCGGTGTTTTGGAATACAAAAGCGAGAAAGAACTTATACAAAACTGGGCTGATATTCTGTATAACAACAACCGCGATGAGGATAGACTGGGCAATTTCCCGCTTACCGACGGTGAAATGCGTCAGATTTTAGATCAGATAAAAAGTCATCGTACGCCGTTTAATTTAAATAGATTTATAAACGGTAAATCTGTTTCTATAATCAGGGATAATCCGAACGATACTGCTCATTTGGGTAAAACCGTATCACTTAAAATTTATGACAGACAGGAAATTGCTGGCGGTAAAAGTTGTTATCAGATAGCACGGCAGCCAAGGTTTGCCGCTTCAAGAGATCTTTTCCCCGAACGTCGCGGCGACGTCATGCTTTTGATTAACGGCATGCCGCTTTTTCACATTGAACTAAAAAAAAGTAATGTTCCGCTTTCAGCGGCACTTAATCAAATAGAAAAATATTCCAAGGAAAACATATTTTCGGGGTTATTTTCACTTGTGCAAATATTTATAGCTATGACTCCTGAAGATGCTGTATACTTTATAAATCCTGGTCCTGACGGGGTATTTAACAAGAATTTTTATTTTCATTGGGCAGATAGCGATAATACTCCAATAAAAAAATGGCAAGAGTTTACTTCTGAATTGTTACATATACCAATGGCTCACGAGTTGATTGGCTTTTATACCGTTGCAGATAAAAAAGATGGGATTTTGAAGGTACTGCGTTCATATCAATACTATGCTGTAGCGGCTATTGCAAATAAAGTCAAACTGAATGATGGGCATTGGCTTGAAAAAGGGCGCCAAAGGGGTGGATTTGTATGGCATACAACAGGTTCAGGTAAAACGCTTACAAGTTTTGTCGCTGCTAAAATAATATCAACATCGAAGGATGCGGATAAAGTTGTGTTTTTGGTAGACAGAACTGAATTGGATGAGCAATCGGTTAAACACTATAAAGGGTTTGCTGAAGATGAGAATAGCGTGAATGATGTTGCAAGCACATATAATCTGATAGCAAAATTAAAAAGTGATGATTCGAGTGATTCTTTAATAGTAGCATCTATTCAAAAAATGTATCGCATTTCAGATGATGGTACATATAGAAAAGAGCGCGATATTGATAGGATAAACAAAAAACGTATTGTGTTTATTGTAGATGAGTGTCATAGAGATACTTTCGGAAATATGATGAGCACAATCAAGCAAACATTTCCTTATGCGGTTTTTTTCGGCTTTTCAGGTACTCCTATTCAGGAGGAAAACAAGAAGAAAGGCTGTACTTCTGCTGATGTTTTTGGTGATGAGCTTCTTGGGACGCGTTATACTATCGGTGATGGAATCAGGGACGGAAATGTATTGGGGTTTGATCCATACATGTGCCCTACTTTTGCCGATAGAGACATTAAAAGACAAGTAGCTCTCAATATTGTTCATGAGACGAACGAACAAAGTGCATTATCAAATCCGTTGAAGAGGGATAAGTACCTTAAGATAATTAATTCTTTAGAAATGGCGGGAGGGTATGACGATTCCGGGAAATACATCAAAGGGGCCGAAGATTATTTGCCGACAACACAATACACGTTTGACCCGAAGAATGGCTTGGTTAAGCACGGGCACGCTGTAATAAAGAGTATTTTGGATGGCTATTTGACAGTGAGTGCAGCAAAAAAGTTTCATTCTATATTTGCTACAAGCAGCATTCCTGAAGCTATTGCGTATTTTAATTATCTGAGGGAAGTGGCCCCCACGCTTAAAACTACAGTGTTGGTCGATCCTTCCGATAATAATGACAATACAAATTACGACAAAATAGAAGGACTTGCGAACGTTATTGATTGTTACAATGAGATGTTTGACCAAAAGTTTAAAATATCGACGTATAAGAAAATGAAAACGGATATATCGTTACGCCTTTCGCATGAAGACCCTTATTACGGTAAAAATTTTACAGAGGATAAGCAGTTGGATATGCTGATTGTTGTAAACCAAATGCTTACTGGGTTTGATTCAAAATGGGTAAATGCGCTTCGATAAGTTAATGTATCAAGAAAACATTATTCAGGCGTTTTCTCGTACTAATCGTATTTTTGGTGAAGGCAAGCCTTTCGGCATGATTTTTTATTATCGCTATCCGCATACGATGGCTAAAAACGTTCAACAAGCGATAAAGCTATATTCGGGCGAAAAGCCGTATATGGTCTATGTTGACAAGTTGGATAAAAATGTGGAGTTGTTTAACGATTGTTATTTAGAAATTAAAGAGCTTTTTGAAAGTGAGGATATTTTTGATTTTTCGCATAATCCTGAAGATATTGCCGCTTGTGCAAAATTTGTGTCGTTGTTCAACAAATTACATTCGTTGTTGGAAAAAATTAAAGTGCAAGGCTTTGTGTGGTCAAAGAAAAATTACGGCGACATAATAGTTGAGATTAATTATGAGATATATCTTACGCTTCTTCAGCGATATAAAGAGCTTTTGATTTCTGTCGGGCGTCATGATGACGATGTTCCCTATGATTTAGACACGCATATAAGCGAAATCAGTACGGGAAAAATTGACGCCGATTATATGAACAGTCGCTTTGAAAAATATATGAATTTACAAAAGAATAAAGCAAGTGAAGAAAGTATTGAAAAAATGCGCAATGAGCTTTATAAATCTTTTGCTATGTTGCCTGCGGAGGAGCAGGAATTTGCTAAAATTATTATAATACAAATACAACATGGGGAATTTACTCCTGTTGCCGGGAAAAAGTTTTATGATTACATTTGTGATCTAATTTACGAAAAGCAAAATACGCAGATTCATAGGTTTTCAATAACGTTCGGATTGGATGAAAATAAGTTAAAAAATTTAGTGGCGATGCATTTAAATGCAAGTACAGTCAACGAACATAACAGATTTGATGAGTTGAAAAACACTGCCGATATGGAAAAAGTAAGACAATACTTTCTGCAAATAGATCCGTCACTTTCCAATTTTAAGATTAGAAATAAATTTGAAGATTTGCTTTTTAAGTTTATTACTTCCGGTGGCTTCGATTTATAACAAGTTCTCTAAATTTATATAAGGAAACACAAACTTATCGAAATTAAAAGAATTGCGCATTATGGCGCAATTCTTTTTGTCATAAAGGGAAAATCAACTATATTGTCGGCAACTATGGCTTTAATCGCAATGTTTGACTGACATAAGAAAACTCCTATGCATTAAACTGGGTGAGGTTCTTTCGTGAAACAAGTAAGTACACAGGAGGTCATCATTGAAAAACTAAAACAATGACACGTTCAGTTTAGCATAGGTTTACTATAACTTTCTTTTTGCATAAGGCATAATCATAAGCGAGCTTTGTCCCACTAACTTTTTTATTTGGACAGCAAACGTGCTTGTTTGGTATTCGGTCGCGGGGAGGGGAATAAGTCTTGTCGAAATAAAATATACAGATATCGGCTCTGTCTATCATGTGAAAATTGCGTTCAACATAGGCGGCTCTGCCAGCGTTCAAAATCTTGTCGGGGAAATAGGTATCATCGTAAAAATTTAATAAGTAATCTTTGTAATTCTCACTTATATGTGGGTATTCCGCTCTGACGTAAATCAGCTTTACGTTCGGGCGGATTTTTTTAACTTCGGTAGCTGCTTGCAGGCATAAATCATTGAATTGACTTTTGCTGCCAAACAGAAAAGTATCGGCATTCTTGTAATCCACAAGCCGAAGAATCAAATCTATAAGTTTGCCATAAAGAATACTTTTTTCAGCAATTTTACGATGTCCTATAAAAGTTACAATCAAATTTAGCTCCTTACTATACGACGTTATAACTTCCTATATTTTACTGCATTTAGATAGTATAGGCAACAAAATACGGCGTTTAAAATCCGTATTTTAAACTTCATATTTAAGTAAAATAAGACCAAACAGCAAAGGAGTAATGATTATGACGCTTTGTCAGGCGGTCGCTAAACGTGTAAATAAGTTGTTAAAGGAAAGAAACATGTCGCAGTATAGGTTGGAGCAGAATTCGGGAATTCAACACGGGACAATGAACGGCATTATGAGCGCAAAGAATAAGGGGATAGAGCTGAATACCGTCATGATGATTGCACGTGGGTTCAGTATGACCGTGCTTGAATTTTTGGACGATGAAATATTTTTGTCAGAGGACTTGGAGATAGAATAGTAAAATATATGTATTGTAGGCATATTCTGAAATATTTCAATAAATTTAAAGTTTTTTGATTCTTGCAAATACGGGGGATGTTTATGTGTTTTGATCAAAACCAAATTAATTATAAAGAATTAGAAAATATTCTAAATACATGCACTGTAAATAATAATGGGAAGAAGTTTAGCGGATTTAAGAAATCTAAGCACAAAGTATATCGGATATATTGGAGTAAGAAAGTAGTACAAGAAGATGTACAAGAAAATGTAGAATACACCTTTAAGTATAAAGAAGAAATAAGTTTTATATAGGAAAGTAGTTTATCAAAAACAGCTGTTTGTATCGGTTATAATCCGGCAAAGGCTGAAGATGAAATTGACACAACCAATAAAAGATTAATAGATTTATTGTGGGATGACTATGATGGATATATACTCTATAATCTTTATCCTCAAGTTTCGTCAGATAAAGACACTTGCAATCTTGATTTAGAAGGAAATGAAAATTTTATTCATCTTTTATCTGAAGTTATAAAAAAAGAAGAATCAGATATTATTTTATTTTGGGGAAGAAGTGTAAATATTGATAAGAAAATAAAATTGGCAATTGAAGCCAGATTGCGCAATAATAAAGTTCTTAAAATTACAACTTTTAAAAATGAGTTTAAGCATCCTGGAGCACATGGTGGCTGTGTGCTTAAAGAGTTAAAATCTGGAGATACGTATATCCATAAACAAACAACTTATCGTATAGTACTTAATTCTAATAAATAGTGTTACCTTCTTAATTGCGCTGGTTGTATCTATTAAAAAAATATTTATGGATAACTTATACCACTTGACAATACTAAATTTCTCTGCTATAATACAAACAAATGTTTGCGTTTTGGTAAGAGGATATGGCAATGGACAGCCGAGGAACGGGAGAAGAAAAGCTAAAGAAGAGGAAGAAGCACAGAAAGCATACGTTAGGGAAGCCAGGGGACGAGACAATACATAAGCATAAATTTGGCTTTATTGAGATTGAAAATCCCGAATATTACGACAATCAATATTGCTTTTCTCCGTCCGAGTTTCTTATGCGCAAGGCAACACCCGAGGAGCGGCGGGAAATGGTGGTAAACTATATCATCCGTCGGGACGGGAAGCCGATAAATTTAGAGAAACTTGCTGCAAAACTCGCCGTGTCCAAGCGGACAATACAATCTCTCATGAGGGGCTTGAAGGAAGAAGGTTTGATAGAAGTACTCCCAAATTACGAGCAAAACGGCAGACAGGAACATAATTCATATCGTTATATCGGACCGCCTACAGAGAAGTTCGGTTCAGGTTTGACGATAGGAATGTTGTACGACCTTAAAAACAGAGCAGGTTTTCGCGACTGGGAATGGGACGATTATAGCTACAAAAATAAAGGCGAATATGACTTGATGGACTTGTATTCCGCCAAAAGTTACAGGCGCGAAACGCGCGGGAAATTCCTTGAACGTCGCAATGCGGATAAGTCTGCCTGCATAAGAAAACCAAAATATCTTGCAATCAGGTACAGCTACTTTATCTCGAAAAAGGACGGAAAAAAGACGCCCGACAAATATATAAGAATAAATTACAAGACGGGAGAGCAATATGATATCCGCCCGGGAAGTCTGTCATCTCACGGAACAAAGAAGTTTAAGATAGATTTCAGCAAGCAGATTATCGCCTTTGCACTGTTTGGCATACTGTTCGGAGGGGAGCTTGAAGGCAGGGAGGAAGACCCGAAGATAACCATTTTTAATCTCAAAACGGAAGAAACTTATGCACAGTTTACATACTGGAGCGAAAATTATCTGTACTTTGTACGGGATACGGAAGACGAGGACAGAGAGGAGAATTTAATCATATACGGAGAGTTTACAAGTAAATAGAAGGATATCGGATAGCCGTGCAAAAATGCACGGCTAAATTTTTTTATAAAAATGTCAAAGCAGGTAGGGTGAAATTTCACGATGTTATATGAAGGGGAAAGTTAAAACATTCCTCAAAGCTAAATTGTGGAGGTGCAAAATGAAGTAGCAAGTTGCGGCATAGCCGAAGTGCCGTAATACATCGGCAAAATAAGACACAAGGAGGAGAAGGATTGAAACAATTTACATTTTACAAGCTGTATTCGGACATTTTGGACGGAATGAAC
>ERZ1643251.3307-NODE-3307-length-15035-cov-6.649266_pt1 | contig 15035 bp, 15 predicted proteins | sample MGYA00579261_ERZ1643251 | MGnify/ENA primary metagenome ERZ1643251 (study PRJEB29033, sample SAMEA4952267) | chicken gut metagenome | biome: Broiler Chicken; feature: Gastrointestinal Tract; material: Caecum | place: Ireland | collected 2018 | study: Broiler...
ATTTAATTTGTTTATTATAATCATCATGCATACAAATAAATGATCCACTTATAACAATATCAACATAATCTCTTATTAAAAAAACAGTTTCGTCATTGATTCCTCCATCAACGGCAATATTAAAATTTAAACCATTTTCATCTTTATATTTTTTTAACCATTTTAATTTATTTAAAGTTTCTTTAATAAAAGTTTGACCGCCTTTACCAGGATAGACACTCATAATTAATACTTCATCTATTTGTTCTAAAAAAGGTCTTAATTTTAAAACGTCAGTATCTGGATTAATAGCTAATCCTTTTTTTATTTTTAATTCATCTAATTTAATTAAACTATCTAAAAAATTAGGAACTTCAAAATGAATAACAATTGTTTCAGGTTTTAAAACACTTAATTTTTCAATAATAGGAATAGGTTTTTCAACCATTAAATGAATGTTTAATGGCTTTATATGATTTTTTAAATTCTCAATTGTCTCTTCAATTTGTAAATTATTATTTTTAACAAATATTCCATCCATTAAATCAACATGAATATAATCAGCATTAGATTTATTAATTAATTCAATTGTTTTTTTTACATCATATTTGCTTTTTAAATAAGAAACGGCTATTTTCATTTTTTTACCTCACTTATCATTTTTTGATAGCTTTCATAACGACTTGGACTGATCAAGTGATTTAAAAGAGCATCTTTAACACCACAGTCTATTTCTTTTAAATGCATGCAATCCCGAAATTTACATGTATATTTTTGAAATTCAATAAAACTATTTTTTATTTCTTCTTTGCTATATTCTGATAAATCAAGACTAGAAAAACCTGGTGTATCACATAGCCAAATGCCAAAAACATCGTAAATTTCTGTATGTCTTGTTGTATGTTTACCACGATTTAAAGAAAAAGAAATTTCACTTGTTTTAATATTTAAATTAGGATCCAGTTTATTTATTAAAGTACTTTTCCCAGCTCCTGTTTGACCAGTTAAAACTACTATTTTATTTTGTAAATATTCTTTTAGTTTTGTAATGTTATTTATATCAAATACTTTAAAACCAATTTGTTCATACATTTTTTTTATTTTTTCATAATTAGTCAATTCTTCTTTATTTAATAAATCTAATTTAGAAAAATATAAAACTGGTTCAATATTAGACATAATTGCTAAAGAAATTTCTTTATCTAAAAGTAAGCTACTGTACATTGGCTTATAAAGAGATGTCACAATTAAACAATAATCAACATTACAAACATTAGGCCTTTTTAATTCATTTTTTCGTGGCAACAATTCTAAAATATAATTATTTTCTTCATCGATTAAACAATAATCACCCACCAAAGGGGTTTTCTTTTCATTACGAAATTTTCCCCTTGGTGTACAAACATATATTTTTTGATTAGCTAAAACTGAATAAGCGTTGCTAATATTTTTGACAATAACACCTTTTAACATAAGCCACTTTCTTCACATGAATCTGGACTAGCTGGTTCTTCTGCTGTGTCGCTTTTTTTAGCCACTGTTATAACAATAGAAGCTCCACTTACGATTCGATCACCTTTTTTACGACTCTGACCAATTACAATTCCAGGTGAGTGCTCACTATCTTCTTGCTCAACTTTAGTAACTGTAACATTATATTTTTTTAGGTATTCAACTACATCATCATAAGTATAACTACCATTTGTAAAATCCGGATATTTATCAACCTCTGGAATATATAATGTAACATAATCACCTTTACTTACTTTTTCTCCCTCTTTCGGAGTTTGATCAATAATGGTATTTTCTTCAGCATTTTCATCATTAGTACTCTTTTTTTCAACAATAACTTGAACGCCTAAAGCTTCCAATTTGCCTTTTATTTCTAAATAATTATTTCCGGCATAGTTTTCTAAAGTTATTTTTGAGTCACCCTCGCTAACCCATAATGTAACTTCTGTACCTTTTGTTCTTTTGGTATTAGCTAAAGGACTTGTTTTAACTACTTTACCAACTTCAATTTCTTCAGAAGCAGTTTTTTGTTGATCACTAGCTACCGTAAAGCCAGCATCTTGCAATGTTTTTAAAGCATCTTCAACACTATAGCCTGAAACATCTGGCACGGTTATTTCTTTATTATAGGTTAAAGCTGGAATAAGTAAAACTATTGTTGTAATTGCAACAATCAAAAAAGTAAAAATAGAAGCTAAAACTATTAAAAGTTTATTTTGTTTTTTTAAATCGTTTTTAGTTATTTGTTTAGCCAATACTTCATCACTACTTTCTTTTTTTTCGACTTTCTTTTTGTCTTCTTTTGGATTTTCTTTTACTTCTTCTTTTTTTACGGCTTTAACTTTTTCTTCAGAAAATTCTTTATATGGCAATTTGATTTTTTCTTCGTTTTCTCTTGATTCATCTAAGCAAGTTAATAAATCATTATGCATTTCTCTAGCATCAGCATATCTATTTTTAGGATTTTTAGCTGTAGCTTTAATAATAATATTTTCAACACTTTGAGGAATATTTGGTAACTCTTCTCTAATGCTTGGTAAAGGTTCTTTTAAATGCTTCAAAGCAATTTCTACTGCGTTGTCGCCTTTATATGGAAGTTTACCAGTTAATAGTTCATACATAACTATTCCCATAGAATAGATATCACTTTGTAAGGTACTTCCTTTACCATTAGCTTGTTCTGGTGGCAAATAATGGACACTACCCATTACAGAGTTAGTTTGCGTAAGCTGAGTTGAATTCATTGCCATGGCAATTCCAAAGTCCATTATTTTAACTAGGCCATTTTCTAAAATCATAATATTTTGAGGTTTAATGTCACGGTGAATTATATAGGAATCATGTGCAACACTCATGCCATCGGTTATTTGAAGCATTATGTCTATAACTTCGCTCAAAGTTAATTTGCCCCTTTTTTTGATTAAATCTTTTAAATTTCTACCTTCAACGTATTCCATAACGATATAATATTGGCCATGATCTTCGCCAACATCATAGACTTCTACAATATTTGGGTGCGTTAAACTACTAGCAGCTAGTGCTTCTCGTTGAAATCGTCTAACAAATTTTTCGTCATTAGCGAGATCTCCTCTTAAAACTTTAACGGCAACATCTCGGTCTAATATAGTATCATAAGCTAAATAAACATTAGCCATGCCACCTTCACCAATAGCTTTAATGATTTGATATCGATCGCTAATCTTTTGACCCTTCATTATCATTCTTGACACCTACTTTTCATACTTAAAAATGCCACTGATATGTTGTCTTGTCCACCTCTTGCATTACATTTTCGAACAATTTTTTTAACTTTTTCTTCTTCTGTTAAATCTTCTTCTAAAACTTTTTCGATTTGTTCTGTTGTTAGCATATTAGTAACACCATCACTACATAGTAAAATTCCATCTACATTTCTTTCAACATCAAAAATATCCATATCAACTTTTTCGCCAGCTCCTAAAGCTTTCATTAAAACATTTTTCTTAGGATGATTTTTAGCTTCTTCTTCCGTTAAATCGCCAGCTTCCACTAATAAGTTAACCAAAGTGTGATCTTTAGTTACTTTGTGTAAACGATTATTTTTTAAAACAAAACCTGATGAATCTCCAATATTACCAAATATCAAAAAATCTTTTGTTACTAAAGCTAAAACTAAAGTTGTACCAAGCCCTGTTGAGTCAGAATGATTTTTAGCATAATCTAAAATTGATTCATTAATTTCACTAATATTATCATTAATCCAATTAACAGCATCTTTTAAATTACCAATGCTACTCAAAGAAGAAAATCTTTTGCCTAAATGGGTTACGGCTAAACTTGAGGCAACTTCACCAGCTCGGTGTCCTCCCATACCATCGGCAACCATTAAAAGATATTCATCATTAGAATTTTTAACAATTGTCACAGAATCTTCATTGTGACTTCTAACCTTCCCCGCATCTGTTAAATAATATGATTTCATTAATGCCACCTCTTCATTTAGTTTATTATCCTATAACAAGAATATCAAAAAAAAAGAAATTCGTCTATTAATAACCTAAATATATAAAGTAATTTGACTATTTCTTTATTTAATTATACGTTTAATTTACAAAAAAAAGAAGGCACTTTACAGTTCTTCATTTTCTTCTTTCTCGATAAAATTTTTTTAAAGATCTAGCTTGTAAAAGAGCTAAATTAAATTTTTTTAATAATAACGCTTGTTGTAAATAGAATTTATAAGGCCAATTTTCTAAAATAGCTCGATCGGTTAATTCAATTATTGAACATAGTCTTTTATCTTTTCCAAAGCATAAAAATTCATAAGATTTTAAGTTGTATATATCCCAATCGCGATGAATAAACATAAAACGTTTATAGTGTTCTTTATCATTATCAAAAAGACTTATAGCTTTTAATTGAACGTTGTTCTTTAATAAATTATTATAAGAATTTTCATCTATAATTTTATTAAATGCATAATAATTAACAAAAATAAAATTTGCTTTTTCTTCTGCTAAATAACAAGAATTTTTAAAGCTATTTTTTCCAATTTGATTAGTCATATATTTCCTCTTTCAATTTGAAAATTATTATATTATATTTTTTTTAAAACATCAATTTAATTTGACTAATTATTTCATGTTTTTTATAATAGTTTATAATAAAAAATGAAAATGAGATGATTGTATGTTTATAGAGTTATATAACTGTAATAATTATTATCATAGAATGATGATAAGGGAAATGGCAGATAACGATTATACGAAAAAGTATTTAGGTGAAATTAATAATGATACATTTTTTAATAAAGAAACTTATGTTTTTAAGGATTTAAGCAACAATTATATTGGCTTTATCTCTTGTTCTTTGCCAGTAGAAACACATTATGGAATTTCAATAACTTTATATTATGCAATTCATCATAAATATCAAAATAAAGGTTATGGAAGCAAAATGTTAGAATTATTTGAAAATTTTATTAAAGAAAATAAAAAAATTGATATAATTGTTTTGAACATTGAATCTGATAATTATGCAAGTCTAAAATTAGCTCAAAAAAACAATTTTTCTATAGCCTATCAAGATGATGAAAATTATATTTATACAAAGTTTTTGACAAAAAAAAGAAGTCTTTAAACTTCTTTACTTCTAAGCTGACCACAAGCAGCAGAAATATTACTTCCAAATTCTTTTCTAACAGTAACATTAATTTTTTCTTTTTGTAACGTTTGATAAAATAAATCGATACTTTTTTTATCACTTTTTTGAAATTCAAGATGATTCGTTTCATTATAAGGAATTAAGTTAACATAAACATTCATTCCTTTTAATAAATTAGCTAATTCATAAGCATGTTCTATTTTATCATTTATTCCTTTTAATAAAACATATTCAATTGTTACTCTTCGATTAGTTTTGGCGATGTAATTTTTTATTGCTTTGATTAATTCATTTAAATGATAAACTTTATTAATTGGCATTATTTGACTTCTTAATTCATCATTTGGAGCATGAAGACTTATAGCCAAATTGATTTGAATATTTAATTCACTTAATAAATTCATTTTAGGAATAAGACCACAGGTAGATAAAGTTATGTGTCTAGCTCCTATAGATATTCCTTTAGGGTCATTAATAATTTTAATAAAATCAATAACATTATCATAATTATCTAAAGGCTCACCTATTCCCATTATTACAACTGAATTAATTCTTTCCTTGATTTCTTTTTCAATAGCTAAAATTTGACCAACCATTTCATAAGATTTTAAATTACGAACTTTTTTTAAGCGACCTGATTCACAAAATTTACACCCCATGTTACAGCCGACTTCTGATGAAACACAAACACTTAGGCCATAATTATGGCGCATTAAAACGGCTTCAATTTTTTCACCATCTTCTAATAAAAATAAAAATTTTTCAACATCAGTATCTATTTCTTTTTTGATAATTGTTGGTAAATTAAAAGAAAAATCATTTTTAATTTTATCTCTAATTTCTTTTTTTATATTAGAAAATTTTTCGATATCACTCTCTCTTTTTTGGTAAAGCCATTCAAAAATTTGAAGAGCTTTAAATTTTTTTTCATTTATACTAACAAAATATTTTTCTAAATTTTCTCTAGTTATACCATATATATTCATACTAACCTCTTAATTTTTATTAAATTATTGTTTTATGATATTCGCCAATTTTTAATTTCTTCTTTATTTGCACCATTTAAATAATCTAAAACATTCATTACTTTTTTGCCAAAAGGTTTAATTTTAGTTATGTAAATGATGCCATCGTTGCAGGAAATTCCAATTGCATTTTTTAAAATTTCATAAACTTTACAAGGCTCTAAGTTTTCTTTTTTGATAAAGTAAGCTTCAATTATTTTAAATTCTTGGTCATTAATAGTTGCATTTGCAAGTGGCCAAGGATTTAAGCCCCGAATTTTATTAATGATATTTTTACCATTATCAAAAAAATTCAAATGTTCTTCTTCTCTTTTTATATTAAAGCCAAAAGTTACTAAGCTTTCATCTTGTTTAATTCTTTTGTTTGTTTTATTTATAATGCTCGGTAAAGTTTCTAAAAGTAAATCTGCTCCCATATTGGAAAGTTTTTCATGTAAAGTCAAAACGTTATCTTCTTTTAAAATTGTATATTCTTTTTGGCTAATTATGTCACCTGCATCCATCTTGGAAGCCATATACATTATGGTAACTCCTGTTTTTTCTTCACCATTTATTAAAGCCCAGTGAATTGGCGCTCCTCCACGATATTTTGGTAATAATGATGCATGCACGTTTATTGCGCCTAAGCTTGGATGATTTAAAACGGCATCAGGAATAATTTGACCGTACGCACAAGTAATAATTAAATCACATGGTGTTTCTAAAATTTTAGTATAATCATTTCTTATTTTTTCTGGTTGAAAAACGGGAACATTATGCTCTAAAGCCACATTTTTAACTGGACTAAAAGTAATCTCTTGTTTTCTGCCAACTTTTTTATCTGGCTGGGTTACTACTAATAAAACATTAGTATTTTCTAATAACATTTTTAAAACTGGTACTGAAAAATCAGGTGTTCCCATAAAAATAACGCGTAAATTTTTCATTAATTTTTCCTTCTAACTAAATTAGCATTTTGTTTTTGATAATTTTCTTCTAATAACTCTAAGCAATTTTCTAATTCATCAAGACTTATTTTTTCTTCATCACTTAAATTAAACATTTTAGTCCAATCTTGGTAACGGATATATTGTTTACCGTATTCACCTAAGGAAGCATTTGGGACACTAAAAACTAATTCGCCATCAACCATATCTTCAAAGTTAACATAAACTTTGTTATTAGCTAAATCTTCATAAATAATTTTTAAAAAAGCTTCACCGCCAATGTCATTGACAGCCACAAACATTTCTTTAGATTTTTTAGCAACTACCTCTACACTGTCTTTTTTAACAGAGTTTCCAAAGCGATCATAATAATAATTTCTTCTAATTGTTGGAATATTTTTGTTAACAAAAAAGAATCTTTTTTCGCCTTCTTCTAAATCACCAACTTTTTCAATTAACCATAATGAATCTTTTTTAAATAAATTAGTCTCGGATGTTTTATCTTTTAATGGATCTATTATTTTATCATTAATTTTTTCATCAACTTCAGAACTAAAATCAACTAAGCCATCAAATATTTCTTTACCTTTTTCTTTGGCTTTTTCTTTATTTTCATCACTAGTTAAATCATCCCAAAAACTACTTAAAGATGTTTTTAAACCGCTATCATTAGCCATAGCAATTGTAGGAGAAGAAGCGGAAATAGCTATTCCTAAAATTATTCCTCGCATTAATTTAAATTTCATAAACCACCTTTTTTTCAAGCAAAAAGCACTTGAATCCTTTCTATTAAAATTTATGTTATTATACTTCAAAAAACAAAATATTGCAATTTTACTCTAGTAATTAAAATCAATATCCATTGTAACTTTTTTATTTAATAATACTAAATTATCAAGTTCTTTAAGTGCTTTAATTAAATTTTCATCAAAGCGATATTTTATTAATATTTCAAAGTGATAAATACCATTAACTAAAAACATATTAGCGGTTGTTGGGCCTAGTATAATTGTTTCTTCACATATTTTATTATTTAGAAATTCTTTGGCTTTATTAGCTTCTTTACTAACACTTTCATAATCTTTACTTTTAAATGTTAATAAAACTAAGTAATAAAAAGGTGGATATTTTAACGTTTTTCTAATATTCATTTCATATTGATAGAATTTTGCATAATCGTTATTTTTAACACATTGCAAAACATAATTTTCCGGCATAAATGTTTGAATTAGAACAGTACCTTTTTTATTACTTCGACCGGCTCTACCACTTGCTTGAGCTAAAAGAGCAAAAGTTCTCTCATTACTTTTATAATCAGCTATATTTAAAGAAGCATCAGCATCAAGTATGCCAACAAGGGTTACATTTGGAAAATCAAGTCCTTTACTAATCATCTGCGTTCCTAATAAAATATCATATTTGTGATCAGCAAAATCTTTAATTATTTTTTCATGCATGCCTTTATTTGTTGTACTGTCAGCATCCATCCTTATAATCTTAGCTGTTGGAAATACATTTTCTAAATACTCTTCTAATTTTTCAGTACCCATTCCATAATAATTTAAAGATTTTTCATGACATTTTGGACAAAAATCATCAATGTATTTAGTATAGCCACAGTAATGACAACGTAAATTTTTGGAGCTTTTATGGTAAGTCATGGTAATATCACAATTTGGACAACGATAAGTATAGCCACAATTGGAACAGGTTATTGTCGTTGAATGTCCTCTTCTATTTAGTAAAAGCATTACTTGTTCTTTTTTATTTATTTTTTCGATAATAGCACACTCTAACTCTTCACTTAAAATATTATGCCTATTTTTTACTTCTTCAGTCATATCTATTAAATTAACTTCTGGTAAGATGGCATTTTGAGCTCGTTTTTTTAAAGCAAGATATTTAAATACTTTTTTTGAAGCTCTAGCCATTGTATAAAGTCTTGGTGTTGCACTTCCTAAAATTAAAGGACACGAATGGTTTACACTTCTTTTTAATAAAACATCTAGTGCATGATATCTTGGATTATTCTCTTGTTTATAAGATTCTGAATGCTCTTCATCCATAATAATTATTCCTAAATTTTTAAAAGGGGCAAAAGAAGCACTTCTAGCTCCAATACAGATACTTACTTCGCCTCGGATAATTTTACGCCACTCATCATATTTTTCACCATCTGATAAGCCACTATGCAAGACAGCAATTTGATTAGGAAAACGGGCATTAAATCTTTTAATAAATTGTGGTGTTAAACTAATTTCGGGAACTAAAACTAAAGCCTGTTTATTAATTTTTAAAACTTCTTCTATTAACGCTAAATAAACTTCGGTTTTACCAGACCCTGTAACGCCATGGAGTAAAAAAGTCTCTTTTTTTCCTAAACTATTTTTAATTTCTAAAAAAGCTTTTTGTTGTTCATCATTTAAAACTTTTTTTTGCGTATTTTCTTCTTCATTTATCTGATAACGATAAACTTCTCTTTCTTCTAAAACTAAAAAGCCATTTTTTAATAAAGTTTTAACTGCTGAAGCACTTACTTGATTGGCTCTACTTTTTAAAACTTCTTGTTCATTAGAAAATAACTTTAAAATATCTTTTTGACTTGATGTAGAAACTTTTTCTAATAGTTCATCTAAATCTCCGGTTAATTTTAAATAAGCAACTTTTTTTTCTTTAATATTATTTTTTTTACTAGCTTTTAAAGCTTTAGGTAACATTACATTATAACAACTACATAAACTACTTAAAGTTTTTGCTTGCAAAAAACGCCCTAAATCAAGCATTTCATCATTTAAAACAGGTTCTTCATCGATAATCTCTAAAATATCTTTGGTTTCGATGTCTGAATCATTTTTTAATTTTAAAATATAACCTTCTAATTTTTTATTACCAAAAGGCACCAAAACTCTTTTGCCTACTAAAGCTTCTTTTTGTAAATTATCCGGAATATGATAAGTAAATGTTTTATCGACATGTTTATTTTGAATTTCAACTAATATTTCTGCATACATTTTCATCACAAAACAAGTATACTATAAATCAAAAATAAAAACAAATGCTCATCAAAATTTTACTTTATTTTATAGCATTTGCCTTTCTTTACTAAATAAACATTTTTAGCATTATCCATAAGTGCTTGATCATTATAAGAATCAGTATAAACAGTATCGATTTTTTTATTTTTATATTTTTCTTTAAAACTTAAAACTTTATTTTCACCAAAATTTAAAAAATTAATTTGGCCTTTTTCAATATCAATTTCTGAACAAATCAAATGTTTTGTTTTTAATTCTTCTTTAATTTCATCTATTAAAAAATAAGGGCTACAAGTTAAAATAACATCGTTTTTATTTATTTTTTTTAACATTTCTTGATCTAATTTATGTTTGTTTTTTTGCCAAAACAAAACAACCATTCCTTTAATAAATTCTTTATTATCTAAGACAACTTTAGCATATTTTTCTAAATTTTCTTTAAATTCATTTTTATCCATTTGGCATTTTTTATATTTTATTAAAAGTTTTATTATACCTGGGATATATTTTAATAAACGTTTTTTTCTTTTTATAATAAATAAGGTAAAATCAAAGACACTTTCCCCATGATAAATAGTGTTATCAAAATCAAATACTTGCATTATCTTCCTCTTCCCTTTTTTTCTTCTTTTTCTTCTGTAAAATACATTTTATACATTTGTTGTTTGACAATTTTTTCTTGTAATCTTTTTTGTAATAAAGACACTTTACTCCACATTGTTCGGTATTCTTCTTTATTAATTTGGTTTTTATATTTTTGTTGTAATATTTTTTTCATTTTAGCAATTTCATCTAAACAAATAGTTGTGTCTCCTTCAGTTGCATTATCATCTTGTAATAAATCCATTACTAATTTAAAAAGGCGCCTGAAAGCCACTTGAAAAGAAAGCTTCAAAACTTTTTCTTTCATGCTAGGCTTAATAATTATTATTTCTTTTACTTCAATAAAATTACTATGATTTTTTAATTTTGGATTCATTTTATAGCCTAAATTTGCAATATTATTTTTATTTAATTTCTTTTTCAAGTGTTCTTTTTTTATAACATATGCCATATTACCACCTTATTTATTTAATAAATCTTTCCTTCTTTTTTTGGTATTTTCTAAAGCCATTTCTTCCCGCCATTTTTTTATTTTGGCATGATCTCCTGATAGTAAAATATCAGGAACTTTTAAATCACGATAAACTGCTGGCTTAGTATACGTTGGATAATCTAATAGGCCATTACTAAAAGAATCATTTTTAAAAGATTCTTCTTTAATAACACCAGGAAGAAGTCTTACAACCGAATCAACTATAACCATTGCTGGGATCTCTCCACCGGTTAAAACGTAATCACCTATACTTATTTCTTCATCAACAAAGTTTCTAATTCGCTCATCAAAGCCTTCATAATGACCACAAACAATAATTAAGTGTTTTTCATTCTTTAAACTAAGAGCTTCACTTTCTTTATAAGGCACTCCTTGAGGACACATTAATAAAACTTTAGAATCTTTTGTTTTAAAATGTTCAATTGCTTCAATTAAGGGTTCACATCTTAAAACCATGCCTTCCCCGCCGCCATATGGAGTATCATCAACTTGATGATTATTTAAATGAGAAAATTTTCGAAAATCAATCACATTAATTTCAACAGCTTTTTTTAAAATAGCTCTTTTAATAATTGATTCTTCTAAAATGCCTTCAAACATTTTGGGAAAAAGCGTTAAAATATCTATTTTCATAACATCAATCCTTCAAGGTTATCACCAATAATCTTTTGTTCTTTTATATTAACTTCTTTAATAAAAAAATCATTATAAGGAACTAAAAATTTTTTTTCACCAATAACACTTAACAAAACACTATATTTATTATACCTAACTTCTTTAATTTTTCCAACCATTTCTAAATTATTATAAATAGAAAAACCAATTAAATCACTAAATAAAAATTCATTTTCTAATAAATCTAAATCACTTCTTAAAACATAAATTTGTTGATTTCTAAATTCTTCTACTAAATTAATATCATTTAAATTATCAAAACAAATTAAATAACAATTTTTATGTTTTCGAACACTGGTAATGTAATGCACTTTGTCTTTAATATAAACTGGTTGATTATTTTTTAAAACTAAATCTTTTCTTTCAAAATCACTAAAACACTTGAGCTCTCCTTTTAAGCCGTGAGTCCCCGTTGTATAACCAAAATATAATTTATTCATTATCTCTTTCCTTTACTAATCTCATACATTAAAATTGAAGCACTTACCCCTGCATTTAAAGATTCACATAAACTATTCATCGGAATATATAAAAATTTATCACATAAAGCTTTTATATTTTCACTCATTCCATTTCCCTCATTACCTATAATTAAAGCAAACTGATAAGGAAAAATAATGTTTTCTACAGTCTCCCCATTTTTAACATCTGTCCCATATATTAAATATTCATCTTTTATACCATTTAAAAATTCTTCTAAATTTCTTCTTAAAATATTTACATGAAAAAGCATGCCTTCTGTGCTTCTAATTACTTTTGAGTTATATACATCAACAGTATGTTCACTTAATAAAATATTTTTAAAGCCAAAAGCTACTGCACTACGAATTATTGTTCCAAGGTTACCTGGATCTTGAATATCATCTAAACACAAAATAGGGCCAGGCAAAAATTCTTCTTCATTTTTTTTACATACCGCAACTATATTAGAAGGTGTTACTTGTTCAGTAATTTTTTTCATAATTTCTTTAGTTACAATATATGTCGGAACTTTATTATCAGTAATTTCTAAAGTGGTGATTATTTCTAAAACTAAACCCAATTTCATTGCTTCTGTTACCAAATGATCTCCTTCAATTAAAAATGTATTAGTTTTATCTCTTTCTTTTTTATCTTTTAGGCGACACCACTTTTTAACTCGATCATTTTTTAAAGATTCAATTTTCATTCTCTTAGCCTCCTTCTAGCTTCTTTATAGTGGGGATAATACTCGCTAACATGAGCCCAAAAATTAACGCTATGATTTGCTTCATAAAAATGACATAATTCATGGATAATAACATAATCTAATAAATCTATATTTTTTTTTAATAAATCACTATTTAAAGTAATTGTTTTATTACTTAAATTATTGACACCCCATCTTGTTTTCATTTTTCTTATTTTTAAACTAAATTTAGGAATATTTTTAAAATACGGAACAATTCTATTTATTTCACTTTGAAAAATTCTTAAACATTCATTATGATAAAATTTATCTAAAGTTTTTTCATCCTTTACAAACAAACAATCTTTTTCAAAAAAAGGATCTTTACTAACGCCATCAAATACTCTTGTATAAGATTTACCCAAGTACCAAAAAAAAGAATCTTTTTCTTCTTCTTTAACTTTTTTTAAATACATTTTTAATAAAGAATCTTGATTTTTATTTAAAATACGCAATATTTCTTTTTCAGAAACAAATCTACTACATGTGACTAATATTGTATTTTGATCTTTAAAACGCATATAGATATTTTTATTTGGTTTTCTTAATATTAAAACATTTAAAACATGATTATCCAATAGATACTCCATTTGAAACACCCTAAATAAATGATATCACAAAAAAAAGCACTTTAAAAGTGCTAGCTAGATGTTGGTGTTAAAATTATTTTGTATCCATAAGGTCCTGCACCACCATACGATCCTTGAAAAGCAAAGATTCCTGCAGATAATCCTTGGTTATAATAATATCCTCGAGTTGCTATTGGGTAAACATGATAAAAATATTGACTTATCATGTCATCATACCAAGACATTTTATAATCAATACTAAATGGTCCCATTTCTCCTGTCGCATCTCCTAATATTCTATTATTAAATTGATTATCTAAATTTGAATAATTATATAAATCATAATATTTTGAATTTGGAAATTCGTAGCCATTAGTTAATTTTGTTAATCCTGAAGAATCATTATCACATGTTGGACAACTAAAATTACCATTAAATCCTGAATTTTTCGAACTATTGTTACCGCTTACTGGACCTCCTTTTTCAGACTCCATAAAGGCCATTACATGAGTACTAAAGCCACCCATATCAAATACACCACTTACATTTTTAGTTGTACTTGCTAAGGTACTATTAGGATAAGCTATATTACAAGTATCATCATTACAATATGGGCTACAACTAGTATTTGAATTAGGATAACCACATGTTGGCTCATTATTTGCTGCATAGCCTGTAATGTAATCTGAATTGTTATTTATTCGGACACTTGTTGAACTGCCATATTTACTATGTTGCAAATAAGCTACTGCTCCCCATTCTGTATTTTTTATCATATGACTATCTAAATTTCTTTTGTAATCATATGATGTATAAAATGCATTGGCTACTTGGATACTTCGCCATGAATTTACATTTGGTTTTATTTGAACAGCATCAGCATTTCTAACATTGTAATTCGATGTTAATGTTGTACCTGTTTCAAATTTGCCTACCCAAAATCCTGTACTTGGTATACTTAAGAAGGCTGGATGTGTCATGTAGTTTCCTACTTTGCAGTTACCTGTCTCACCACTTTCCATTGGGGTTGCACATTCTCCATCTTTGTCATCACTTGTATTGTAATCTCCAAAAATAATTGGTATTTCATGAACTTTACTTTCATCTATTTCTGTTAATCCTTCATATTGGCCTAAATCCCATAATTGATAACGATATTTTGGTATCCAAACAAAGTATGATTCTATTTCTTCTTCTGGTATCACTGAACCTGCTTTGTAATTGCTTGCTTTGCTTTCATCTTTTAATATTATGGCATTCGCCCATCTTTTTTCATAATAGCTATACCATTTGCTTTCTAAATCAGCTTTTTTTACTGTTCCATCATTATCTATTGTTACTGGTATTAATTCATCTTTGATTACTGGAT
>ERZ1643251.3311-NODE-3311-length-15024-cov-5.342909_pt1 | contig 15024 bp, 13 predicted proteins | sample MGYA00579261_ERZ1643251 | MGnify/ENA primary metagenome ERZ1643251 (study PRJEB29033, sample SAMEA4952267) | chicken gut metagenome | biome: Broiler Chicken; feature: Gastrointestinal Tract; material: Caecum | place: Ireland | collected 2018 | study: Broiler...
TAATTATATCATAAAGCAAGCTAATTTTCAAGTATTAATTGGTATATCAATAATATCGTCCGTGGCGATAGTGGATTCGCCGCGCTCGACTATCAAAAGCTCGCCGGTGTTGTGTGTATGCGGTTTAGTCGATCTTACATTCGCCACCTGGTCAACTACATAATCAATGAAAAAATCATTATATAAAGACTGATATGGTGCGACTTTTGACATGATATTACCCCCCCATTAAATATATTTTCACGCGAGCTGCTTTACGCACTTAGTAAAATAAACTTTGACAGCAAATTTCAAAATTTATATCGGCTTTATGAAAACTATCATGACAAGGTATAGCGTCGTCTTTCAGCCGCTTGCCGCGGTACAATAATTATAGCACCGAATTCATTTCTTGTCAATATTTTAGCCGATATTGCAATTTTGCTGTCCGATTATATGTTGACAAAACGACGTTAATATACTAAAATATAGATAAATAAATTTTGAATCTTTATGCGACTGACTGCTCTGACACGACAAGACAGCTACAATTATTGGTCATATATATTTAAGAAAGGATGCTTTTTACCCGTAAAAGCTATGGATTAACATCATGAAACACTACCGCCAATTATCGCTCATGACGGCTATATTGCTAACCCTGCCGCTCATCGCCTGCGGCGAGACCGCAACAACTACCGACGAAACAGCCACCGCTACCGCTTCTGACACCACCACATCGCCAAGCTCCGAATATACCGACCCCGGAATCGACTTCGGCGGCGAGACCTTCACCGTGGCTGCTCACGTCTGGGATACCCCATGGCAGCTCGCCAACTATAACGAGGTGTTCATAGACGAGGAAAACGGCGATTTCCTGAACGACGCTATCGTCAAGCGCACACAGCTGATTGAGGAGCAGTTCAACCTCAACCTCGACATCTACCCGATCGCCGAACGAAATAAGCCGACCGAGTTGGTCACAGCCGCGCTCGCCGGCGACGACGTGTATAAGTTCGGGCTGGTCATGTCGGCTTCGCTGCCGACTATGCTCGGTACGGAAGGTATGCTCGTCGACCTGAACAGCGTCCCGACACTCGACTTCACACATTCATGGTGGGATCAGAACGCGCTTGATGAATTGAATCTGTTCGGCGTCCAGTATGCCGCGCTCGGCGACGTCAATCTATATGCCAAAGGCGGTCCGGTCGTCAACTTCTTTAATAAGGAAATGATTGAAGAGAACGGGCTTGAAAACCCGTATGAGCTTGTACGTTCAGGAAAGTGGACGCTCGACAAGATGATCGAAATGGCGACCGCGGTCTCGCGCGACCTTAATTCAAACGGCGTGCCCGACATAGACGACTGCTTCGGATTTATGGGTGAGACCGACTCGATGTTCTATTTCTTAACCGGCTGCGACGTCCGCTTCTCTGAACACGATGATGAGAAAATCGAAATCACGATTATGTCTGAGCGCGCGGTCGACGCGATTGCGAAAATCGCCGACCTGCTGAATGACAAACACGTGACATTGTTCGACGGCGACTGTCCAGCCGGCTACAGCAATGTGTACTTTGAGATTATGATTCCCACTCTCGGCAATAATCGCGCGCTGTTTTTCTCGAATAACCTGTTAGCGTCGCTGAATATGCGTGACATGGAGGTCGACTTCGGCATCCTTCCGCTGCCTAAATACAATGAGGAACAGGAGAATTACGTCTCATTTTCAAATACATGGTTCAACGACTATGTAATAATCCCGTCGACCAACACCGACCTTGAGCGCACCGGAGAGGTTATCGAGGCGATGTGCTACTACTCGCAGCAGTATGTCGTACCGGCGTTCATCGACAACGCGGTCATGAACAAGACGATACGCGACGACGATTCAGGCGAGATGATCGAGCTTATATTCGATACAATGGAATACGACATCGCGCTTATTTTCAACTGGGGCGGCATACAGGGCACGGTCACCGGAATGAAATCAAAATCCGGTCAGAGCTACGCGTCAGTATACGAGGCTTCGAAAGCGGCTATCCTCGCCGCGGTCGACGAGACCACCGAGGAGCTGAAGAATCGCTGACATAAAACATAAACACAGCCGGTGACTGGTGTCTCCGGCTGTGCTTTTATTTGTCAAAAAAACGCGCAATGTGCGACTTGTTCAGCGCGTATTGTATAAAAAATAATTATTTTGTGGAAAACTATTGCTTTTTCAATGTAAATCTGATAAAATAGTTAGAGTTGAAATTATTATTAAGTAAAGTCTTCGTCTGAAACGCGATTTCGGACTGTCCTTTGAAACTCATATCATGCAAGCTTGATGCTGCTATTTTGCGTGATATCAGCCGATAAGGGAGAGAGGGGTTGTCACGATTATGAATTTATTAAGAAGACTGTACGCTCCCGACTATATGGTCAAACCAAGCATGAGACAGCAGGAGCAATACTCGACCGAGGAGATTTACAAATCCTTCATCAAGGTCGCGTGGCCGGCTACCGCTGAATCGTTTTTGCTCGGTCTGGTCAACTTCATCGACTCTATCATGGTAAGTACTCAGGGACATATCGCGGTTGCCTCTGTAGGACTTACAAATCAGCCCCGCATGATCTTCTACGCGATATTTTTCGCAATGAACATTGGAGTCACCGCGATTGTCAGCCGCCGACGGGGCGAAAACCGCAAAGAGGACGCGAACAAGGTGCTCGCTCAGGCGGTATCGCTCTGCTTGATACTCGGTATATTTTTAGTCGGCGCGGCTATCATCTTTGCCGAACCTTTGCTTATATTCGCCGGAGCGAAGTCGGACACTCTGCCTGACGCTATAAGCTACTTCCGCATAACGCTCGTCGGTCTGTATTTCACCGCGATAAGCATGATGATCAACGCCGCGCAGCGCGGCGCCGGCAACACGCGCATTTCAATGACGACGAACATGACCGCGAATATCGTCAACTGTATCTTCAACGCGCTGCTCATCAACGGACTTTTCTTCTTCCCGAAGCTCGGAGTCACCGGTGCGGCTATAGCTACTATGCTCGGAAATATCACCGCCTGCTGTATGTCGATTTATTCGGTCGCGCCGTTTGTGAAGTCGCATAAAGACCGTTTCCTCAATCTGCACGCAAAGTCGCTGTTCAAATTTGATTCGGAAAATGTAAAATTGATCGGACGCATATCAAGCTCGGCGGCAATTGAACAGGTATTTATGCGGCTCGGATTCTTCGTGGTATCCAAAATGGTCGCGGAGCTGAGCACTGTTGAATTCGCGACACATACCATCTGTATGAATATTACCAACCTGTCGTTCTGCTTCGGCGACGGACTCGGAGTCGCGGCGTCGGCGCTGGTCGGACAGAACCTCGGCAAGAAGCGACCCGATCTTTCCATAATCTACGGTAAATCAGCGCAGCGAATCGGATTTTTACTCGCGATGATGCTGTTCTGTCTGTTCACGCTCGGCGGAAACATGATGATAAACCTGTTCATGACCGAGGAAGCCGAAGCGGCGAAGATTGTCGAAATCGGCGTCAAGGTGCTGATCATTCTCGCGTTCATCTCCCCCGCGCAGATTTCACAGGTCATATTCAGCGGCTGCGTCCGCGGCGCGGGCGACACGCGTTACGCGGCGATTGTCAGCCTTGTGACGATCGCGGTTGAGCGTCCGCTGCTCACTTTCATATTCTGCTACACCTGCGGTCTCGGCGTCATCGGCGCGTGGATTGCGATGCTGGTCGACCAGTATCTGCGCCTTACCTTGATGGCTATGCGCTTCTCGAGCGGCAAGTGGGCGAAAATCAAGGTTTGATATACTTGATACAATCTTACATAACAGTCAAATATTGTTTTTGACTCACGACTTCTGTAACTTCGATTTTTTCAGGTCGACGCGAAATCATGGTCATAGCAATATATAATTTTACAATAAGGAAGCCCGCGCTTCGGCGCGGGTGATGGTCATAAAAATGACAAAACTGATAGCTGCCGCATTGGTGGCGATTATGCTGCTTGTGACGGCAGCCGGATGTTCACAGCCAGCCCCCGATCAATATGAATCGACCGAGAGAAATGAAACAATTTACAAATCGGTTGACGGAACTGACCTCGGACTCGATATATTCTACCCCACCCAACGCATATATTCGGACAATCCGACCGTCCTCGTGATACACGGCGGCGGTTGGATTTCGGGCACGCGCGACGAATTCTACCGCGACTTTGAGCCGCTGATAACCGAGCTGCGCTCACGGGGAGTGACTGTCGTCGGCGTCTCCTACCGGCTCGCGGTCGATGGTCGTACCTGGCGAGACTGTCTCGACGACTGCGAGGACGCGCTCGAATTCCTCATCGACAACGCCGACAGCTATGACATTGATGTCGACAATATCGGCGTTATCGGCTATTCAGCCGGCGCGCAGCTCGCGCTGATGAGCGCGGTCGAAACTGACGATCAGGTCAAATACTGTGTATCCTTGTCAGCCCCGACCGTGTTTTCCGACAGTAAGGACAGCAAATATTATTCGGAGGCATTAAGCTACTACATTTCGCGCGCATTCGACAACGAGTCGCAATACGATATGTATAAAGCCAGTCCGATAATCCTGCTGAGCCGACGCTGCAAGACCGACTTCCTGATTGTCAACGGCTCGGACGATGTAATTATCCCACCGGCACATTCGGAGGCGTTCTATAACGAGGCGATGTCGTTCGGTATCGACGCCGAGCTGATGATAGTCGACGGACTGACGCACATCTACCCGATATATCCCGACTTTGCCCAGCTCTGCTCGGACATCGCCGACCGCATAATAGAAAATCTGACCGATTAAGTCAGGAGCTGCTCGGCATGTATTTTAAGCCGAAATCGAGTATGCGCTTTCGGTCGGCGCAAAACCCGACCGTATAGTTACTGTCCTTATCACGCAAAATTCCCATCCAAATTCTACCAAACGAGTTTTTTCAAAAATATTTTCGAAAACCTATTGACAAACGTGTCTGTTTGTGATATAATATTGCTTGTGATGAGGAAGTTGGCCGGGTAGTTCAGCTGGTTAGAACGCTAGCCTGTCACGCTAGAGGTCGTGGGTTCGAACCCCATCTCGGTCGCCAATGCTTGCGCAGCAGTGCAGGCATTCGCTGCTATGGCTCAGTCGGTAGAGCGCATCCTTGGTAAGGATGAGGTCATCAGTTCGATTCTGATTAGCAGCTCCAAAAACGCTCCGCGTAGCGGAGCGTTTTTTGTTTTGTATTCGAGTCTTGTTTTATGTTTACCGTTTAGGAAAAACGTAACACTCATTGAATATATTCGCAGCTTGTTTCATGTTTGTCGCTCGTTAAAAAAGCATCACTCACCTCCCGCCTCTATCTCCGCTATCTTGTCGCGCAGATCGGAAATCGTGTCGATGCCCTCCCACGTCGAGTCGAACATCGACGGAATAATCTCAGCCGAGCCGCTCGTCAAAACCGCCGACCGGCTATCGCTCGACACATCCGAAACCTCCGCCATCGGGTTGCGGATCACATAATTTTGATTGTCGCCCAAGTCAACCACCGGCAGGATGTATGTACCACCGACCTCGAGCTCGGGAAACGACGTCTCAACAATGTATCCGGCATAGGTTCCGCCCGTTGTGAATACGGTCAGCGTATCGCCGGATTCAACTGTATCGCCCTTGAAGACTTCGATTATCTCCACATCATACGGCGTGCGCAGATGGCGAAGCTGTTCTGCTATCGGCACATCGCTGCCAGGATCGAACGTCCTGTTGTAGAGATAGCTGTCGGACATCGATGTTACCTTGGCGAGCACAAGATAGTCGCAGGTCGAATAGATCTCGTCGATATCCCGATATGGGAGCACACGCGAGCTGATATTTATCTCCTCATAATGATCGACGGATGTAGTTTTTTCCTCGCCAACCGCTGTGTCTGTTGCGTCACTCGTCATGACGACAGGCAATTGCCTGACACGCGGCAGACTGACCGACAACAGTGCCGCTCCAACAAATATTACAAGAATTGACAATGTTATGAATATCGTCTTTTTCATGTCAGTAATCCTCCTTTCATATCAAACCGGAGTGTATATTGGCTTGCGCCTTTCTGCCATCTGCGAGCCGCGATCAGTCATAGCCCGCCGATATATCATCCGTCGCGATATTATCTACTGCTCCCGCAAGATATTCGCGCAGGTCGGCGACCGTGTCGATACCCTCCCAGATTCCCTCGAAATAGGTCGGTGTAAGTATGTCGTCGTCTGACAGTATGCCATCGTCGCCGAGGTCGACTTCGGCGACCCCCTGTCCCATAATCGCGCATTCGTCGTTCAAATCGAGATATCCGATAGGCATTACATAGACCTTGCCCACCGTAGGCGGCGGGTAGTTCCCCTTGGCGTAATATCCGCACATCTCACCGCCGGAGGTGACCGCGGTCAGCTTCTCGCCGACTTCGTCGCCGCCCTTGAACACCTCGAGTATCTCCAGCTCATACGGCGTGCGCATAGACCTGAATTGACGCTGCAATGACATTCTGTCGTCGGTTTGAACGAATTCCTTGCCGTAAAGATAGCTCTCGCCGCGCGACTCGACTCGGCAGACAACGAAATAACTGCACATACCGACTTCAGAAGCGAGACTTTTGGGCGCGAATACGCACCCGCCGATATCGATGACCTTATCTTCGTCAATAGTTTCGACTTCGGTGGTACTTGTATCGATTTCGGTCGTCGACTCGGCTTCTGCCGTTCCCGAACAGCCGACGAGACAATAAATCAGCAGCATGATTATACAAAGATTCAGCAAACGCATAACTCTGCACCTCGCTTTACAATTTGATTATACCATACATATTTACATTTGTCAATACTATCCGTACTAAATTTTGCTTATATTAATAATTTGTTTGTCTCTTTTGACGGCAAAAACCCGCCTGCCTTTCGGCAAAGCGGGTTTTATATTTATAATAAGGACTTCAAATCAACGAATTAAATTCGATTGTCGACAATTTGTGTGAGTTTATATATTTATTTACAAACTCATTCGGTCCAGGTCTCGGTGACCTTCGCATACGCGGCTATCTTTGCATTCGCGTCGTCAAGGTCCTTGCCGTGCGCCAGAATGTAGGTCTTGATTTTCGGCTCGGTGCCGGACGGACGGATGACAATTACATCGTCAGCCTCGGTCTTGAAGTAGAGTACGTTCGACGTCGGCAGTCCGGTCGATGTGACCTTTCCGGTGTCGATGTCAAGTACAATATCTTTAAGATAGTCGCGGCGCTCGACGACACGGTATCCGGCAAGCTCGGACGGCGGGTTGTTTCTTAGTCTGTCCATCAGCCGCGCCATCTTCTCGAGCCCGTCCAGACCCTCCATGTAGATGTTCGACGCGCCCTCGTTGTAATAGCCGTAGTTCTCGTAAAGCGCGGCGAGCGCGTCGCAGAGAGTCATTCCCTTTGTCTTGTAGTAAGCCGCCATCTCGCAGAGCAGCATCGACGCGACGACCGAGTCCTTGTCGCGCGCGTATGTGCCTTTGAGATAGCCGTAGCTCTCCTCGAAGCCGAAGATATACGTGTCGTGTCCGGTGACCTCGTATTTCTTGATGACCTCGCCGATGAACTTGAAGCCGGTCAGCACGTTGAACAGCCGCACATTGTGACGGCGGCAGATCTCGGTAATGATTTCGGTCGTGACTATCGTCTTGACCGCGTAGGGATTTTCGGGCATACCGGTCTGCTCATACGCGGTGATGATGTAGTCAAGTAACAGCGCGCCGACCTGATTGCCGGTCAGGCAGACGAATTTGCCAGTCTTGTCGCGCGACATTATGCCCATACGGTCGGCGTCGGGGTCGGTCGCGACGATTAGGTCGCTGCCCACCCTTTCGGCAAGCTCGATTCCCAGCTTGAATACCTCCGGATACTCGGGGTTCGGAAAATCGACCGTCGGGAAGTTGCCGTCGAGCACCATCTGCTCCTCGACCGGATAGATGTGCCGAAGACCGATTCGCTTCAGCGCCTCGGGGACAAGGCGATATCCCGCGCCGTGCAGCGGCGTGTATACGATTTTGAGGTCGTCCGCGACCTCTGCCACAACCTTAGGGTTGACCGCCTCGGCAAGGACATTTTTTAAATAGATTTCGTCAAACTCGTCGGGAATATACTCGACAATGCCCGCATTTAACGCGTCCTCGAGCTTCATCTGCTTCACGTCGTCGAAAATATCGGCGGCGGCGATGAACTCGGACACGGTTTTCGCGTGGTCGGGCGGGAGCTGCGCGCCGTCCTCCCAGTACGCCTTGTAGCCGTTGTACTGCTTCGGATTGTGCGACGCGGTGATGTTGATTCCGGCAATGCACTTGAGCTCGCGCACCGCGAACGACAGCACCGGAGTCGGACGGATTCCGCGAAAGAGGTGAACCTTGATGCCGTTCGCGGCGAGCACGCACGCGGCGGTTTCGGCGAACAGGCGCGAGTTGTTGCGGCTGTCGCAGCCGACCGCGACGCCCATCGCGGCTCTGCCTTCTTTGTTTATGAGGTCGGCGAGTCCCTGCGTAGCGTGCGCTACGGTGTAGACGTTCATCGCGTTCGTTCCGGCGACCATCGTGCCGCGCAGTCCGCCGGTGCCGAATTCAAGGTCCTTGATAAACCGGAACTCGATCTCCTCGTCGTTGTCGGCGATAGCGCGAAGCTCGGCTTTTGTCGCCTCATCGACTTTGTCTGACGCAAGCCAGCGCTCGTAGTTTTCTCTGTAGGTCATCTCTATTCCTCCGTAAAATTTTTTATTGTATATTCTGACTTAATATTAATGCCGGCTGTGGTTGAAATATTCATATTATAACGATATAATTATTGTAATAACAATTGGGGGGGATTTGTATGCCGCTTGAAGCGAGCCGGCTCAGCACTGACGAGATAAAATCGCTTATCAAGGACAACTGGGGGTACAACGTCACAGAAATAATTCATTTGCCGCTCGGCAGCGCGTACTGCTATCTGATCGACGGCGATATCCGCGGCTTTTTCAAGGAATTCCAGAGCGGCTTCGATATATCCTCGGTAAGACGTGAGACCGGGCTTGTGGACTGTCTGTCAGACCGAGGAATCCCGTGTGCGCCTTTCTGCCGCGCGAATACCGGCGACGCGGCGTTATGTCATCGCGGGCAGGTGTTGAGCCTGTCGCGCTATATCGACGGCGAGACGGTCGACTACACGAATCCGATTCCCGAGAAATACCGCCGACCGGAGATACAAACCGAGGTCGCGCAGATGCTCAATTTTGCATTCAGACGAACCGAAATTTGTCGTGAACTCGAACGCAATGCCGGCGCAATTTCCGAGTCGCTGCAAAAATCGTTATAGGCGTCGATTTATTCTACAGCTTTGCTCGTCTCGGCTTCGGCGCCTCTCTCGGCTTTGAGCCGCTCGAGAGCGCGCGCGAGCTGGTCGGGACAGGAGGTCGGCTTGAAGCCGCATTTGATTCCCTTGAGTCGGGATATCGCCTCATCGACCATCATTCCGGCGACTAACTTCGACACACCCTGTGTATTACCCGAGCAGCCGCCCTCAAACTCTACACTTTCGATTCTATCTCCGTCGACTACCACGTCGATGCGGCGCGAGCAAGTACCGCTCGTCTTATAGCTGATTGTATTTTTCATCTGAAAGTTCCTCTCATTTAATGTATTCATTGTTATTTCAAAGCAGCTTCTGATATTTGCCGAGCAGCGAGATGAAGCCAAGATATTCGACCGGCTCGCCGAACCCGCCGCTGCCAATAAGACGCAGTCGGTGCTCTGTCAGCCATTCGACCCGATTGTAAATATCGAGCGGCTGCGTGTGATTGACCGCGTCGACCCCGACTCCGCCGAGCAGCACCACCGATTTTTCGGCCGCAAACTCGATCAGCCGCTCGTCTGTTTTCGGCAGATATACCCCATTGAATCCGCGCTCCGACGCTGACAGTATATCGTCCTTTGCCGCGTCGCCGAGCGCACGGCTCAAATATACGCAGGGCTTGCCGAATATTAAAGACTTGCCGCGTTCGCGGCTCGTGCCAACTCTTTCGACAATGTCAAGCTCGTCGGTCATGACCGCGCAGATACTGTCGTCCATGAGAGCGTCCAGCTCGGACGTCCGGTCAATTATGACGACAAACTTCATTCCCTCTGGTAAAAGCTCGCGCCGTTCTATAAGCTCGCGGAGATTGTATGCCCGAGCGTCGACGAATACCACGTCTGATTTCACATACGCGTACAGCTCGCACAGCGTGTCGATATAATGCTCCGCGCTGTCCCAGAGCTGCGCGCCCCTCCGCCAGATCAGCTGCTCGGTTATGACGCGCGGAATGAACGGCTCGGCGAGCGATACCCGCCCCGACTGACCATTGAGCGCGCGCGCAAATTCGCGATAATCCCGCATAGGCTCACCTCGTTTCATGATAATGACCTGACACCTTGCCGTAAAAGTCCGCGCTGATGATATCCGCGGTTATGCCGATGTCTCGCGGAGCTGACCGCTTCCTTGGCGGCAAGGTAACCGTGGCTATGCTCCAAGTCATCAGTTCTCACCGCCAAGATTCAGATAGACCCCGAGCGGCTCGTACTGCGGAACTGACAGGTACATATACAGCGCGAATGTGTCCAGCTCGCCGCCATTGCAGTTGAGAACGACATCATACGAAAACTCGTTGTCACTATAGGTCAGCGGAATCGCGTCTACCTTGTATGGTCTCAGCCGGCAGAGCTCGGACGCGGCGAGCACACCGGCGAGCGTGTTTGTCTCATCCGGCACAAAGCTGAATTCGAAGAACAACGGCGAGCCGGATATTCCGCCAATCTGTGAGGGATATTCGATATTTTTAGAAAGCAGCGCGTATCTCGTCGTCACGCTCTGGTCTGGCGACATTATCCCGCAGGACAGGATGATTTTCAGCTCGTATTTGTCTACAAGCCGGACAAATCCAATCAGCTTCGCGTCACGCGAGCTGTCGAGCGGCAGAATGCACATATCGGCGCGACCGTAGTAAACCTCCTCGCATACCGACTCGAAGTCGGTGCAGTATACGACCGAAAGTTCGCCCAGCTGCTCGCAGAATCTCCGAAACGCGCGGTCGGCATACGCGTTGCGCAGATACGCGACCTTCTTCGCCGAACCCAACTCAACGTCATTATCATTTGAATTTTTCAAACTATTAGACTTGACTATGGTTGAAGACTCTGTATTTCGTGACTTTTCATATCCGCTCGATTCGTCTGAATTGCCTTTAATCGCCTCATCTCCGGAGTATATGCATCGTTCAAGCCAGCCGATCGGTCTGTAATAATTAGATAAAAATCCGCATACCGCGAGCTTGTCTTGGATAAGCTGTGCCCGAAGACAGCCGTCGATATACCCGGCCGACTGTACTGTTGCCTCCTCCGACGTTTTTTCTTTTTGAAAAATCTGCCCGAACCGCTCGCAGCGATCCTCACTCGTCAGAAGCTCGAGGTCGCGCGCGAGCAACGCCGCGCGGTCGCAGAGATGCGCGAGCCGCCGTTCCTCGACAGACGTAAATTCGCGGTTCAAAAGCGCAAGATTGTCGCTTATAATCCCGAACAGCTCCGACGATTGAATTTTCGGCATCAGAGCTTCCTCCCGTCACTGACGAGCAGAAGACCTGCGAGCGCGATTGCCGCCGCCGACTCAACGACCGGCACGGCGCGCAGCGCGATGCAGGGGTCGTGCCGCCCCTTTATAGTCAGCTTGGCGTCCGCCTTACCCGCAAGGTCGACCGTGTCCTGCTCAATGTAAATCGACGGCGTCGGCTTCATCGCGACCGAGAATACAATCGGCATACCGGTAGTCATGCCGCCGACAATACCGCCGCAGTTATTGGTCTTGGTCACGACCTTGCCGTCGCGGTATTCGTAGGCGTCGTTCGCTTCCGAGCCGTACATACGACAGAAGTCAAATCCCGCGCCGAACTCGATTCCCTTGACCCCGGGAATCGCGAACGCGAGATTGGATATCTCGGACTCAACGCTGCCGAACATATGCTCGCCGAGCGCGACCGGTATGTCCTCGCCCGCCACCGCGCACTCGATTATCGCGCCGACCGAATCGCCGCGCATCTTCGCCGAGTTTATTATAGTCGTGAACGCCTCCTCCGACATCTTGTCGAGCGTCGGGAAGGATCGCTGGCGCAGTTTACGCAGCAGCTCGGGGGTGACATTCGGATCGAATCGGCTGTCGCTGACATTGAGTATCTGCCGCACATGAGCCGCGACCTCGATTCCGCGAAGCGCGAGCAGCTGCATACACATGGCTCCGGCAAACACGAGCGGAGAGGTGAGCCGCCCCGAGAAATGCCCGCCGCCGCGCAGCTCGGTGTGCATACCGTATTTGATAAACGCCGGATAATCGGCGTGATTCGGTCGGGGCAGCACCGGCTCGTTCTCCCTGCCGGCGGTATTTTTGTCATTTGAGCCTGCGCTCCCGTCATTCGAGCCGTCGGAATATCTGTCACTCGAAACTGAAATCCTGTCATCCGCGACGGAATTTTTATCGTTCGCGACAGAACTATTTTCATTTGTACCGGCTGCGTTCTTGTCGCCCGAGCCGCCGGTTATATTCCTGTAGTCGCTCGAACGTTGATTCTCGTTTTCGATCACCGCGCAGATCGGGAATCCGTTTGTATATCCGTCGGACACGCCCGACAGTATTCGCGGTCTGTCGCTCTCGCTGCGCTTGGTCGACAGAGCCGCGAGTGACTGGTTCGCGCTGCCGGGAGCGCGCCGCTTCATCATTGCCGCGATCGCGTCAAAATCGACCTTCATGCCGGCGGGAAAGCCGTCGATAACGACGCCGATAGCCTCGCCGTGCGATTCGCCGAACACCGACAGCTTCAGCTTTTTGCCATAGATAGAAGCCACTGCGGCTCATCCTCCTTTATATGTTCAACAGCATATCGAAGCTCTCGCCGAGGAAATCCTTGAGCTCGTCGGCGGTGAGCTGTCTCTGCGCGAGCAGCGCGAGGGTGTAGATCTGCTTTGCCACCTTCTTCGCTTTGTCCGCGTCCGATTCAAGCTCGTCTGCCAGCCGCTTGATTAGCTCGCTCTGCGCGTTGACTACAAGCGTAGCGTCGGTCGGGAACTTCATGTCCGAACCGTCGTTTCCAGCCATGCGGTACATCTTCATCATGTCCTCCATGCGGCGCGACTGCTCGGAGATATTGAGGACAGCCGGTATCTTTTCGTTCTTTAACAGCTCGAACGAAACCTTCAAGTCCTTGTTCGCGCTGACTTCGCGAAAGAGCTCGGCGAGCTTTTCGTTCTCCTCCGCCTTGCCTTCAGCTTTGAGCGCGCTCGCGACGTCGGCGTCGATGCGGACGAATTTGACTCCCTCGTTCTCCTGCTCGATTACATTGATGAACTGCGTGTCGATCAGCTTGTCGAGTACGACGACCTCGATTCCCTCCGACTCAAACATTGCGATATACTGCGCCTGCGACGTCTTGTCCGCGGTGTAGTAGACCGTCTTGTCGTGCTTGTCCTTAGCTTTTCCAAGATACTCGGGGAGCGTGACAAAGCGCGAATCCGCGGTGCGGTAGAGGATCGAGTCCTTGACCCGCTCGTAGAATTTGTGGTCGCGCAGGCAGCCGTATTCGACAAACGTCTTCAAGTCGTCCCACAGCTTCTCGTAGCTCTCGCGCTCATTGTTAAACATAGAATTCAGCTTGTCCGCGACCTTCTTGACGATGTGAGCCGAAATCTTCGCGACATATCCGCTGTTCTGTAAATAGCTGCGCGATACGTTCAGCGGCAGGTCGGGACAGTCGAGCACGCCCTTGAGCATGAGCAGGAATTCGGGGATGACTTCCTTGATATTGTCGGCGACGAAAACCTGATTGTAGTAGAGCTTGACCTGACCCTCGAGGCTGTCATATTCGTGCGCGAGACGCGGGAAGTAGAGTATGCCCTTGAAATTCAGCGGATAGTCGGCGTTCAGGTGGATGTGGAAGAGCGGCTCGCGGTAGTCATTGAATACCTTGCGGTAGAACTCCGCGTATTCCTCGTCGGTGCATTCGGACGGGTTCTTCTGCCAGAGCGGGTGGATGTCGTTGATCGGCTTCGGCTCTGCTTTTTCTTTTGGCTCGTCGGCAGCCGTAGAGTCTTTTTCATCGTCCTTTTTCTCGTCCTCGGGCTTGACAACGTCGAGATAAATTTCAACCGGCATGAACGAGCAGTATTTTTCGAGAATGCCGCGGATACGGTACTCGTCGAGGAACTCGTCCTCGTCCTTCATTATGTGCATGACGACGTCGGTACCGCGTTCGGCGCGGTAGTAGTCCTTGGTAATCTCATATTCGCCCGCCTCGGTGCAGACCCACTTGACCGCACTCTCGCCGGTATACGACCGGGTTATTACGTCGACCGTGTCGCTTACCATGAAGGCGGAGTAGAAGCCGAGACCGAAGTGACCGATGATGCCGTCGTTCTTCGCGTCCTCGTCGCTGCCCTCGTATTTCTGTATGAACTCGAGCGCGCCCGACAGCGCGATCTGACAGATGTAACGGCGCACCTCGTCCTCGGTCATGCCGATGCCGTTGTCCGAAACGGTGAGTGTGCGCGCCTCCTTGTCAAGCGTGACGGTTATGCGGTAGTTCTCGTCGATGTCCTTAGCCTCGCCGAGCGAGACGAGCCGCTTCAATTTTGTGACCGCGTCGCAGGCGTTCGATACGATCTCGCGGAGAAATATCTCCTTCTCCGAATAGAGCCATTTTTTTATTATTGGAAATATGTGTTCAATTTCGACGGATATACCGCCTTTTTCGGTGTTGTTCATCTCATCTGACATAGCTTATCCCTCTTTATGTTAAATAATATATTCAAAAATTACCGGGGAAATCCCGCACGGGCAAAATTTCCTCACAATAAATTATACCGCAAAACCCGCGTAAAGTCAACCGATACGCACTGAAAGTTACATAAAAATTAAATATTATTAATATGAACTCACACGGCATCTTGACAACCGGATTAAAATAGTGTATCATAGTAACT
>ERZ1643251.3313-NODE-3313-length-15014-cov-62.487666_pt1 | contig 15014 bp, 9 predicted proteins | sample MGYA00579261_ERZ1643251 | MGnify/ENA primary metagenome ERZ1643251 (study PRJEB29033, sample SAMEA4952267) | chicken gut metagenome | biome: Broiler Chicken; feature: Gastrointestinal Tract; material: Caecum | place: Ireland | collected 2018 | study: Broiler...
ACTATCACTTATTTAAGTGATATTGGTTGTCTGGAGATTCAGGGGGCCAGTCTAAAACGGTTAGTTCGACTCCTGACGCAGGATATGCAAAGGGGTGATATTCTGATTACTAAATCGTTAACTTGTTTTGGTAATACGCCGGAAAAAATACAGGAGGTTTTATCTTTAAGTATCAGACAAGGTATTAATATTTGCTTTTTTATGTCATCAGAGTTGCCGGATGGTGATGATATTCCTGTGGTACTCACCGGGATGATTTTACCTACAGATATTAGAGGAAAAATTCCCGACATCAGTATCCGGAAAATTAAAAGAAAACCAGGAAGGAAAGAAGGGAGTATTCATAGTAAAAATATCAGACAGTTGAAATTGCAGGGGTTCAGTCAGTCACAAACAGCCAGAAAATTAAGCATCAGTTTATCCACTGTAAAAAGACACTGGGATAAAGGTATTGTTGATCTAACTGCAGAGTAATATTTTATAGTCCTTGTAGCTATTGGCATTGGAGTTATAAATACATGTGTGTTGGATAGGTAATATATATTGTATCTGTGATGTATAGTATCTGGTATATGTGTAATGATGGATATGATGTACTAATAGAGCTAATGGTATTCTGATACCAAATAATTAGTTGTGTGTAGATCATAACTCTGTTTAATGTTTTAGTACGTTCTAATGTGACTGTGTAACATCATCCTGTTCTCTAATGTAACAATAGGCAGTAGCGTTTTTCTTAATTGACGCCCAGAGGGTTATATATCCCTCTGGGAACTACTGATACGAATATTAATATCTGCTTCTGTTGTGTATTGGGTAGGTTAACTATTAGCTTATCTCTGAAAGCAAAAGGAATATTAACATGATTACGATTGAAACTCTTTACGGTGAATGTCATGAGGCTCACGGGTTAAAAATAAGAAACCAGGTGAATAACCTCTTCCAGAAACATCCCAGAATAACGGCAATACGGGTGGATCTCCATTATCCTCCCGTGATTGACAACGGGGATACCATTACCTGTTTTCCTAACCTGAGTCCCGGAGAGATATCTCGTTTCCGTAACTCGCTGAATGCGAAAATTAATGCAGATCAACACCGTAAAAAACAACAAGGCAAACGCACCTACGCAACGTCGGTTTGTATTATCTGGGCGAAAGAATATACGCAGTCCTTTAAATGTCATTATCACGTCTGCCTTTTTTTTAACAAAGACGCCTATTACCACCTGGGAGACTATGAGCGCTCTGACACCCTGAGAGGGTTAATTACCGGAGCCTGGTACAGTGCCTTAGGGTTAGAACTGGAAGATCACCAGGGACTAGTTCATTTCCCTGCTAATGGACGTTACATCCTGGATATTAACGATCCTGATTTCCCTGAGCAATATCAGCGCTTATTGGCACGTCTGGATTATCTGACGAAGCTCGACACTAAAGCATCAGGCCAGCGTAACTTTGGCTACAGCGGTTTTTGACCTATTGTAACTGTAAGGTGATTTATTATGTATACAGAATCAAACGTTAAGCTTTCCTGTAACGTCCTCTGGCAAAAGTGTGTCCTTGCAACTCTGTATCGGGCTGCAGCTACACATCCTAAAATTAAATTATTACAATTTAAATTAATACCTTGCCCAGGTATGAATAAGGCAATTCCCTCTCTGATGGCTGATTTTACTGGTGAACTGCATAGACTAATTTCTGAATATTTGCAGTGCAAGCGACGTAAAGATAAATCTGTTGAGCCCGCCCCTTTATATTATCTCTGGAGTAGGGAAGCTGTGGCTAACGATACCACTCCTTATCTTATGCTACTGCTACTTAATAACGATGTCTGGTGTAAGAGTCGTGAGGTGGTGGTTCTCAGAAATCTGATTGAGCAGGCGTGGGGAAAAGTATTGGACGAAGATAACTCAGTTACACATCTGGTTGTGTATCCTGAAGTGCTGTCGTTGGTATTTGATGCAGCTAACACATATAACGCTGAGCTTGGTGTACTGGAACAGACGGCCCAAGCTTACATTGAATCGCATGGTGCCATTGAACGTCATCTTGGATGTAGTGACTTTTAACGTCAGGTGATGCATAAGGGCCTTTCGCTGAGAGGCCCTGTTTACACAATTAAATAAGTCGAGTCCTCTAGGCTGGGCTGTGTGCACGCCCCCCCGTTCAGCCTGACCGCTGCGCCTTATCCGGTAACTATCGTCTTGAGTCCAACCCGGTAAGACACGACTTAACGCCACTGGCAGCAGCCATTGGTAACTGGATAGTGGATTTAGATACGCAGAACTCTTGAAGTTGAAGCCTTATAGCGGCTACACTGGAAGGACAGCATTTGGTATCTGTGCTCCATCAAGCCAGTTACCACAGTCGATTAGAAGAGGTCGAAGACTTCTAATCGGACGGAAAAAGCCGCCGCAAGGCGGCTTTTTCCGTTTACAAGCCGAAGATTACGCGCAGCTTAAAAGGATCTCAAGAAGATCATTTTAATTTTGCTGATCGTTGCGCCCTACCAGTGACCATACGGATAGGGCTTTTCCTTGATAAAATCGCGGATAAATGGATCGTAACCGTTAGCCTTGATGTAACTGAAATCAATCTTGTTGGGAACATTTTTGCATATCAGCATATCATCTCCCGTCAGGGTGAACTGTCGGGCAGGATTCTGGAGTACAACAGGATTACGATTGTCTTTTAACCATACCCTGACTTTACCACCGGGGGGCAGGCCAATAATCATTTTGTTTCGGTAATATATTTTTCCCGGACGATAAGTATCAGGATAGGCAGTCAGCATCTGCTGCCACGTATCCCGGCTGAACCAGATCTCCGTCTCATACGCCTTTTTATCGATAACTGAGTCCCAGCATACCGTCATCCTGACAGGCAGCGCCTTGCCAATATTAAAACTGGCTAAAAAACCGCCTACGTGCTGGCTCCATTTTCCCACACTGCTCTGACTGGGTTCAGTCGGATCCAGTCGCCGGAAAAAGCTCTCCCGGATATCCCCGTCCTCCAGATACACCATTGTCACCAGTGCCGGCAGATTTTTCGGGTAAAAAAATTGAATTCCCAGTGGTCGTAAGGCAACTTCTGCCCCCATTGCTCCACGCCATCGCCCAGCAGCGTCCTCACACCAGCCCTACGGTCATGGCAGCCGACAGCCAGCATTACGCCCACTATCACGCCCACCATCAGCGGTAATCGTCTCATTCCTGCCTCCTCAGAACAGTCCATCCAGCGCGCCTTGCGACGCCCCCGCCCGGTCCGCCATTGAGGTGTAGCCGAGCACCGGCACAAAAAAGGCGCGAGCGCGCCATTGTGTCGTCACTAAGGAGTGTTCAGGAGGTCAAGCCCGGCGCCTGATTTTGCAGACGCGAGGAAAAGAGACCGCGAAGCCCGGTGAACGACAAGGGGATGTAATGCGAGCCATCTTCCAGATTAGCAACCCGGTTCATATATCAGTAAAATACGGTCGCGCTCCCCTCCCCCTCTTTGCACAAAGGTATGAAAATGTATTCAGATCACCAACGTAGTTATCTGGCCCACTGGTTGACGTTAAGCGGCAAAGCCGAGGACTCGCTGACGCAAACTATTGCCAGCGCACGGGTTGATATGAATCCTCATCAGGTAGAGGCTGCGATGTTTGCGCTGGCATCTCCCCTGTCGAATGGCGTGATCCTGGCCGATGAAGTGGGACTGGGGAAAACTATTGAGGCCAGCCTGATTTTGGCGCAAAAATGGGCTGAACGCCGCCGAAAACTGTTGCTGATTGCACCCGCAACGCTACGCAAGCAGTGGAGCCAGGAGCTGGAAGAGAAATTTTCGCTGCCTTCACAAATTATTGAAGCGAAGATCTTCAATCAAATGGTTAAAGAGGGGAGCGATAATCCCTTTGATATTGAAAATGCAACCGGGAAAGCGGCGATCTGCATTTGTTCATACGAATTCGCTGCCCGTAAAGAGCACGAGCTGGCACGAATCCCGTGGGATCTGGTCGTCATGGATGAGGCGCATAAACTGCGTAATATCTACAAGAACGATGGCGCTAAAACAGCCAAAAAACTCAGTGGCGCACTGTCCGGCAGAAAAAAAATACTGCTTTCCGCCACGCCGCTACAAAACAGTATTCTTGAGCTTTACGGCCTGATTTCCGTGATTGATCCTCATTTTTTCGGCGACCTTGCTTCGTTCAAGGCCCGTTATTCCCGACAGAATATTGACGATGCAGAACTGGCATTATTAAGGGTTCGTCTGAATAAAATCTGTAATCGAACGCTTCGTCGACAGGTTCAGCAGGAAGGCGGGATCAGTTTTACCCGACGCCATTCAATAACCGAAGACTTTCGTCCGACGGAAGACGAAGAAGTGCTCTATAAACAGGTTTCCTCTTATTTGCAGCGGGACGATCTACTGGCGATCAAAAGCGGCGCGCGTCACCTAGTAACGTTAGTCATTCGTAAAATTCTGGCCTCATCGTCTACAGCGATCCAGGGAACGCTGGAAACGATGATCCACCGTCTTGAAAGTAAAATGCCGGTGCTGGATGCGCTGACGGATTATGAAAATTACGACGATTACAGCGATGAAGAAGGCATTGATGACGAAGATACCATCGATCCTCAGGCGCTACAGGCCGAAATTGACCAGTTAAAAAATTATAAGACTTTAGCGGCATCGATTACCAAAAACGCCAAGGCCGAAGCACTGTTACGCGTTCTCGATCGGGCCTTTACCTTTACGGCTGAACTGGGCGGATTACGTAAGGCGGTCATTTTTACCGAGTCCGTACGCACCCAGACCTGGCTGGCGCAACTGTTGTCAGAAAGTGGCTACGAGGGAGAAGTGGTTCTGCTCAATGGCAGCAATAGCGATGCGGTGTCGAAGAAGATTTACAGCGACTGGCTGGAGAAACATCAGAACTCTGGCCGGGTTTCCGGTTCGAGTACGGCGGATATGAAGGCAGCGCTGGTTGAAAAATTCAGGGACGAAGGCACCCTGATGATTTGTACTGAAGCGGGCGCAGAAGGTATCAACCTCCAGTTTTGTTCGCTGTTAATCAATTATGATTTACCGTGGAATCCGCAGCGCGTGGAGCAACGTATCGGGCGTGTTCACCGCTATGGACAAAAACACGATGTCGTGGTGGTTAATTTTATTAATAAAGGCAACCGTGCCGATCAGCGCGTGTTTGAATTATTGAGCCAGAAGTTCCAGCTTTTTGAAGGGGTGTTTGGCGCATCCGATGACATTCTGGGGTCGATCGAATCAGGTGTTGATATTGAACGACGTATTCATGAGATATACCAGCACTGCCGCTCCGATGAACAAATTGAACAGGAATTTAATCAGCTGCAGGATGAACTCAAAGATCAACTGGAAAATCGGGAGAATGAAACCCGGCGTTCATTATTCGAGCATTTTGACGTTGATGTGGTCCGCAATCTGAAAACCCGACGTACAACCACCCTCGCGCAGTTAAACGATTACCAGGAAAATCTGTTGCTGCTGGCGGAAATGTTTCTGAGCGACGAGAGCGATTTTCAACGTTCTGAGACGGGTTTTCGTTCCAGAGGAAAGTATTTTGACGTCAACTGGCCCATTGCGGATGAAAAAGATGCCGAATTCTTCCGGCCCAGCCAGGGATATGGGAAGCAACTGATTGATGCTGCCCTGCATGAAGGGGCAAGCCTTTCCACATCCCCAGTTTGCCAGAAGCTCCATTTCATCTACCAACCCAGAAGCGGACAACTGGCCGATGTTAAACTGTTCTGCGGGAAATCGGGACAGCTGTTGCTGGCAAAAGTCAGCATCGGAAATCAGGAGCAACAGCGAGAGAAACTATTGACCGTCGCTGTTACAGAAAATGGCGAAGTGCTGGCAGAGGAAACCGTATCCCGTCTGCTTCGCCTGCCATTATCAGAGATAACATCTGTCGAAGAACAGCCTTTGCTGCCTGCGTTAACAACACAATGTGAGGTTTTACGGCATTCTTTTATCCAACAGGTCGAACGCGATAACGAACTTTATTACAATGAAGAAGTAGAAAAACTTGAACGCTGGTCAGAAGATCGACGTATCGCGCTGGACTTACGTATCAAACAGTTAGATGCAGAAATTAAAGAGGCGCGTAAAGCCGCCCGTCAGCTTCCTTCTCTAAAAGAGAAAATGGAAGCCAAGCGCGCATTAAAGGTGCTGGAACGCGAGCGGGATAGCATCATGTTGCAGTATCATGATGAAAAGAAAAAAATCGAGCAGGAAGAGGACCGTCTGCTGGAAGAGGTCGAGCAAAAGCTGGCGACGGAAATAACGTCCCGTCAATTATTCGCGGTGAGCTGGACGTTGAGTTCACCTTCCGCATGAAGTGCTATGGTTTCAGGAGTCAATAATGGCTAACGGTAAGATATTAAGGCAACTAATAAAAGCGGGCGCAACGGGTGATACCGCTACTTTCCGTCGTGTTTCGGAAGCCATTATTGATGAGGAACGTCAGAAACAGCACCACCTTCTGGCTAACGATCTGGAGCATATTCTTTACGGCGATCGTCTTGTTCAGGCTTCGCGCTCGCCTGCGCTTCCTCAAGCACCGATAGATAAAGAAAGGGGCCTGCCGTTGCTGGATCTCCGGCAGCCACAGCGCAGCCTTGATGAAATGATCCTCCCGGCGACCAGCGCTACAGTGATTGATGAACTCCTTGAAGAGCACCGGCGTAGCGATGTATTGCATAGCTACGGGATGAAAGCAGCCAGTAAGATCATGTTTTTCGGACCGCCGGGCTGCGGTAAAACGCTGACAGCAGAGGTTATCGCTTTTGAACTGGACATGCCGCTGGCAATTGTCCGCCTCGACGTACTGGTGTCTTCGTTTTTGGGAGAAACCGCCGCCAATCTGCGTAAAATTTTCGATTTTATTGCAGAGCACCCAATGGTGGTGTTGTTCGATGAGTTTGATGCCATAGGAAAAGAGCGTGGCGACAGCGGCGAACACGGTGAATTACGCCGGGTCGTCAATGCCGTTTTACAAATGATGGATGCTTATCAGGGTAAAAGCCTGATTCTGGCGGCCACTAACCATGAACACATTCTGGACAGCGCCATCTGGCGTCGATTTGATGAAGTGATTGAATTTCCGTTGCCGGATCAGGCGCAGTTACGTGAGCTGTTGGCGTTAAAATTACGCGGCACCCGCCGTCAGTTTGAGCTGGACGATAGCGAGCTATTATCCCTGCTGCTCGGGAAAAGCGGTGCAGATATTGAGCGCATTGTCCGTCGGGCAACCAAGCATATGATCCTGCGTCATCAGGAATTCCTGACGCTAAAAGATTTAAAAAACGCAACTCAGCGAGAAAACGCCAGAACCCACCGATAAGGGACTGCCATGACGGCGAATTATCAGCATCTAACGATTACCAAAGCACCACTTCAAAACGACCGACGGACCCGCAGAGTCAATATGCCCCGTATTCGCAGGGGCGATTTACGCCAGCACGGGCAAATGCTGTTGACGCAACTCCATACCTTGCGCCCAACGCTGGCACAAGTACCCGGCAGCGCCGATGACGGGCGCTATATCCTCAAGCTGAACTACAGCGGCACAATGAATTTTTCAGCATTGATACATCACGGCGTGGAGTTCATCAGTCAGGAAGGTAAACAGGTCTGTATCGTTTTCACTAATGAGCAGGGTCTGACAACCTTCGAAACCCATCTGGCGCAACTGGGGCTTCCCCGTACGGACCTAACCTACAGGAATATTCTCGAAGCGCTTGACGGCATTGACGGCTGGTCGGCGGAAGATCGTAAAAGCTGGGCACTCCGGCGCTATGGTTTTCCTGTAGCGGAACGCTTTAATCTGGATGTGGAGCTCTGGCCAGTCGATGTGGCGCATCACCCCAGACGTATCGACCTGTATACCCGTTTTGAAAATTGGCTCAGAGAGCAGGGGATTCTCTGGCGGGATAAAGTCAATCTGGACAGCCTGTTGATGTACCGGATAGAGGTTTCGCTCGCGCAAGCAGAATACCTGTTAGCGCATCGGGACGTCAGGTTGGTTGATTTGCCACCGTCCAGCGGCATTAGCTATCAACAAATTAACCGGGACATCAATACACTTCCAGAGCATCTGATTTCGCCTGCGGTAAATGCGGCCAGAGTCTGTATTCTGGATAGCGGCATCAACACCAATCACCCTCTGTTAAGTGCCGCCATTGCTGAAAGCGCCAGCTTTATTCCCAATCAGGATGCGTTTGATCAAGAGGGGCATGGCACCGCCGTAGCGAGTATTGCTCTGTATGGCGACGTTGAAGCCTGTAACCAGAGCAATTTCTGGCAGCCGCAGCTATGGCTGTATAACGGGAAAGTACTGAACGAGCGGGCTGAATTCAATGCCGAAACGATTGAAAGCACACTAACAGCCGCCGTCGCGTATTTTACCGATCTCGGTTGCCGCATTTTCAATCTGTCGCTGGGGAATGCTAATGCGCCCTATGACGGCAAACATATTCGCGGTATGGCGTATCTGTTAGATACGCTGGCGCGGCAATATAATGTACTGTTTGTCGTCTCTGCGGGGAATTTCGCAGGCAGCGACGATCCTCCGGTGCCGCAAAATAGCTGGCGGGATGAATATCCTGACTACCTGTTGCATGAGGACAGCGTAATCATCGATCCGGCTCCGGCGCTGAACGTACTGACAGTGGGCAGCGTCGCCAGACATAACGCAACGTTGGATGCGCAGCGTAGGCCTGGCGATATTCAGCATCTCAGCCCGGCAACGGAAAACCAACCGTCGCCTTTTACCCGACACGGCCCGTCGGTAAAAGGCGCGTTTAAACCTGACGTTGTAGCGCACGGTGGCAATGTCGCTTCCAACGTTCGGCAAGGGCAATGGCAGGCACATATGCGCGGTCTGGGCGTATTAAGCTGCCATCACCAGTTTCAGGGTAATACGCTGTTTAAAGAACTCAGCGGCACCAGCTTTGCCGCGCCGTATATCACACATCTGGCGGGTCGACTGCTAAATGAATACCCGGAAATGTCTGCCAATATGCTGCGGGCAATGCTGGTCAATCATGCTTCTGTTTCTCAGGAGATGACGCAGGCTTTTCCGCAGGCCATGAGAGAAAGCTATAGAAATGCGCCTGCAACGAGAAACCGGGAGATTGAGCGCGACGTGACAGGCTACGGCATCATTGATGAAGATGCGTTATATCGTTCTTCTGAAAATGTGGTGGTCATGCGATGTGAAGAGCAGATAGAAAATAACGCGCACCAATTTTTTGAACTGCCCTTCCCGGCTTCTTTTTTACGATCGCAGCGTGCAACCCGTGAAGTCCGCGTTACGCTGGCATATTCACCCGCCGTGCGTACCACCCGGCTGGATTATACTGCCACACGGATCGGTTTCCGGCTGGTTAAGGGCCGCTCGCTGGATGAAGTGCAGGCCAGTTTTAATCACCAGACGCAGAGTGAGACGGAAACCCGCTCCGATGATGCCCAGACTAACCGTGTTGTATCAGCCCAACAGCGGGAACGCGGGACGGTACAGTCGTCGATTTGGACTTTTCGCCAGCGTAACCCGGATGAAAAATGGTTTATTGTTGTTACCCGTCAGGACAGAGACTGGGGCGAAGCATTCAGCAGCGAGCAGGAGCCTTACGCACTGGTCGTGACCGCGACCGATCGCGATAATGAACAGGCGCAGCTTTATACACAAATTCAGGCGCAGATCCGTGAACAGGAACGCGCACGAGCACGTATTGGATAAAAATAGATTATGTCAACGAAGCAAAAATTAGAACTTAACTGGATTGGTAAGCATAAGCGTCCTCGTCTGGAGCCGCGTATTCTGCTCGAAGATAAGGAGTTATCTTATGGTGATGCGGATAGTGAGAATCTGCTGATTCATGGGGATAATCTACTGGCGTTGAAGGCACTGGAGCAGAAGTATGCGGGGAAGGTGAAGTGTATATTTATCGACCCTCCTTATAATACTGGAAGTGCTTTTACACATTACGATGATGGACTTGAACACTCTCTATGGCTTTGCTTGATCAGAGATCGGTTAGAATTATTACGCACTTTATTATCTGAAGATGGCTCTATATGGATAACAATTGATGACCACGAAGTTCATTATTTAAAATGTCTTTGTGATGAAATATTCGGAAGGAATAACTTTATTTCAAATGTTATTTGGGAAAAATCCGATAGCCCAAGAATGGATGCTGCATTTTTCTCTTCTCGCCATGATCACATATTAGTGTACGCGAAAGATCAGTCAAAATTCAAAGTAAAAAGACAACCACTGTCCCTCAATGATCTACCTAGCCATTACGATAAAGTAGATCCAAGCGGCAATCCTTACTACCTAAAACCGCTAAGGGCAATGGGACAAGCAGATAAAAGAGAAGATCGCCCAACAATGTATTTCCCTCTTGTTGCCCCCGATGGCACAGAAATTTTTCCAAAGCGCCAAGATGGAACTGATGGACGTTGGCGTTGGGGCGTACAAAAAATAGATCAGGAGAAATGGAGAATTGATTGGTCGAAAGGACGAAATGGTTGGACTCCATATTTTCGTGTATATGCTGATAGTTCGTCAGGTAGACCGCCAGAAACGATATGGTTTCATTCTGAAGTTGGAAGTAACAGGACATCAAAAGCCGAAATTAAGAAGGTGATTCCTACTATAAGTGCATTTGATACACCTAAGCCGGAAGCTCTTATAAAAAAAATACTGGAGATTGCAACTGACAATGGTGATCTTGTTCTAGACTCCTTTGCTGGTTCAGGCACAACAGGGGCCGTAGCACAAAAGATGGGGCGTCAGTGGATTATGGTTGAATTAGGCGACCACTGTCGGACTCATATTGTTCCGCGTATGAAAAAAGTGATTGATGGGAAAGATTTAGGCGGTATTACAAAATCTGTAAGCTGGCAAGGTGGTGGAGGTTTTCGTTATTTGAGTCTAGCACCTTCATTGCTTAAAAAAGATACTTGGGGTAATTGGGTAATAAATAAATATTACAATCCTGAAATGCTTGCTGAAGCCATGTGCAAACATATGAACTTCACCTATGCACCAAGCCAGACTCAATACTGGAATCACGGTTACAGCACCGAAACTGACCACATCTACGTCACTACCGGTTCTTTGGCTTATGAACAACTGAAAGTTCTGAGTGAAGAGGTAGGAACTGAACGTACATTACTGATTTGCTGCAAAGCCTTTATGACTGAAGGCGCGGACTTCCCTAACCTGACGCTGGTAAAAATTCCGCGTGCCATTTTGAGCAAATGCGAATGGGATCAGGACGACTATAGCTTTACGCTAAACGTTCTCTCTGATTCAGAACAGCCTGACGATATTGACTACGACGAAGACACCGAAGACGAAGAATAATTATGAGCCAGAATAACGCCGTTAAAATTGTCAATCGAGTTAGCGCACGACTGTCTCTGCGCGATCCGCAGGATGAATCATTGTGCATCTTATGTGACGTGCTGGAACAACTCGATCTCAGTAAAGATCCCGATCTTAATCGCTGGCTGGCGGTGCTGCATCAGCAATACCCAACGGTAAAAGGATTTGAACGCGCCTTTCCTTCACTCTGCTTTGCACTGGCGACCGGCGTGGGCAAAACGCGCTTAATGGGGGCGATGATTGCCTGGTTATACCTAACCGGGCGCAGTCGTCATTTTTTCGTGCTGGCTCCTAACCTGACCATCTATGAAAAACTCAAGATGGATTTTTTACCCGGTTCGCCAAAATACGTTTTTCAGGGTATCCCTGAACTGGCGCAAACGCCGCCAGTATTAATCACTGGCGATGACTATCAGGAAGGGCGAGGTGTCCGTCTGGACTATGCGATTGCCGAAAGCAAAACGGGCGATCTGTTTGGTGGCGAAACCGCGCCACATATTAACATCTTCAATATTTCTAAAATCAACGCGCTGGATAATGCCAAAGGGGCCGCTAAATCCAAAGTCGCTAAAATCCGGCGGATTCAGGAATACGTGGGAGAGTCTTATTTCAGCTATCTGGCAAACTTGCCGGATTTAGTCGTTTTAATGGATGAAGCCCACCGTTACTACGCCAGCGCGGGCGCGCAGGCGCTTAACGATCTGAATCCAGTATTGGGTATTGAATTAACCGCCACGCCGAAAACGGTGGGCGCAAATCCCCGTGATTTCAGAAACATAATTTATCACTATCCTCTTTCGCGAGCGCTGAAAGATGGATATGTCAAAATTCCTGCCGTTGCCACGCGCAAAGACTTCCGGGCTGCAAATTATTCCGAAGAACAACTGGAAAAAATTAAGCTGGAAGACGGTATTCACCATCATGAATACGTAAAAACGGAACTGACCAGCTTCGCCAATAATACCGGCAACAAACTGGTTAAACCGTTTATGTTGGTCGTAGCGCAGGATACCGATCATGCGGACAGGCTGAAAGCCCGTATTGAGCATGACGAATTTTTTAACGGCGCGTACAGAGGCAAGGTGATCACCGTCCACTCTAACCTGACGGGCGAAGAATCAGAAGAAACCATGCAGCGACTGTTGACTGTCGAGCATGACAAAGACACTGAAATCGTCATTCACGTCAACAAGTTGAAAGAGGGCTGGGACGTTACCAATCTCTACACAATAGTTCCGTTACGTGCATCAGCCTCCGAAATTCTGACTGAACAGACCATAGGCCGGGGACTTCGCCTGCCCTACGGAAAAAGAACTGGCGTCGAGGCCGTTGATCGCCTGACCATCATTGCTCATGACCGTTTTCAGGAGATTATCGATCGCGCCAATAATGATGACTCGATAATCAAAAAAGTTCTCTATATCGGGCTGGATGATGATGAGAATGGTATTCCAGAAGTAAAACCTCAGCAAATTATCGTTCCCTCAATGGCTGAATATCTGCTGGGTAATCAAATTATCGATAATAGTGGGTTGCAGCTTTGTGAAGATAAAGCGATATACCGAACAAACTCAACACCAAAACCGATACTCGGTACAGAAACGGAACGTAAAGTCGCCGAGCTCACGTTTAAAGTCGTCTCCGAAGAAGCAAAACGGTTAACCAGCAGCCAGCAACTCAGTATGCCAGAAGTCAAAGCGAACGTAACACGGCGGGTGCAACAAGCCTTGCGCGAATGGGAAGTGACTCAACACCAAACCTCTCCCTCTTCTACACAAATCGATCTGGCTGAAATGATTGAAGAGCAACCTGAACAACCGAGTTTCCCCTCAATGGAAGACGCAGAGGTTCAGCAACTGGTCGGAACGATCACCGAAAAACTGATGGAATATACTATTGATATTCCTCGAATCGTGGTTTTGCCAGAACGTGAAGTCAATTACGGGTTTAATGATTTCAACCTCTCCGGACTGGATCGCATTGCGCTCAAACCAGGCAGTAAAGAGCTTCTTCTGACGCATCTGGAGAATAACGAACAGCGGACAATCAGTTGGCAGGAAGGCGGTGAAACGGAAGAACGGTTAGAAAACTATCTCATTCGTTATCTGCTCGACCATGATGAAATTGACTACGATGAACATGCCGATATGCTTTATAAACTTGCCGGACAAATGGTGAGCCATTTGTGCAGTTATCAGCCGCAGGAAGATGCAGAATCCGTTCTGAAAAATGCAGGCCGTCAACTGGCAGAATTTATGTGGGCACAAATCAAACAAAATATGTGGACAACGCCAACGGGTTATACCGGACGCATAACTCAGGGATTCGATGTTATACATCCAGCCACATTCAATTTTGCCGGAAATGAAAAACCGAGAGATTTTCGTGTCGCCATTCCCGGTGGTGAAAAAAATAAAGTTCGCCAGATGATTTTCACTGGTTTCAATAAATGCTGCTATCCTTATCAGAAATTTGACTCCGTCGATGGGGAACTTCGTCTGGCGCAAATACTGGAGAACGATGCTTCAGTGGTGCGCTGGATGAAGCCTCGCCCTGGACAATTCCGTATTGAATATACTAATGGTAGAAACTATGAGCCGGATTTTGTGGTTGAAATGAACAATGGGTACTGTCTTATTGAACCGAAAAAAGCCAATGAAATCGATACTCCTGAAGTTCAGGCCAAAACACGGGCAGCCCTGCGCTGGTGTGAATTTGCCAATCAGAATGCAGCAAAGAATGGCGGAAAAGTATGGAGATATGCGCTTATCCCACATAATGAAATTGAATTAAGTCGCACAGTTTCAGGGTTAATGGCTGATTTTATGATGACAAATAGTTTATCAGCATAGTAGCAGCCCACCGGAGTTGTAATTAAAAACCATTCCGAAACATTGCGTTGCTGTTTCGGGATGGTTTAGCATAAACAATGAGTAAAAAATGAATACAGAAAGACCGCTCCCTCAAAAGCAGAATCTTTATAAGACCATGTGGTATTTAATATTCAGCGCAGAGAGATTTGTAACTATCGCTGCCGAAAATTCAATGGCCTTCGAACTTGAACATGAAGAGTATAACGAAAACTTGCCGAGAGGAATTATAGTATTGATCCCAAAGTTCATGTCCACTCTCATCCACAAAGGCTGAAAGACCTGCGAACTTTATTACTCAAGACAACGGGTTGTATTTTGAGTGTAATAATCTTAATAGTAGGTATTGGCTTTTATACTTGAAGTGGCACACTGAATTTGGCCACCTGAACAGAGGTGATATGCTCACCTCAGAACAACACAGGTGCTCCAATGAAAAAAAGAAATTTCAGCGCAGAGTTTAAACGCGAATCCGCTCAACTGGTTGTTGACCAGAACTACACGGTGGCAGATGCCGCCAAAGCTATGGATATCGGCCTTTCCACAATGACAAGATGGGTCAAACAACTGCGTGATGAGCGTCAGGGCAAAACACCAAAAGCCTCTCCGATAACACAAGAACAAATCGAAATACGTAAGCTGAGGAAAAAGCTACAACGCATTGAAGGTAATGACTCCAACTTATTGATAGTGTTTTATGTTCAGATAATGCCCGATGAC
>ERZ1643251.3314-NODE-3314-length-15012-cov-4.853447_pt1 | contig 15012 bp, 11 predicted proteins | sample MGYA00579261_ERZ1643251 | MGnify/ENA primary metagenome ERZ1643251 (study PRJEB29033, sample SAMEA4952267) | chicken gut metagenome | biome: Broiler Chicken; feature: Gastrointestinal Tract; material: Caecum | place: Ireland | collected 2018 | study: Broiler...
TGCGGATATTGCGGACAGCCACCTTCGCCGCCTCGCCTTTTTTCTTCACGTCCTTTGCCAGCTCCTTTCTGCGCTCCTCGGTAAGCTCCGGGAACACAAGACGGATCGTGGAGCCGTCGTTCGTCGGGTTAATGCCGATATCAGACATCTGGATCGCTTTCTCGATCTCTTTGAGCATCTTCTTTTCCCACGGCTGGATCTGGATCATACGCGCCTCGGGAACAGATACGTTCGCCACCTGCTGGATGGGAGTCGGTGATCCGTAATAATCTACTGTCAGCTTGTCCAGAACATGGGGATTGGCGCGGCCCGCACGGATCGTCGCCAGCTCCGCGTCAAGATTGTTGAGTGTCTTTGTCATTTTTCCGTCATAAACCGTAACTTTTTCGTTCATGCTGTCATTCCTCCTGCATTTTCATTCTCTATGTGCACGGCATTTTCTGCCTACACGGTCACTTTTGTCCCTGTAAAATTGCCGCTCATTGTCTCCACGATGCTGTTCTCTTCGTTCAACCCGAACACCAGCATGGGCATCTTATTCTCAAGACACATGATGGACGCGGTCAGATCCACTGCCGCCAGCTTCCTGTCGATCACTTCCTGAATGGAGATCTCGTCATATTTTACTGCCGCCGGATTCACCTTCGGGTCACTGTCGTAAATGCCGTCGATCGCTTTCGCAAGGAGCATAGCGTCCGCCTCAATCTCGATGGCTCTTAAAACTGCCCCCGTATCCGTCGAGAAATACGGATGTCCCGTGCCGCCCGCGAAAAAAATCACCTTGCCATCTTCCAACGCCTCCACTGCCGCGTCTTTGGAAAACAGGGAAGTGAACGCTCCGCATACAAACGGTGTGAACACCTCTGTCCGCATCCCCACGTGACGGAAGATATCCGATACATAGATACAGTTCATCACTGTTGCCAGCATACCGATCTGGTCTGCCTTTGTCCGGTCGATCGTCTCGCTTGTCCTTCCCCGCCAGAAGTTCCCGCCGCCTGTCACAATGGCCACCTGAATACCGTCATCGGCCAGCTTCTTCACCTGCTTGGCCACACCGATACAGGTAGCCTCGTCAAAGCCTGTCTTTTTATCTCCCGCCAGCGCTTCTCCGCTCAGCTTTAGTAATACTCTCTTCATATTTTTATGGCTCCTTTAATTTCTTTTGACCTAAAATGAAGTATAACATAAGTTTTCCATTTTGAAAACACCAAACCAACGGTTGACATTTACCATAAGATGTTTTATGATACTTATGTTTTCACACTTTAAACAACTAAAATTTTACAGTATGAAGTTATCGTTGATACTTTTCTATCAATTATTATACCGATAATTTTCAATATGAACAGACCGGAGGAAAATAATAATGATCATTGTATTAAAGCCACACACAACTGAAGAAAATATAAACCGCGTTGAGCACCTTGTCAAAAACCGAGGACTTGACACTCACATCGTCCGCGGTACGGAAATGACCATCATCGGCTGTATCGGTGATACCACATTGATCGACCCCAGACTTTTCGAGGTAGACAGCTGTGTTGACAAGGTCATGCACGTGCAGGAGCCATACAAGCTGGCGAACCGCGCGTTCCACCCAGAAGATTCTGTCATCGATGTATCCGGCGTAAAGATCGGCGGTGGACACATGGGACTGATCGCTGGCCCCTGCTCTGTGGAATCCTTTGAACAGGTGCTTGAGATCGCCAAAGCCGCGAAGGCTTCCGGCGCGAACCTCTTAAGAGGAGGCGCCTTCAAGCCGAGAACCAGTCCTTACTCTTTCCAAGGATTAGGATTGGAAGGTCTTGAGATCCTCTGCGCTGTCAAGGAAGAGGTGGGACTTCCTATCGTGACGGAGCTGATGTCCCCCCAGCACCTTGGTGTATTCAACGAGAAAGTGGATCTCATCCAGATCGGCGCCCGCAATATGCAGAACTTTGACCTGCTCAAGCAGCTTGGACAGCTTGACCGCCCGATCCTTTTAAAACGCGGCCTCAACGCCACCTATGAGGAATGGGTCATGTCCGCAGAGTATATCATGGCGTCAGGAAATGAAAACGTCATCCTCTGCGAGCGCGGAATCCGTACATTTGAGACGTATACAAGGAACACTCTGGATCTCCAGAGCATCCCCGTGCTCCGCAAAAAGACCCATCTCCCTGTCGTTGTAGACCCGAGCCACGCCGGAGGAAAATGGTGGCTTGTAGAGCCTATGGCCAAGGCGGCCGTTGCAGCCGGGGCGGACGGCCTTATGGTCGAAGTCCACAACAATCCCGAGTGCGCTCTGTGCGACGGAGCACAGTCCTTAAAACCAGAGAAATACGACGCGCTCCTTAATGAGGTCAAACAGATCGCAAAGGTAGTCGGAAAAATCTTGTAAGATAACCCGCAGACAGGAGACATTTATATGAAGCTGACAGTAAACCTTGGAGAAAACAGTTACCCCATCTATATCGAAAACGGAATACTCTCTCAGGCAGGCGCCTATATTTCTGAGATTTTTACCGGGAAAAGGATCACGGTCATCTCCGATGACAATGTATTCCCCCTGTACGGAGATAAACTGCTGAGTTCTCTGTCCGGTTATGAGTGCCATTCGCTCGTTCTTGCGCACGGGGAAACGACAAAAGATTTCCAGACACTCCCTAAAGTTTACTCCGCCCTCCTTGAGGCAAAGCTCACAAGAAGCGACCTGATCATCGCGCTTGGCGGAGGGGTCATCGGAGATCTGGCAGGATTTGCCGCTGCCAGCTATCTGCGGGGCATAAAGCTGGTTCAGATCCCCACTTCTCTGCTTGCGCAGGTAGATTCCTCTGTGGGCGGGAAGGTCGCTGTGGATCTGCCTCAGGGAAAAAATCTTGTAGGAGCGTTCTTTCATCCTAAGATGGTACTTATCGATCCTTTCGTACTTGATACACTCCCGCCCCACTTTGTCAGCGACGGGATGGGCGAAGTGATCAAATACGGCTGCATCAAAGACGCTGACCTGTTCGATCGTCTCTGCGCCCACCCTTCCTTTGACGGCTTAAAACCGGAGCTTACGGATATTATTGCCCGCTGCGTGGATATCAAACGAATCGTCGTAGAGGCGGACCAGTTCGACACCGGAGAGCGTATGCTCTTAAACTTCGGACACACTCTCGCCCACACGATCGAACAGTATTATCACTATGAGAGGGAAAGCCACGGGGAGGCAGTCGGCATCGGTATGTATCAGATCACTAAGATGGCAGAGGAAAAAGGCCTGACAGAAAGAGGCTGCGCCGAGAAGATAAAAAAAGCGCTCGACATCTACGGTCTGCCCTCTTCCTGCGGGATACCCATGGACGAGCTGAAAGCCGCTGTTACACTGGACAAAAAGAACCTTAACGGAAAACTCAACGTTGTCCTGCTGAAAAATATCGGGGAAAGTTTTGTATATCCGACAGATGCAGAGTTTTTCACAGGAACAACCTTATAGATTCAGATTTATCACTGGGATAATGAATTAATACATGATTCGGATTGTCGCGCGAAAAGGAATCCGACGAGATATTGCGAAAATGTTTCGGCGGGGGTGTGTCGGCGGATGCGGCGACTTCGGAACAAAATGCAGAAAAACAAAGAGCGCCGGGATCATGCGTTAAATTTTTCATCGGGATTGTCTGAGGCAAAGCCGAGTTGCTCGATGAAAAATTTGTTTTTAGCATGATTCCAGCTCTCTTTGTTTTTCCATTTTGTGGAGCGAAGCCGAAGCTGCCGACACATCCTCACAGAATACATCTTAGATAATATCTTCCGGCGGATGATTCTTTACCTCGGCAAATCCGTACTCTCCTGCATCCCGCGGTACACCTTTTCCGCTGTCATAGGCAGTTCTCTTATGATAACGCCCACCGCGTTCTGGATGGCATTGGATATAGCCGGACACGGTGTGTTGATCACAATCTCACCGATGGATTTTGCCCCGAAAGGTCCGGTCGGTTCATAACTGCTCTCAAACTCAACGCGGATGTTCCCCACATCAAGACGGCTGGGGATCTTGTACTGCATAAAAGAGTTGCTGTAGTTTTTGCCTTTTGCACTGTATACAACATCCTCATACAGCGCCATTCCGATACCCTGCGCAATGCCGCCCTCTGTCTGGACACGCGCAAGGCTTGGATTTACGACAGTGCCGCAGTCAACAACAGCCGCATAGTCTGTCAGCTCCACCACACCTGTCTCCTTATCGATCTCTACCTCTGCGATGCCAACCATGAACGGCGGCGGCGAGGTCGGCGAGGAAAAGGCTTCGCTTGCCGAGAGCGACGCGTTGTTAAAGCACATCACCTTGTTTCCGATATCCTTTCTGGAAATGGATTCCCCGGTCTTTAAGTTTGTCACTCTCTGTCCGTCAAACTCCACGTCATCCACTGAGCACCCCATATATTCCGCCCCGCGCTCGCAGATCTTCGCGCGCAGCGTCTCACAGGTGCGGACGACCGCCATGCCTGTGACATAGGTCGTACTGGAGGCATAAGAGCCGCAGTCGTAGGGAGATGTGTCCGTGTCCACGCCGGACACAATGATCTCGTCCATCTCACAGTCCAGACACTCTGCCGCCATCTGGGAGAGAATTGTGTCGCACCCTGTCCCCATATCCGTCGCCCCGATCATCAGACTGTAAAATCCGTCGTCGTTTACCTTGATGGCAACGGAGCCTGTATCCACGCCGGAGATTCCCGAACCCTGCATTGCCATGGCAACTCCAACTCCGCGTACCTTTCCGTTTCCCATATCGCGGCACGGATATTTTTCATCCCAGCCGATCATTTCTTTTGCCCGCTCAAGGCAGCGGTCAAGGGCGCAGCTCTTAGTTTTCTCACCATAATAAGCGGGCATGACCTGTCCCTCGCGCACCATATTTTTCTCACGCAGGACTGTGGGATCCATGCCCAGTATCTGCGCCAGTTCGTTTACGGCAGACTCCACCGCAAAGATTCCCTGTGTGGCCCCGTACCCTCGGTATGCTCCCGAAGACATTACATTCGTATACACTACGTCATATGTAAAGCGGAATGCTTCCGCCTTTCCGTAAAGGGGAATAGACTTATGTGCAGACAACCCCACTGTAGTCGGACCATGCTCGCCGAATGCCCCTGTGTTCGAAAGAGTATAAAGATCAATTCCCTTGATATTTCCTTCCTTGTCAGCGCCGAGGCGGACATACATCTCCATCTCATGGCGGGGTGAGGAAGCGATAAGAGACTCCTCCCTTGTATAAATGATCTTCGCCGGTTTTCCGGTCTTCCATGTGACGATGGCGGGATAGACCTCACATACAGAGGTCTGTTTTGCGCCGAACCCGCCCCCGATCCTAGGCTTTACAACCCGTACCTTGGACTTCGGGATATCCAGCGCATTGGCGAGGATACGGCGGACATGGAACGGTACCTGCGTAGAAGATACGATATTCAGTCTTCCGTATGTATCCAGATAAGTATAGGTGCGGAACGTCTCCATCATCGCCTGCTGGTTCGCCTTTGTATGGTACACGCGGTCAACCACATGGTCGCAGGACGCCAGCACCGCCTCGATATCCCCGTCCTCGTGTACCCCGTGGGCGCACAGATTTCTCTTGTTGTCCGCTCCCACCGGACAGAGGCTTCTCCAGTTCTCCTCGGGATGGATGAGGATCGGATTGTCTTTCGCCTTCCGGAAGTCAAGCACCGGCTCTAACACTTCGTATTTTACCTTTATCAGCTTCATTGCTTTTTTGACCGCGTCCTCGGACGTTCCGGCTATGATTGCCACAGCGTCTCCCACAAAACGGACTCTCTGGTCAAGGATCAGCCTGTCGTATGGACTTGGCTCAGGATAGGTCTGTCCCGCCATGGTAAACCGCTTGTCCGGACAGTCCTTGTATGTAAGGATACACTCAATCCCCGGGACAGCCTCTGCGCGCACTGTGTTGATGTCCCTGATAAGCGCGTGGGCATGGGGACTTCGCAGCACTTTCACGATCAGGCAGTCCGCAGGCGCAAGGTCATTTGTATAGACAGCTTTCCCTGTCACAAGCGACGGAGCGTCCACCTTCGGCACAGGCCGGTTTACAACGCGAAGCTTCTCCACATCGATCCTTTCTGTACTGTTCTTTCCTGCATTGATCTTTTCTGTATTGATCTTTCCCGCATTGATTTTCTCTGACACTGTACTCATGAGCGCACCCCCTCTGGTGTTCTGTCCGCTGTCCTTGTATCTGCTTGTGTTCCGCCCGTCTCCACATCTGCCGCAATGTACAGCGGGTTCTTTCTGCGCCTCCATATATTTCTGTATGGCGCGGAGCTGTCCCATGTACCCTGTACAGCGGCACAGGTTGCCCGCCAGATATTCCTTGATCTCTTCCACCGTCGGGTTCTCCAGCTCCCGGAACATGGCGAGCACATTCATGATAAATCCCGGCGAACAGAAACCGCACTGCTCCGCTCCTTCTGCCGCAAGGAACTCACCGAATCTTGCCGCTTCTTTTTCCACACCTTCCATGGTCGTGACCTCATGTCCCGCCACGCTTGCCGCCAGAACGGAACAGGAAAGTCTTGATTTCCCATCGATCCACACCGTACACAGTCCGCAGTTGGCCGTATCGCAGCCGCATTTCACACTCTTGCATCCAAGATCCCTAAGTACATTGAGAAGGACAGCGTCCGGGCCCGCCTCCGTGGTTACCTGTTTCTTATTCAAAATAAACTGTATCTCCATCTATCTGCCCTCCGCTAAGATCGAACTCATCTCCCGGCGGATCAGTACCTCCGCCAGATGATTCCTGTACCCGGCGCTTCCTCTCATGTTCGTTCCGTAATGGAACTCTGCCGCCGCCTGACGCGCGTACTTTGCAATCACTTCTTCCGGCGCGTCTTTTGGGATCTCCCACTGTTTCTCTACAAGAGCCGCCTTCATAGGCCTTGCGCCCACTGAAAAATACCATGTCTCTTTCCCATGCACGATACCTGTCACTACGGAACAGGCAATCACCGGGAAATCCGTCTTTGTCTGGCGGATGGACTCATAACGGAACTTTCGTTTGCTTTTTCTGACAATTACAGAGAGCAGGATGTCCTTATCCGGCTTGCGGTCCACGAACTCGGAAAGACGGATGATGCCGCCGTCATACAGCTCCACAAATGTATCGAGCGCAAGGAACGCTGTCAGCACATCTGAAAACCCGAACCTTCCGTAAATGCTCCCGCCTACGGTTGCCTGATTCCGGAACTGCACTCCCACGATATGCCTGACCGCCTCCGCGATCCCGTCTCCATACATTTCTCTAAGCGCCTCGCACTGCTCTATCTGGCGAAGGGTACACATAGCGCCGATCTTGATCACATTATCTGTCTCCTCGATCTGGTCCAGCCCCAACTGCGACAGGTCAATGACTGTCTTTACCTTGGCATTGCTTAAGCGCATCCACATCATGCCGCCCATAATGCGGCTGCTGCGCGCCTGATTCAGCTCATACGCCTCCTCCAGCGTCTTTGCTTTTACATAATCACTGATCGTAAGCACCACGGCTCTCCTTTCCTGCTCCCTGCCTTTCCCCCGCAAAGGAGCTTTCCTCATTTTAGTAAAACTGCGTAAAAAATGGTGCAAATGAAAATTTTGTCATTCACACCTTGAGTGATTGTATTTTATCATGGTTGAGGCTGATTGTCAAAGGAATATGAACGTCTAAAACAGTTGACAGCGGGTCTTGCGGGTGTTATGATTTTTTTGACAATAGGAACAGGAGATAGAGGTCGCATTTTTCATGAGTACGGTGACGGATGTATCAGGGACAGTTGAACTCACCGGAAAGGGGAAGATGCCGAAAGGGTAAGATGCCTGAAATTTTATCCTTGGGCATGTCGTAAACAGCGGCATGACTGTCATCGCAGGATGGAGCGCTATCTGGATCATACGGTTATGTATATTTCGGGACGGCACATCTTGCCGTTTCTTTTATGCCCCAACAGTTCAGCCATACAGCGGCGCGGCTGAACTACGAGATAGTTTCCGGCATACACTATTAAAAAGGAGGAAGAATTATGGCAATTTTTAAAGGAGCAGGCGTGGCGATCGTCACTCCAATGAAGGAAGATCTGACTATCAATTATGACAAACTTGATGAAATACTTGAAGAGCAGATTGCAGAAGGAACAGATGCCATTATCATCTGCGGAACTACCGGCGAATCTGCCACTATGACAGAGGCAGAGCACAGCGAAGCAATCCGTTTCACGATTGAGCGTGTAAACCACAGGATTCCCGTCATCGCAGGAACAGGTTCCAACTGTACGCGCACTGCCGTCGAGCTTTCAAAAGAGGCGGAAAAGGACGGGGCCGACGGTCTTCTCCTTGTCACTCCTTACTATAACAAAGCGACACAGAACGGACTCATCGCCCATTATACACAGATCTGTAATGAAGTGAAGATTCCTGCGATCCTGTATAATGTACCGAGCCGCACCGGCTGCAATATCCAGCCGCAGACACTGGCTCACCTCGTTAAAAATGTTGACAATATCGTAGGCGTAAAGGAAGCCTCCGGAAATATCGGGGCGGTCGCTCAGATCATGCACCTGTGCGACGGCAATATTGATCTGTACTCCGGCAATGACGATCAGGTCGTTCCGCTTCTCTCGCTGGGCGGCATCGGCGTGATCTCCGTGCTCTCCAACGTAGCTCCGCGCTATGTCCATGATATGGTGTCCAAATATCTGAACGGAGACATCGAGGGCAGCCGTAAGATGCAGCTTGACGCTCTTCCGATGTGCGACGCCCTCTTCTGCGAGGTCAACCCGATCCCCGTGAAGGCAGCCATGAATATGATGGGCAAAGGCGTTGGACCTCTCAGAGCGCCATTGACAGAACTTGAGTCCTCACATAAGGAACTGCTTGAAAAGACAATGAAAGATTTCGGTATCTTGTAGGTACCAAGGGACAGAGAACATCCCGCAGCGCGGAGTGTCTCTGTCTTTTTTATATAGCATGCGATGATACCCTCTCTTTACAAGAGCACACACGGTCGATAAAGAGAGGGTAATATACCTTTTTTAACAGGGAGGTCTGTATGGAAATACGTGTTTTAAGATACTTTTTGGAAGCCGCAAGAGAGGAAAATATTACACGGGCCGCCGCCTCTCTCCATGTTTCACAGCCTACGCTCTCTAAGCAGTTAAAAGATCTGGAACAGGAACTGGGAAAGAAATTATTTGTGCGGAGCAATTACAGTATCAAACTGACAGATGAAGGAATGCTTCTGCGCAAACGTGCCGAGGACATCCTTGCCATGGCGGACAAGACAATCGAAGAATTCAAAGCATTAGGTACTGTCACCGGCGGCGAAGTACATATCGGATGCGCGGAATCTTATCTTGTAAAGCATCTTGCGCGGGTCATCAAAGCTTTTAAAAAAAGCTATCCTCTTTTCCGCTATCACATCTACAGCGGAAATACTGAGCAGGTCACAGAGCGTCTCGACCGGGGTATCTTAGATATCGCCGTGATCGTAGAGCCGCCCAACCTGTCGCGCTATAACTACATCGAGGTTCCCGGCACCGACAAATGGGGACTTGTCATGAAAGAGACCCATCCTCTGGCTGAGAAAGAAAAAATCACTGCCGAAGATCTCATCGGTCTGGAGCTGATCTGCTCGGAACAATCCATCAAGGTGGATATCCCACGCTGGTGCGGAGAAACTGCAGATCAGTTAAACTACACCGGTACGACAAACCTGTGCTACAACGGCGGCGTTTTTGTCAAGGAAGGTCTTGGATGCCTGCTCACCTTTGACCACCTGATCAACACAAGCAGCGAAAGCGGCCTTGTGTTCCGCCCGTTAGATCCTGTCCTTGAGACAAAGATGTATATTATCTGGAAAAAATATCAGGTGTTTACACCAATCGCAGACTTACTGGTAAAGGAACTGTCGGATAGGATCTGCCCTTGACAAAAACCGCTATGTCTGCTGCCCGTCTGTACGGCTATAGTTTTCATACATATGTATAATACATTTTGCCTTTCCGCCGCGTTTTGCCTCGTAAAGCGCGGCGTCCGCCTGCTGGAACACACTCTTAAGGATACCTTGTCTCCCTGTGACCACGACAGCGCCGAAACTGCATGAAATCGGCTTGCCCACATCCGCCCCGGTACATTCCGCAAGCCTTTTCCCAATACTGGCGCATTTTCCCCGGATCATTTCCTCAGACACTGCGTCCTTTACAAGCACGATGAACTCATCGCCCCCGAACCGGCCTATGATATCCGTCTGCCGGAACGTCTCACGCAGAATACTTCCCATATGCTGCAATATAATATCTCCGGCCGCATGTCCGAGTGTGTCGTTCGCCCCTTTAAAATTGTCCAGATCAATAAGAACCAGCGCACAGTTCGTATCGCCGGTACGCCTTTCCAGATATTCCTCCAATGTGTCAAGGGTACTCTGTTTATTAAGGGTGCCCGTCAGGGCATCTACCATGCTCAGCACCTTATATTTCGTCTGGATACTGTAATCCCGCATCCTAAGATGGGTGATGAGATTTGACACTATCACGGAACACGCCAGCGCAACGATGGAACTGAAAATGTCATATTGCCCAACCTGATTTTCCTTGAATATTTCGATGGCGGCGATATAAAGCGCCTCCATCACCGCGATCAGGCTGTACGCTCCCCGCAAAGGCATAATAAAGACAGCGGGAAGGATAATGAACGCTACGTCAGAAAATGTTGCCGGAGCGTTTGGAGTCCCCGCAGTATCTATGAGTATGCAGAATCCTGTGAGCAGCACCATGAACAGCGCGCACAGGAACATGACAGTGCGTCCGCTTGCATGTTCTCTTTTCTTAATATAGTAAACAGAGATAACCATGCAGAAAACAGACGCCGCAGGGATAAAAGAAATATGATACACCGTCGGTTCCCACCCCTTGATGATAAAAGGGGTAAGCAGGATAAAAGTCAGCAGAAGCAGGACGACAGCTATACTTGCCGCAAACAGGACTTTCAGATTTGACACTGCAATCTTCTTTTCCCCTTTGGCATAGTAGTTCTTCCGGTTTTTGATTTCTTCCTTTATTCTTCCTGCCAGCTCATATATCTTATTTTTCATAGCGCCCCCGCCCCATTATATTACTCATACAATATTCGCAGCATCATAAAAAAAGACCAGAGTGCTCCACGTCAAGCAATTCCAGTCTTTTAAAGCAGGGGATGAGAGAATCGAACTCCCACCAAAGGTTTTGGAGACCCCTATCATACCATTTGACCAATCCCCTGTATAAGTGGTATGCTTTCGCAAACCACTCGTTTAGTATACTGTGAGACATCTTTTTTGTCAAGATTTTTTTCTTGATTCTATGCACTCTTTTTCACGCTTTTTTCTTGATGCTTTTTATACCTTTTTATGGCTTACAGATGCCGCACGGCTCATACCCTTCTTCTATCAGATATTCTCTCGTACCTTTATACTCCTCTTTATTTCCCTGCAAGATGTCTTTTGCACCAGAGCAGTCCGGATCATGGAATTTTTTCGTATTCTTGTTCAGTATGTATTCCTGCTGTTCTGAACTGACGGTGTCTTCCCCTGTCTCCTCTTCATCCAGCGCCGCGCGGTATATGTCTGTCTCTCCTTCTTCCGCCTCCCGGTTATCCCCTGTCTCGTAATCAATGTATATTCCCGGCTGGACGTTATAGACATACACATTAAAGCTGACGCCAATGCCATCGTCCTCCACGGATTCCGCCTCCATCTGTACGCCTGACGCTACTAGATTGTCTCCCTCGAATACCGGAGTCACGCGGTACATCACATGATTGTCCGTCTCCTGCACATACTCTGCCACAATATTTTCAAAAGGGAGCATTCCCTCTGTGTTCATATAGCGGGTTCCCGTGATGAGATTCTCCTCGTTCGCATTTTCCCCTGAGAGCTGGAACCCGATTAAATGACAACGGTTATAAAGATATTCCCCGTCAACATTATCATATGGCTTATTTTTCCATCCTGTGGGTTTTACTCTGCTGATATCCCCCCGCTCCTCATCGGGCATTAAGTCCTCTCCGATACATGCCTGCGCTGTCCCGCATCTGCCAAGAGCGTCCAGTTCACTGTATGCTTCGTAAGAATCTATAGTCAGTTCCGCCTCAGTAAATTCCGGCTCATTGCCATTGATCTCCACATAGGGTTCACCTTCATAGTCCGGGACTTCCCCGATGGTCTCATAGCTTCCGCCAGCGGCGGGAAGCTCCTGTTCCATCTGTATCCACGCGCCCGCTTCCCCGCAGGACGTTAAGAGGGCGGAGGCAAAAATAATGCTGCAAACTGCTATCGATCTAAACTGTTTCCTTATCATAAATCATAACCCCTTATTCATTATTATGACGACATTATACCATGTCCTTCGGACATGCTGCGCTCCGCGGGATGCGCACGGTTTGCATTGGATTGCCGACCTCTCGTCGGCTGCAAACCGGCGCTGGTATAATGTCTGTCGACATTATATCATAAAACGCGCTTGCAATCCTACTCCCTTCTGTCTACAATAGACCTGACGTCCATTTACACAGGCCAAACCGTCTTGTGAATCGACGGAGATTGGAGGCATGAAAATGAAAACCATCCTGATCGTTGATGATGATGTATATATCGGAGACATGCTTGAGGAATTACTTGAAAAGGAAGGCTATGGCACGGTGCGGGCGTATTCCGGCACGGAAGCGCTTATGTACCTTTCTTCCGCGCGCCCGGATCTCATTCTTTTGGATCTGATGCTGCCCGGACTTACCGGGGAACAGCTTCTCCCGCTTATCAAAGATATCCCGGTCATCGTCGTGAGCGCCAAGGCTGAGGTCACGGACAAAGTAGAGCTACTCCTTGGCGGTGCCTGCGACTATATCACCAAACCATTCGATACGTCCGAGCTCCTTGCGCGGATCACGGTGCAGCTTAGAAATACAGGCTCTTCCGGAATACCCGACCATTCCGGCACATCCCAGAGAGAGCTTATATTCAAGAATCTTGTCCTGAATATAGATTCCCGTACTGCGTCTGTATCCGGCAGCTCTGTCCGGCTGACCCAGACAGAATACGCGATCCTTAAACTGCTCCTGCTGAATCCCACGCAGGTTATCACCAAGTCTGTGATGCTTGACCGCATCAGTGAAGATACCCCCGACTGTACGGAAAACTCTCTGAAAGTCCATGTGAGCAATCTCCGGCGGAAATTGAAAGCCGCCGACGGGAATGATTATATCGAGGCGGTCTGGGGAATCGGCTTTAAAATGAACGAGGGTATCTAAGGTGAACGAAGATATCTGATAAAAGTGCAGTGCCTATGGTCAAGAAAATGATCGAGCAGCAGAGAATCTTAACGGATTCTTTACTGTTTCCTTAACCGCTCTCTTAACCACTTCCGGCTAGAATAGTCCATGTCAACAAAAGTGCGGCCGCTTTTTAGCGGCGCAGTATTATAACAGGAGGTCTTACAATGGATTATATTCTGACAGCGGAATCGCTGAGCAAACACTACGGGCATTTCAAAGCCCTTGACGGATTCTCCATTCATGTGCCCAAGGGCGCGGTCTATGGATTCGTCGGGAAAAACGGAGCGGGCAAGACAACGCTGATCCGCCTGATCTGCGGACTGCAGGAGCCGGCTTCCGGCAGCTACACCTTATACGGAGTGAAAAATACAGAACCGGGGATTGCAAAATGCCGCCGCAGGATGGGCGCAGTGGTGGAGACTCCCTCTATCTATCTGGACATGAGCGCGGAGGAGAACTTAAAGGAACAGTTCCGCATCATCGGACTGCCTTCCTTTGACGATATTCCCGGACTTCTGCGCCTTGTAGGTCTTGAGGGCACGGGAAAGAAAAAGGCGAAGGACTTCTCCCTCGGCATGAAGCAGAGGCTCGGCATTGCCATCGCACTTGCCGGAAGTCCGGATTTTCTCATTCTCGACGAGCCTGTAAACGGTCTTGATCCTCAGGGTATTATCGAGATCCGGGAGCTCATCCTAAAGCTGAACCGGGAAGAACAGATTACATTTCTCATCTCCAGCCATATCCTCGACGAGCTTTCCCGCCTCGCCACCCATTACGGCTTTATCGACAGCGGGCACATGGTCAGGGAAATGAGCGCGAAGGAGCTGGACGCTGCCTGCCGCAAATGTATCCGCGTACAGGTGTCGGATATCCACGCCCTCGCCCGTGTGCTCGACGGGATGGATTTCCAGTACAATATCTTCTCTGATACAATGGCTGACATCTATGCAAAGGTCAATGTATCCGAGCTGACTCTCGCCCTCGCCGGACAAGGATGCGACATCATCTCCATGACCGAGCGGGAGGAGAGCCTTGAGAGCTTTTATGTAAATCTGATCGGAGGAGGGAAAGGACATGAGTAGACTGTTATACGCTGATTTTGTAAAATTAAGAAAAAGCCGTTTCTTCTGGATCTCTGTCATTGTCATGGCGCTCTGGGGAATCTTTATGAAAGTGATGGAATACATCGCTACTGTAAGTTATGGATATGAACCTCCGGCTCTTTCAAGTATGCTTTTTGCATTTGCCCTTTTCGCGGGCATACTGCAGGCTGCCCAGACAAGCCTTTTCATCGGCACGGAATACAGCGACGGCACGATACGGAACAAACTGATCATCGGGCATACGCGCGCGGCGATCTATCTGTCCAATCTGACCGTCTGCTCTGTGGCGGGGATCGCTATGTGTACTGCTTATCTTGCCGGAGCCCTTGCGGCGGGAATCCCTCTGTGCGGTCTTGACGGAGTCAGCCTGAAAGGTATCGTGATCCTCATCCTGTGTACTTTTCTGATGTCCCTTGCCCTCACCTCACTGTTCACCCTGATCGTGATGCTCTGCCAAAATAAAGCTCTCAGCGCAGTGGCCACTCTGCTCGGAGTATGCTTTTTTATCGTTGTTTCAATCTATGTCACGGCAAAATTAAGTCAGCCGGAAACAATACCTCAGGTAACATATACGCTGGGAGACGCC
>ERZ1643251.3315-NODE-3315-length-15010-cov-4.770378_pt1 | contig 15010 bp, 8 predicted proteins | sample MGYA00579261_ERZ1643251 | MGnify/ENA primary metagenome ERZ1643251 (study PRJEB29033, sample SAMEA4952267) | chicken gut metagenome | biome: Broiler Chicken; feature: Gastrointestinal Tract; material: Caecum | place: Ireland | collected 2018 | study: Broiler...
CGCGGCTGTCCATCGCGTCGGGCGAGGGGAATGTGCACAGGCGGGACGAATAATACATTATGTTGGAGAAAGCGATCAGGCTTTCGTGCTTTGAGCGGTAGTGCCAGTTTAAATGCTTTTCGGGAATGCCGAGGGCGAGGCAGTCGTCGAGCACCGATTCGAGATCTTCGGCTTCAAGATTGTCCTCGTCGGTCTCCATGTTGACGAAGAAGGACGTGGGCGGCATCTGCTTGGGGTCGCCGACTATAATGGCGCTCTTTGCGCGGGCGAGCGAGGGCACCGCCTCGCACGTGGGCATCTGGGACGCCTCGTCGAAAATGACGATGTCGAAGAGCTGAGGGTCGGGCGGCAGATACTGAGACACGGTTGAAGGGCTCATGAGAAGGCAGGGCGCGACTACTTTTAAAAGTTCGGGAAAGTCGGTGAACAACGTGCGCAGGTTGAACGCGCGCATATTGCCCTTTATCTGGCGGGTGAACGCCATGAGTTCGAGCGCGAGCGGACCTTCGGTGACAGACGACGGAAGGCGGGAAATGAGGTCGTGGCGTATTCTGTGGCGGGTGAGCTGGGCGAATTCGTCGAGCACCTGCGAGAAATCGCGCGCGGTTTCGTCGAGCAGCGCCGCAGAGAAGGTTGAAAGATTTTCGTCCGCGGGTATATTTGTCTGAATGAAGTTGCGGTAGACGTTTTTGCGGAACGCCGACAGAATTTTTTCGCTGCTGAGCTGCCCCGACTCCATGGCGTCGGTGATGAACGTCAGCCCGCTGTCGTTGAGCTTTTTGGCGGTAGCTTTGTAAAGACACCATGCGGGCAGCATGTCTATGCTGTCGATGAGCGAGGTACACTTGTTGTTGTAATAGTCGAACAGGTCGTCGTCGCCGACGAGGTTTTTATCGCACTTTATGACCCTGTTGAAGTGGTCGCACGCCTTGACAAAGGCGACAGCCGCCGATATGAAGCCCGTTAAAAGGGGCTTCAAGTGACCGTCAGCCGCGCGGGCGCACACGCTGTTGAACGCGTCGCCGTTGTAGTCCATGAACACGCTTGCGCAGCTTTCGTGCAGGGCATATATGGGGCGCATATACTCTTCGCGCTTTTTGTCGTTAATGTTGTTGCCCAGCCCCAAAAAGTAAGACGAAAGGTTGGTAAAGCCGAGGATTTTGCGGCGCGCCTGCTCAATCTCGTACGCGCGCTTGATCCATTCGAGCTCCTCGCTCTCCGCCATGGGCGTGCGAGCGCAGCGGTTTATGCGCCTTATGACGGCGAGCAACGTGCGCGACGAGCGGTAATTTTCGCCCCAGTTGTCTATTTCGGTTTCGATTTCGTCGGCGAGCTTGCCGAGGTCGGGCAGGCTCTTGAAGCGGGTCAGCCAGTTGCGTACTTCGGCGTCGTAGCGCAGGTTGGCGTTGAAGAATACGTAAAAATCGCTCTCGTCGCAGCTGAAAAAGTTTTTGAGCTTGTCTTCCTTTAAAACCGTGCAGATATCGACGAGGCTTTGCAGTTTTTTGGACGTGAAAGCCGAAATTTTTTGGTTGAACGTATCGAGGAAGAGCCCGAGATAGTTTTTAAGGTGCTTCAATTCGGCGAGCACTACCTCTGCCGAGCACAGCACGGACGCCTGCACTTTTTCGTCGCAGACGGCAAGATTGACGCCGTTAAAGGGCGAGCGGTAAACGCCGCCGCACTCCTTTGCCGCCGCCTGCGCCGTCATGAGCATACTCTCGTATTCGGCGAGTTTTTTTGCGGTCAGACCGTCGTAGAAAGTAGACTCGATATTGACGAGCTCGGGCGCGTTTTTGTTCTGCAAGTAGTAGAGTATGCCCTCGTAAACCGACACGCCGAGGCGACGCTTTTTATGCAGCGCCATTAACGGCGACTTTAATTTCTGCCTGTCCTCGACTATCTTGTGGGCGTCGGCGTCGAACTTTTCGCCCTCGGCATATTCGTCCTTTAAGGCGAGGGTATTTTCGATCGAGCGGACCATTTCGGACTTCTGCGCCGCCTTGCCGGAGTGCAGCTCCAAGCAGAATTCGCCTATACCTATTTCGTCCAGCCTCTTTTTGACGACTTGCAGCGCCGCCAGCTTTTCGGCGACGAATAGCACGCGCTTGCCCGAATGAAGGGCGTTGGCGATTATGTTGGTTATTGTCTGGCTCTTGCCCGTGCCGGGGGGTCCGTGAAGGACGAAAGTTGTGCCCTTTGCCGACTCCGAAACGGCGGCATACTGCGAGGAATCGCAAGGCAGCGGAGTTAAAACTTCCTCGGGGTCGCTGTCGTCCTCGCTTACGCCCTCGAGCTTGTTTTCGCCCAGTTTGTTGGTATTTGTAAGCAGACTTGCTATGAGAGCGTTCTTTTTATATTCAGGCATGTTTGCCTTTACATCCGCCCACATCGCATAGCGGGCGAAAGTAAATTGGGCTATATATATGTCGTCGTGAACGAGCCAGCCGCTCATGTTGGCAGTCTTTGCGCGGACGACGGCTAAAATTTCGGCGGGGGTCAAATTTGCATCCTCCACCCCGCGCACGTCTATGCCGAACTCAACTTTTAAAAATTCGAGAAGGGTGGTGTTTACCTGATATTCGTAGGTAAGTTCAAGCTCGACGCCCTGCGTTTTTGTTTTTTTGAGTGTGACGGGCATGAGCACGAGCGGGGCGTATTTATATTCCTTTTCGCCCTGTTCGCACCACTTCAAGAAGCCTATCGCCATGAAGAGGGTGTTGGCGCCCACCTCTTCCTGCGTTGAGCGCGCCTTGCGGATGAGCGAATTGGACGCTTCGCGCAAGCCGTCGGCGCGGGCGTAAGAGCGCACTATGCCCTGCGCAAGCTCGATGTCGATGAGTTCGCACAATCCTTTAAGTTTGCCGCCTCCGCCGAAGTAGAGCGCGCCCTCTATGGCGTTGGCGTTGGCGTTTATGGTTAATTTTTCCCTGTCGCCCACGCGCTCCAGAAAGGCGGCGGCATCGTAGGTTAAAAGATGAATGGCGTCGCGGCGGAACCTGAAAGCCAGCAGATTGTTGCGCAGCGACAGATCGAGAAGGCGCCTTTCCCAGTTTTTATCCTTGGTCGATTCGCGCCCGAAGTCGAGCTTGGACGCGTCGATTATGTCCTTGGGGCGGGCGTCGTATGAAAACTGGTTGTCGGCGAGAATTTCGTACGACGAACCCGATTTTACCTTTATGGGCATAGGGAACACTCCGCCTATGCGACAGCGCTTTACGTCGAGCAGCACTTCAAACTTGCCCGCAGTGAGCGCGGCGGAAAAATGCGCCGCGGAGGTCGTATAGCTGGCGTTTTTGTGAGCGAAGAGGTCGTCTACGTCGACTATGGCGAGGTTGTTCACTCCGTCTGCGATGTAGCGCTCTATAACCGACATGTCGTCCTGCAAGGTCGTCGTGAAACAGCTTTCATAAAGCCATATTCCCACACCGAGCTTATTTTTACCGAGGACGATTACAGGGTTGAGTTTTGCCGCTTCAAGGCAGGACGCCGCAAAACAAGCCATGCCGAGAGGGGAAATCGTGCGCTCTTCCACAACTTCCGCAAGGTTGCCGACGCGCACAGGCAGGCTGAGATCGCAATCCTCCCCCCTCTCCATATTGAGATTGCGCACCGCCGAAAATATGGAGGCGATGCCGCCGCGGACGGCGTTTTTATCGTTGCCCGAATAGCCCGACCATTCCTGAGAAAAACCCCATGTTTTGAGTTGCAGCCCGGCTTCGGCGAGCACCTTCTGGCAGTCGGAAAGTTTTGGGCGGACATGTGCGGACAACATTTCGACGCTGCCCGAAAGACCACTCCACATATCCATTGGCAGGGCGGTTACGTCGGCGGAGAGCGAGCAGATTTCTTTTTTGCCGCAGGTGACCTTTACGATAACCTTGCAGATTTGCATCTCCTTTAAATCGGCGAGAAATTTAGGATTTAAAAGGGGAGGAAACTTAACTTCCGTACTGCTCTGCGCCTGCAATACGGGCAGATTTACGGTTGCGGGCATTACAAGAGCGCCGTCGCCCGAGAGGGCGATGGCAACTTCCTCTATGTCCTCCTCCGCGTTATTGTATACGCGGAGAGTTGTAAACAGCGGAATACGGTTGAAATATGTGGCATACGACACAAAATTCAACAGCTCGCCGTCGAGTTCAATGAGGTCAAATTGTTTATTCTTTTTGTTTGCCGCCATAATTATTCCTTGAAAGTAAATTATTACCCTTTAATTATAACACATTACAATGCATTATTCAACAGCTGAGGGCAAAAAATATTTTATGAAAATATTACTGCAAATCTGCCGAAAATGCGCGGCAAAACAGGGCTGCGCAAATATGGCGATTTACCGGAATGCATCAGGTAGTTGCGGCAGAGATTTCTCCATGCGCCGCCGCGATTGAAAATTGCGGCAGCTTAGTCGAAATGACAGATAATAAAACGCGCTTTTGCAAACATCCCGCCGCAGATCGCATAAAATGAGGGCTGCGGGCGCGCAACGAATGTTGCGCGCCCGCAGCCTTTATTATGCGTTCAAAAATTTATGACGCGTTTAACTTTATTTCTTTTCGGAGGGCTCGCCCTCAACTGCCGGGGTCGCCTTCTTTTTTTTGCCGAAGACTTTTTTTGCCATGCCGCCGACGACCGCCGTCAGTTTTTTGCCGAACACGATATTCAGAATAAGCAACACGACGGTGAAAATAGATAGCGCCAGCGCCTGATAACCGGGCGTTACTATGTTGCCGAAGAAATTGAGGTTGTAGCCGAAACTGTTGGTCATACTCTCCATCAGCTGCGCGCCGCCGTCGGGCATGATACCCACAACGTAAGAGGTCATTTCGCTTATAGCGTCGCTCATGAACGCGTACCTGAACAGCGAACACGAATATGTGCCCGGCACGAACGCGCACACGTACTGAACGGGCTCGGGGAGCATGAACAGCGGCATATATGCGCCGATCAAAAAACCTATCGCCGTGGAAAAAATGGTTATTACGCTGCCCATGGTAGAGTCGCGCGAGATGAACGAACAGATAAATACGGTGAAGAGAACGCCGTTTACCGTGCCGAACACGAGCACGCCGAGCATGGAAATGACCGCCCTGAAAGTGACGATGAGTTCGCCGAGCGCGCCGAGGTAAATGAAGCACACCAGAAGGAAAATGAGGCAGACGACGAAAGTTATTATGAAGTTGGCGAGAAAATAGCTGAATATGAGCACGTTGGACGACACGGGCGAAGAGGCGAAATCGCGGTTTATGCCGTTTTCCTTGTCGCCGACCGTGATGTTGTTTATCTGCAACGACACGGTTATAGTGCACATAGCCACAATGCCCGAAAGCATCCACGAATCGACGAGCGTATAGACATATTGTCTGAGCTGTGCGTCGTTCATGCTCAGTCCGTATTCTTCGAGCACCGGGTCGATGGTCATCAGTTCGAGGTCGCGCAGGAAGAAAATGTAGACGATGAATATTATAAAGGGCACCATGAGCGTGAAGAACACGCGCATTCGGCTGTTGATAAACACCAGAAGGTGCCGCTTTGTGAGGCTTAAAAGCTGTTCGATATAATTTCTTTTTGTAAGGCTGTTAGTCTTTGCCGCCATCTTCTTCCTCCGTGACGGTGATATCCCTGCCCGTGACGTTTAAGAAAACGTCGTCCATTCTGCCCTTCAACACCTCGATGTCGCGGGTATATGCGGGAAAACGTTCGATAATGTCGCGCGCGGCGGCAGTATCGGCTATTTTTATGCGATAACAATTCTGCTCGTCGTCGTATTGATATTTATACCCCGCGCCGTCCAGCCCGCTTTCAAATTTATCGTCCTTGGGGATATAACTTACGAAAGTGTCGTGCGAGTAAGCGTTTTTGAGGTCGTTTGGCGTGCCGCGGGCGATTATTCTGCCCTTATCCATTATAACGACGTCGGTGGCGAGCTCCGCCTCTTCGAGGTAGTGCGTGGTGAGAAAGACCGTCATGCCCGTTTCAGAGCGTATTCTGTCTATCAGCGACCATACTATGCGGCGGTTTTTGGGGTCGAGGCCGGTGGTCGGCTCGTCGAGAATTAAAAGTTTGGGGCGGTGCACCATGGCGCGCGCTATGTCAACGCGCCTCATCTGTCCCCCCGAAAGATTTTTGACGGGGCGTTTTAAAATGGGTTCGAGTTCCAAAAGCTCGATTATGTTGCGGATATTGTCCTTCTTTTCCTGCTTGCCCAGCCCGTAAAACGCCGTACGTATTTCAAGGTTCTGCAAGACGGTGAGTTCCTTGTCGAGTACGGACGTCTGAAAGACTATGCCTATGTTGCGCTTTATCTCCTGCGGGCGCTCGTCGAGGTCATTGCCCCCCACATAAATTTTGCCCGAGTCCTTATCGAGAATGGAGCAGATGATATTGATCGTCGTCGACTTGCCCGCGCCGTTTACGCCGAGGAAGGCGAAAAGGCTGCCCTTTTTGACGTTGAAAGAAATGCCGTTTACCGCGTGGATATTGCCGTACGACTTTGTTAAATTTTCAATTTGAAGTGCATATTCAAGGTTTTCCAAAACAACACCTTTATCAGCTTATTTTATTGCGCTTTATTTTATCCCATTTTTTCGGTTTGGATACAGTGCCATTGCCGAGCGTGAACATATACAGAATAAGAAACGCCGGGAAGAGCAGCACCGCGGGGAGCAGCTGGCTGCGCCTCTCTGCGCCCAGTTTTTTATAGTCGGTCATGACGATTATAAACGCCTGGACGTAACCGAACAGAATGAACAGCGCGACGAGCACGACTGCGGCGACAATTATTGTGTTCCACATCACCATACGGTACCACTCGGGCGTCCATACTTGGAGGGGAATGTACCCGTAGCCCGCAAAGCCTATGTACAGGAAATTATATATGTAAAAGAGCGGGAACCATATGCAGATGAACACGTTTAAAAAGTTGAGCGCGTACATCGAAAACATCTCCAAAAGGGACATATTGCCCGTTTTGAAGAAGGTTTTAATTATTTCACCCGCGCGGGACTTCATAAGATTCATTACGCCGTGACCTATGCGGCGGTTGCGCGCGGCGGTATCTTTGAACGTGGAGGGCGAATCCTGGTAGACTATCGCATCCTCTACAAAGTGAGCCTTTACCCCTTCGAGCATGCGGTTGAGGCTGTATTCGGCGTCGTCGGCAATGGTTACGGCGTCGTAACCGCCCGTGCGCTTTAAGAGGCTGACCGCCATGGTTGCGCCGCTGCCGTCGACGTGGGCGGCAAGCCCGAGGCGCTCCCTCACCCTGCTGCCGAAACGGGAATCGAAGGCATAGAAGAGCGAGCAGGCCTTTGTGTAAAAGTTCTGGGTTGAATTGAGCGCCCCCTCGTAGGGGCGGGCAAACTCGACGCCCGACTGATATGCGTCGTTCATAAGCGACGAGAAATCGGCATTGATGTGATTGTCGGCATCGAGATGAATGACGAGGTCGTAGGGGTTTTGGGTTATGTTTATTATGTGGTCGATGCCATACTTCAAGGGGTACAGCGCCATGCGGTGAGCGGGGTCGGGGTCGTTGAGTTCAAGCACTATCGCGCCCGCCCTGCGGGCGGCTTCGGCGGTGCCGTCGGTGCAGTTGTGCGCCACGACGAACACGTCGAACTTGTCGCGCGGGTAATTCTGCCCCCCGATTACGTTTTTTACGGTATCGTAAATGACGTCCTCTTCGTTATATGCGGGGATGATATAGGCTATTCTGCCCTTTTTGTCGCTTTTGGGGAAAGTTTTCTTTTTCAAAAACGCCAGCAGCACATACAAAATCTGGGGCAGCAGCGCGAGCGCCACGATTATGAGCACGATATAGTTGACTATACTCAGAACCCTGTACAGGTATTCATACCACATAACATTCCTCTCCTTACCGCATATACAATCAACGGCAACATTTTACCACGGGATTGGCATTTAGTCTACTGTTTTTCGTCATTTTGCCGCAAATTGAGCAAAATCAGTGAACTACCGCCAGCTCTTTTAGCGCGCGGGTATAGGCGATATATTTTTCGTTTACCGAAAGGTCGCCGTCGACCACCGCCACGGCGGTGAATTCCAACCCCTTGCTTTCGTAAACGGTCATGATGTTGATTTTTGATTTGGAAATGACGCCGCTCTCTCTTACGACGTTGTACGCCTTGCGCGTAAATTTTTGCAGGTTTACCTCCGACGTTATTACGGCGCGCAGCCCCTTTTTGTCCGAAAGATACCTGCCTATGCTCTTGGGAGCTATGCTTTCGACCTCGTCGCCGGGCAGTCCTATGGGCTGCATGTCTATGCCGAGCTGCGAGGCAACGTATTCGACTATCTGGTTTGTGTTGCGGTAGTTGCGGTTGAGGGTGTACACCGAATAGCCGAGTTCGTTCCAGTCCCGAACCCCGCGGTAGGGCGTGATGTTCTGCTTCAAATCGCCGAAGACATTGAAGCACGCGTCGCCGTTTACGTACTTAATTACGGCATATTCGGCGGGGGATATGTCCTGCGCTTCGTCGACGAATACGAAGGAATATTTGGGCGTGAGGTCGTATCCGACGGAGGATAGCACGGCGCACAGGGCGAACACGTCGGCGCGGCACATGATTTTGTTGGACACGCCGTAGCGCGTTTTTACCGACCTGACTATTTCCTTATAGAAAAAGCGGGCGAGGTCGACGGTATCTTCGCACTTGCCTATGTGGACGAGGTAGCCCTCCCCGCGGGCAACTTCGGCAAAGTCGAAGGCGGCGGCAAACTGCGAAAATATGCTTTCAACGCGGGATATTGTGGAGGCAATCTCGCTTTTAAGCTCCTCCCTCTTGGCTATCCTGTCGGGATAAGTGTACTCCTCCCTGCCGCTCAGATTATTTTTGTACCTCTTCAAATCGAAAATTTCCTTTTCGACGGCAGTGCCGAGGGCTTTTAAATCTTCGACGGCGTTGAGGCATATTTTTTCGCCGTAGCGGCGTATGAAGTGCAGCGATTTATAGAAAGACAACAGCTGGCGGTAGAAATAAAAATATCCGTCCATGCGCTTTTCGCTTTCGTTGAGCTGCAAAAATTCCCTGACGTCCGAAAGGCAGTTGAAGAGCGCGCGCATCTGTTTGGTGTAATACAAACCGCCGTCCGGCTTTTCCTTTATTTCGCCGAGCACGCACCTACGCACGCGGACAGAGGTGTTTTTTATGCGTTCGTACTCTGCCATCTGGCTTTCGGCGCAGGATAGTACGCGGTCAATGAGCTCTCCCCCCACCTCGCGCGAAAGCATGGAGCGCACCGCCGAATAAATTTTTGCCAGCTTTTTTGCGGCGTCGGACGAAAACTTCCCCGAATAGATGTAGCCGAGATAGTCGGCGGGGACGTCGGCGTGATAGTCGACCTTGCCTTCAAGGTTTATGCCCGTGTTTTTGAGCAGGGCGATAAAATAGCTGTCGAGCGTGGAAGTTTTTACCTTTTCGAGCTCCAAAACCTGCGCGAGCTCGTCGATAAAGGCGTTGAAGGAATCGGACGGGGTTATGACGAGCACGTCGGAGGGGCGTATGCTCTCGTCGTTGTACATGAGGTAAGACAGCCTGTGCAGCATTATCATTGTCTTGCCCGAGCCCGCCACGCCCTGGACGGCGAACTGTTCGCGCTCGGGCGCGGTGATAATTTCGTACTGCTGTTCCTGAATGGTTTCGATTATGTCGCAGATTTCCTGCTTTTCCTTGCGGCTCTTTAAAATGTCCTTCAAGAAGGGGTCGAAAATTACCGACTCGTCCCTGCCCCCTATCTCCTCCTTTGTAAGGTAGTCGTCGAGGCACAGGTATTCGTTCTGGAAGCCGAGGAGCTTTCCGTTGTGCACGCGCAGGGCGCGGCGCAGAATGAGTTTGAAATCGAACTCGTTTATCGAAAATTTAAGCTGGCTCTTCTGGTAATATTTGCGGGCGAGGGGGGCGCGCCAGTCGACGATTTCCAGCCCGTAGTCGCCCTTTTTACCTATATAGTAGCTGTTGTAGCCGTCCTTATCGTCGTATAAGTCCATGCGGGCGAAATACGGCTCGACGAAAAAGCACTTGTAACTTTCGACCTTCTGCCTGAACTCGGCTATTTTTGCGTTGAGTTCGAGCACGCGGCGGTACTTTTCGGCATTGTAATCGGGGGCGCGTTGAAGCGCGTCCCTTTCTGCCATCGACCAGCTTTTTGACGTAAATGGCTTTGAGCATTAAAAGAACGGCGCTGAGGTGCTCCTCCTCATATGCGCGCTGTTTGTCCTCGTCGAGCAGATCGAGGTAAAAAGCCTTGTCGGGCTGCTTTGAGGGCGATAAAATTTTTTTAATTTCCTTGATGTCTGCCATATAAACCGTATTTCCCGTAAACGGGCGCGGGTACGGATAAACCGACCGCCTCTGCGGCAGCAACACCCGCAAAAGGGGTGCACACCGCGCAAAAAAATGGATAAGCGTTTGATGTTCATTTAATTATAACATATAGTTTAAAAAAAAGCAATACCCCGTTTTACATAAGGTATTCCCGAAAGTGTCAAAAAATAGTTTTGTCATTTCGACCGAGCGCAAGCGAGCGGAGAAATCTATCAAAAAAGCAAGATTTCTCCACGCGCCGCCGCGGTTAATAAGCGCGGCGGCTTAGTCGAAATGACAGAAGAAATAAATTATAACACTTTTCAGAAACTCCCTTTTACATATGTAAAACGGGGCTTAAATGGCGTTGGTTGAGGCATATTGCCGCACCAATCGCGCAATTATATATCTTTTGCGGATATTTTACTTTTTTAATTTGTTTTTTATGCAGGCTTCGTAGGTCAGCACCGTTGCGGCGACGCCGACATTTAAACTGTCGCACTTGCCGAGCATGGGAATGGCTATCATCGAGTAGTCGTAAGAATACCAATCCCGCGCGATGCCGTAGCGCTCGCTGCCGACGACGAGCGCGGTGTTTGTGCCGAAAGGTTCGTCGTAATAAAATCTTTGGGCGCGCGTGTCGGCGAGGTATACGGTGAATCCGAACTTCTTGAGCCACGCGCGGCATTCGGCGACGGACGGAAATTCGTATACTGGCACGGTGAGAATTGCGCCCTGGCTGGACTTTATGAGTTTGGGGTGGGTCATGCGCACCTTGCGGTTGCAGAAGAACACCGCGTCGGCGCCCGCGCCGTCCGCCATGCGCAGCATGGTACCCGCGTTTCCGGGAATTTCAACGCCGTCGATGACGAGAATTACCGCCTTTTTGGGGGGAATGAAGTCGGCGATATCCCTTTGCGGCAGGGCGGCGAGCGCCATGATTCCATCGGGCTGACCCTTTTCGGAAATTTTTTCGTAGGTCTTTGCGGAGACAATAAACCTTTCGTTCGTGCGCCCGCAGAGATTTTTTATGAGCTCAGCCACCTCGGGAGTGCGCACGTATTCGGGGCAGACTATCAGGCTGTCGATATGCGTGCCGAATTTAAGGCACATGGAAGCCAGCCAAATCCCCTCCGCCACGAAAAGTTTTTCGGGGTTGGGTTTGCTGTTGGATATTATGCCCTTTACGCGCTTTATTCTGCCGTTGGTTTCGCCTATGGGCTGAAAATTGAGTTGTTTTAAAAGCTCGTTAATTTCCATAAACAAATGCCGCGGCGAGCCGCGGCTTTAAAATTAAAATTCAAACAGGTTCAAACCTATTTCTTCGCTGTATGCGCGCCCGACGGCGCCGTCGACTATGTCGATGACCATTTCGCAGGTGGCGGAGACGAACGCCTCGTTGAGGTGCCCGCCGAAAACTTTACCCTCGCCGTCGCCCGCGCTCATGTGCAGGTGGGCGTAAAACTGCCCGTCCTTTGTCGTGACCGTGCCGAGAAGGGAAACAATTTCGTAGTCGCCCGCAAACTTGTTAGCCTTATATGTCTTATCCTTGGGCGAGAATACGCCGACCGTGAAGTTGTTTACGGCGCCTATCGCCGAAACCGAGGCAAGCTTTACGCCCTCGCTTTGGCAGATGGCTTTGAGGGAGGCGACAATTTCCTCTCCCCTGTCAATCCTTGCAATTATTTTGTTGCCAAATTTCCGATAGTCCATAATTTTTTATTAAACCTTATTGTACCCGCGGCGAAGCCGCGGTCTGACAAGCGCAGAGATGCGAGCAAGACAAGGAGCGCGAGTACGCTCGACGGGAGTTTACACAAAGGTAAATGACCGAGGGCGCACGGAGCGCGACATGGTATTGCGAAGTATATATGCGTTTATCACTCCCACTCTATAGTTGCGGGGGGTTTGGAGGTTATGTCATACACAATCCTGTTGGCGTGCTTGACCTCGTTGACTATGCGGGTGGAAATTTTTTCCAGAACGTCGTAGGGGATGCGTGCCCAATCGGCGGTCATCGCGTCGACGGAAGTTACGGCGCGGATGGCAATTACGTTTTCGTAAGTGCGGAAATCGCCCTGAACGCCGACGGTTTTAGAGTTGGTTATTACCGTGAAATACTGCCAGATTTTGTCGTCAAGACCGGCTTTTGCTATTTCGTCGCGCAGGATATAGTCGGAATCGCGCAGCGTTTCAAGCTTTTCCTCGGTTACTTCGCCCATAATTCTGATCGCCAGACCGGGACCGGGGAAGGGCTGGCGCATTACGACGTTTTTGGGGAGCCCCAGCTCGAAGCCGACCTTGCGGACTTCGTCCTTGAAGAGGTCGCGGAGGGGTTCGATTATCTCCTTAAAGTCGACGACAGAGGGCAGCCCGCCCACGTTGTGGTGGGATTTGATGACTGCGCTCTTGCCCTTGCCGCTTTCGATTACGTCGGGATATATTGTGCCCTGGACGAGGAAATCGACCTTGCCGATAACCTTTGCCTGCTTTTCAAACGAGCGGATGAACTGCTCGCCTATAATCTTGCGCTTTGTTTCGGGGTCGGAGACTCCCTTTAACCTTTCAAGGAAAAGTGCGCCGTCGTCCGCCTTTATGAGGTTCATGCCCAGTCCGTCTTTGAATACCGACATAACCTCGTCGGCTTCATATTTTCTGAGCAGTCCGTGATCGACGAAAACGCAGGTCAGCTGGTCGCTCACAGCCTTATGAATGAGCGTTGCGGCAACGGCAGAATCGACGCCGCCCGACATGGCGCACAGCACCTTTTTGTCGCCTATTTTATTTTTAAGCGCTTCGATCTGGTTGGATACGAAGTTTGACATAGTCCAGTCGCCGACGGCGCCGCAGATGTTGTAGAGGAAATTCTTTAAAATTACCGTACCCTTGAAAGTGTGGTTTACTTCGGGGTGGAACTGCACGCCGTAGAGCTTGCGCTCCTCGTCGCCGAAGGCAGCGTAGGGGCAATTCTGGCTCTTTGCGAGCATTTTGAAGCCCTCGGGCAGGCGGGTTATTCTGTCGGTATGGCTCATCCAGCATACGGCGTTGGCGGGCATGTCGACCGTCAGGCGGGAGGACGAATAAGTAACCTCCGCCTTGCCGTATTCGGAAGTAGAGGCGCGCTGAACTTCGCCGCCGAGAGCATATGCCATGAGCTGACAGCCGTAGCATATGCCGAGGACGGGTATGCCCAGTTCAAATACGCCCCTGTCAATCTTGGGGGAATCGGCGTCGTAAACGCTGTTGGGACCGCCCGTGAAGATGATACCTATGGGGTCATACTCTTTGATTTTTTTCAGGCTCATGTCGGAGGGCAGAAGGTCGCAGAAGACGTTGAGTTCCCTCACGCGCCTTGCGATGAGCTGGTTGTATTGTCCGCCGAAATCGAGAATAAGTACTCTTTGGTGCTGCATATTACACATCCTTTGTTAGTTTTATCGCCGCGTAAACGGCGGTGTTGTTGTTTTCAGAGACGAGACTGCCGACGCGGGAAATGACGTCGTTTAAATAGCTTTGCTCGGTTTCGTCCTCGGTGGCAATGTGTTCGAGAGCGTTCAGCATTATGGGAGCGTTTTCAACGTCGCTCCGGCTTATCACCGCCACGGCGAGCGACATGAGCGGATTGCCGTAGGCAAACGACGTTTCACCGTTTATATTGAACGCAAGGGTGAGCGCGCCGACGAAATCGCCCGTCGAATAATGGGCGCGCACGACGGCATTGCCGAAAAGTTGAAGATAGTCCGTTCCCCTCTCGGCAGTCAGCTCATACATGACCTGCGCGCTGTCATCCCTTTCAAGAAATTCGTCGCCGTATTCGAGCGTGAGGGCGTCGTCTCCCGCGAGAATGGCGTCTTCGAGACAGCGGGCGAGGTCATTGGTGTCGTCCGTATAAGAATAGCGGAGCGCGGCATATCTTACGGCGAGATTATAGTTGCCCGCCTGCTCGAAGAGCGTTGCCATATGCTGGGGACAGGCGAGATTGAACACAAGAAAGCCTATCACCAACACGCCCGCGACTATAAAAAACGTTTTTAATGCAGTTTTAAAGACAAATTTTTTCAAATTGATTCCGCAACGCCGCAAAAAACACGGCAATTAAATAAATTATTGCTTTATAATTTTATCACACGCGCGCACAAAATGCAACAAAAAAGGGGCAACGCGCGCAATGCGCGGCAAACCTTTATGCGCCAGAGCAAAATTCCGAGCCCAAAATTGCAAAAAACAGGAATATTACGCCGCGCGCAAAATATCTTTACAATATGAAGAAAATTTTTTTGACAGCAATGACATCGGCCGCGGCGGCGCTGTTTGCGTTGAGCGCATGCGGCAGCGGAGAGATCAATTACACCGACTATATATCTGAAAAACGCGACAGGGTGTACCTTTACGAAGACGACAACCTGACCGTAAAAGTACAGCTGACCTCGCGCGAAAGCCCTTATCTTTCGGACGGATACAAAGGCGACATGCAGGATATTTGCGAAATTTTTGTTAAATTTTCGCAGAGTCCCGAAAACGTAACCGCAACGCTGGGTGAAAGCGGCGGCGAAATGAGTTACATGTCGGTCACCGACAGTTTTTATTTAAGCTTTGCCGCCGCCGAGATAGGCGACAGCGCAAGCGTCACCCTGACATGCGACGGCACCGAGCGGCAGATCGACGCACCTGGAGTGCTTTATGAC
>ERZ1643251.3316-NODE-3316-length-15004-cov-19.252057_pt1 | contig 15004 bp, 16 predicted proteins | sample MGYA00579261_ERZ1643251 | MGnify/ENA primary metagenome ERZ1643251 (study PRJEB29033, sample SAMEA4952267) | chicken gut metagenome | biome: Broiler Chicken; feature: Gastrointestinal Tract; material: Caecum | place: Ireland | collected 2018 | study: Broiler...
AGAGTTGCTATTCTTAAAACGCTATAAAGGCATCATTATCATTAATGATAGAGAAATGCTTTAAATGAATGTTCAACACTGCAATTTCTAAGCTGTTGTCTGACGTTATCGGCAATCTGCTGAATATCTTGAATCCCAATACTACAATGCAGACCTTTTTCTTCAGCAATTTTAGGGACTTCATTTGACTGAACATCAGTACAATCCCAAATAATCCCCTTTATCTCCTGTTTCCATTTTGAGGTGTCAGGTAAAAATAAAGAATTAGACCAAAGTAAATTGGGCGCTTCAATTAAAACATCTTTTATTGTTGCCATTGGGGAATCTATAATCACTTTCTACCTTCAAATATTTCGGACTTCTCTATCTTTTTATACAGGACTATTATCATATTGCTATACCATACCGTCATTCCCTTTTATAATTGATCACTTCTTTCAAATATTTTTCCTTACATCCTCAATATCTATAAAAATTAGATTCTTTTTCTAGGATTGTCAAAAATAGACACCTCTAATGTCATAAATGGGCATTTTAAGTATTTTTTATGAAAAAATAACAATAATTTATCCCTAACTCAAAATATATGATTTTTATTATTTTTTCATTCACAATAAATTGTAATGCAAAACATACGCCATTTTTTTATGAAATATACCATCTTTAAACGATTTTATAGACAATAGAAAACCAATACGATAAATTTTTAAACCCATTATGCTTTTAATATATTATTTTATAAAAATATTTACCCTTAAAACAAAAAAATCCGATTCTTAACATATTTTTTCGTCAAGTCAAATAAGCTGAATTTTTGTATATACTCAAACGAGCTGATATAATCAATATATCTTTTTGGGTATTATTTTATATTTTTAACGATGAGAGAATGGAGCGAATTCATGCTAAAAGATGTTTTAGAACTGTACCAAAACCGCCCGGATTTTTTTATTCAACTTACATTGGAACATATCAAAATTTGTGGTATTTCCATTGTGATTGCGTTTTTTATTGGTTCTGTTCTCGGTATTTGGATCAGTGAATATAAACGGTTTTCCCCCTTTATCATCGGTATAACCAATATCATTTATACCATTCCGTCTATTGCACTGCTTGGATTTTTCATTCCGATTTCAGGCATTGGAAACACAACAGCAATTATTGCTCTTTCGATTTATGGATTGCTTCCGATTGTCAGAAATACCTACACTGGACTGGTAAGCATTGATCCTGCCATTATCGAGGCTGCCAAAGGCATGGGCAGTACGAGCGGACAAATTTTATACAAAATCAAATTGCCTCTTGCCCTCCCTATCATTCTATCTGGTTTAAAAAATATGGTCGTGATGACCATTGCATTGGGTGGAATTGCTTCTTTTATTGGCGCTGGCGGACTTGGTGTAGCAATTTTTCGTGGCATAACCATTAACAATCTTGCTATGACCGTTGCTGGAAGCTTGATTATCGCATTGATGGCTTTATTTTTCGATTTCTTAATTGGAAGCTTTGAAAAACAAATCTACAAAAAAAGGAGAATGAAACAAATATGAGAAAAACATTTTGGGTAATATTTATCATTTGTGCATGTATGATGTTGCTTTTTGCCTGTTCTAATGAGACACAAACAAATCAAGATGAACAAAAACAGAAAAACGATGTTATTCACATTGCAACAAAACCAATGACAGAACAGCTCATTCTTGGGGAGATGCTTGCCATTTTAATTGAAGAAAAAACGGGGCTTCAGACGGAGATTACAAAAGGTGTTGGCGGCGGAACTGCTAATATTCATCCGGCGCTAATTAACGGAGAATTTGATTTATACCCAGAATATACTGGGACATCTTGGTATACGGTTTTAAAGGAAACACAGACCCCAACACATGAAACAATGATGGAAGAATTGAAAAAACGATATAACGATGAATTTAATTTACGTTGGTTAGGGCTATACGGCTTTGAAAATACATATGGAATCATTGTCCGAAAAGAGATTGCTGATCAATACAATGTAAGCAAAATTTCAGATTTGGAAGCTATAGCACCCAAACTTGTTTTTGGTGCGAATTATGATTATTTTGAGCGCCCAGACGGATTTGATGCATTTAAAGAAGCATACCATTTAAATTTCCAAAAAACAGTAGACATGGATATTGCCTTACGCTTTCAAGCATTAAACAATGCGCAAATTGATGTACTAAATCTATTTACTACGGATGCTCAGCTTAGTGTAACCGAACATAAAATTTTAGAAGACGACAAAGCGTTTTTCCAAGATTATTATGCTGGTACGGTTATTCGCAATGAAACATTAGAAAAACACCCAGAATTGGAAGCGGCTATTGCACTATTAGACGGACAAATTTCTGAAAAAGAAATGTCTGATATGAACTACGAAATTGAAGAAAACAAAAAAGATGAAGCCGATGTGGCACGTGAATTTTTAATTGCAAAAGGAATTATTGAATAAATATGAATAAAAATATAATGATTTCTTTTCAAAATGTAAGTAAAACCTATAATGGAAAAACAGCTTTAAACCATTTTTCTTTGGACATTTACGACGGTGAGTTGCTTACAGTCATCGGCACATCTGGATGCGGAAAAACAACCGCATTGAAAATGATTAACAGACTGCTGCAACCAGACACAGGAAATATTTTTGTAAACGGGACAAATGTCAGTGCCATAAATCCAGTCGAATTAAGGAGAACAGTTGGATATGTAATTCAAAACATCGGCTTATTTCCACATATGACCATTGAGAAAAATATTGGATATATTTTGACGCTAGTACATACTCCAAAAACCGAAATCAGGCAACGTGTAAATGAGCTGATCCAACTTGTTCATCTACCCCAAGAACTATTAAAGCGCTATCCGTCAGAATTATCTGGCGGACAAAATCAACGTGTGGGAATTGCAAGAGCACTTGCTGCTCGTCCAAAAATTATGTTGATGGATGAACCTTTCGGTGCGGTGGATGAAATTACACGAAAAAAACTACAGTCCCAATTTAAACAGTTGCAACAAAGTATGAAAATGACAGTGTTTTTTATTACACATGATATCAAAGAAGCTTTACTGCTCGGTACACGTGTTTTAATTATGGATGCAGGTGAAATTGTTCAGATTGGCACACCAGAAGAGATCAAATCTGCACCAAAAACCAAGTTTGTTACTGATTTATTGGCCGATCACCTTATATTTGAAGCAAGTAACTGAAAATATGTTAGAAATAAAGATGGGATGGAAAATTTATTGCACTCACATTTCTAAGCGAAAATAATCATCATTACATCAAAACAAAATTCCAAAAAACAAATAGGAATGAAAAAAATGTATTTTAAACATATTTCTCCATCCCATCATCGAGAAAACTTTAATTTTATATCATCTTGTGTTTTGAAGAAAGAAGCTTTATCAAAAAAACTTATTCGTTTTATAAAATGATGATCCTTAAAATTCAAAAAAGACAAAACCTCAAATCATAGATAAAGAAATTACTTGTTTCTTTCTCTAATAAAATGGGTTTTGTCTTTCATTTATAGAACCAACCAAAAGCTACCGTCTAGCACCATTTATTCTGATGCAATCAATTTTATCTTTGTACTTGCTTGTTTGCCTTCACGATAATATTTTATCGTAATTTCATCGCCAACTTGATGATTGTACAACACTTTTCTTAAATCAATAATTGTGTCAACTGTTGTTCCATCCATTTCATAAATTACATCATAAGCCTGCAAGCCAGCTTTTTCCGCTGGGGAATTTTGCACAACATTGACAACCGCAATTCCATCGGTAACAGATTCAGGCAGCTTTAATATCGTTTGTTGCTGATATTGATTTAATTCAGCCACTGAGCGCAATTCAATACCCATGTACGGACGGATGACCTCACCATTTTTCTCAATGCTTTCAATAATCGGTTTTGCAATATCAATCGGAATGGAAAAACCAATTCCTTCTACAGAAGTTTGGTTGATTTTCATTGAATTAATTCCGATCACCTCACCATTTAAGTTAACCAATGCTCCACCACTATTTCCTGGATTGATCGCTGCATCTGTCTGTAAAACTTCAACCTGCCAATCATAAGTTCCATTGTCATCTAAATCTACATCAATGGTTCGTTCCACCCCAGAGATGATTCCCTGTGTAACTGTACCAGAAAATGTTAAATCTAATGGATTTCCAATTGCAATAGATGGTTCACCCACTTGCACTTGTGCTGAAGAACCAAATGTCGCAACAGCAGTTATATTGTCTGCAGGAATTCGGAGTACTGCCAAATCAGTATATACATCGCTACCAATCAGCTCAGCCTCCACCCTTGTACCATCACTCAAACTAACATCTAGTTTACTTGCACCACTAACAACATGATGATTTGTAACAATATAGGCATAATTGCCCTCTTTTTTATAAATAACACCAGAACCGATACCAGCTTCCAATTCTGTACTTTCCTGCTGATGAATCATACCGCCAAAAATCAGGTTATTGCTGGTAGATTGAATATTTACAACACCAACAACTGAATCAGATACCTTTTTGACCACTTCTGTCGTTTCTGTTGTAATTTTTTCAAGTGTTAATGGTGTAGTCGACGTATTATCCAAACCGGCATCGCCCTGAATGGGCTGTGATTGCTTTCCATCGCTATCAATTACACCACCATTGATCCCGAAAATGACACCGGCAATCATACCTGCACCAAGCACACCGCCAAGTAAGCCACCGATAAATCCTTTCCCAACCTTTCCTTTAGATGGAGTGGTGGGTGAAAAATTATCATTGACAGAAGAATAAGGTTGCCCATTGTATAAACCTTCCTGATAATTTTGATTAAATCCATCTTTCATTTCATTTTGCAAACTCTCATATATATTTGGCTCTTGATGATTATTTCCTTGATTTGACATTGTGTACACTCCTTATACTTATTATTTGTACCCATTATAATTAGTTTTACACAGGAAAGAAAGAAAGATACCTTCACTTAAACAAAGATTTAAAAAAGTAAACTCCATGTTACAGATGATCGACTTTTTGTTTGATTTCCTGTAAAAAACTCTAGTTTATCCTAGATAAAAAAGGTAATTCTCTTGGAAAATCATGTATTTTTTTATCAATCATTTATTTTGTTAAACTACAAAATTCCAGTTCCATTCTTTTGAATATCAGCAAATAAATGCCTCTTTACTTTTAGTCTGTAGCCAAAAAAAGAATTCAGACAAAAAATCAAAATATCTGACTTCCTTTCCTGAAACAAACTGTGCGCCTACCATAGCATGCTGGTTTTTCTTAGCCTATAACGAAGTCTTGAGGAAAACATATTTCAACCAGATCTTTTCTGCAAGAAAAGCTTTGTCCATTTCCAACAATCAAATCCCTTTTTGTTTGCAAATAAAAAAAATTCAAAAAAAAGCAACCCATATACAGGTATGCCTATTTTTGAGAATTCAAATAAATTTGAATCACTTACGAATAACCCTCACAAGATTCTTAGGAAAAGCGTATATTTATTTGTCTATTTCTTTATGAGCTAGTGGTTTCTCTTATTGAAAAAGCAATTTAGTAACTTCTATAGTTTCCAATTTTAGTCACTTCTTATACGAAATCATCCATCTATAAAGTTAAGATTTTCGTCGGTTCAACCGCATCTGTTAAATGAAGCGTAATTTGATCTTTCAATTCTTGTTTACGAGAAAATAAGATTTCATCACAAATGGAAAAGGCTAGATCTTTCATATTATGTTCCTTAGACAAATGCGCCAAATAAATATGCCGTGTATTCTCTGATACAACTTCACTCAATGCAACAGCTGAATCCTCATTGGATAAATGTCCCGCGTCACCTAAAATCCGCTGCTTCACATGCCAAGGATAACGGCCCATTTGCAAAAGACGAATGTCATGGTTGGCTTCAAACACATAAGCATGTGAATCTCGAATCACTTCCTTGGCACGCTGGCTCACATAACCCGTATCCGTCAAATACGTAAACTTCACCAGATCACTGTAAAAAACATAACCAAATGGCTCAGCTGCATCATGTGAAATATGAAAAGGTAATAGAATCAAATCTTCAAAGCTATAATCCTTTTCACAAACAATCCAATGCAGACAATCTGGTGGAATCTCACCAACTGAAGTTGGCAACGCTCGAAATGTTGCCTCATTCATATAGATAGGAAAATGATACTTCCGCGCCAAAACACCTAGTCCTTTGACATGATCAATATGCTCATGTGTAACAAAAATACCAGAAATATCTTTTATGTTTTTTCCGATTTTTTCCAGCTTAGTCTCAATCTGTCTCCCACTCAATCCAGCATCAATCAAAAACTGTTTTGAGGATTTTGTTTCCAAAAAAACACAATTGCCAGTACTGCCACTGGCAAGTACACTTAATTGCAAAGTCAAACTTCTTCACTCCAGTTGTAAATGGTCATTGATTATTTGTCCTTCGATTGCATTCACAAAATATGAATGTCCATTGTTAAATTTGAAATACCATGTCGGGGTAAATACTTGTGTACCGGTCAATGGCACATATGTATAATAGCCTATTTTAACATCTGAAATGGATATTGTCTCTAACTCAACATTTTTTTCACCAATAATTTTCAAAGCTTCCAAAGCACTTAAAACAACTGGCTGCTTCTCTTCATCGCCAATAAAAGTTATATCCACCAACATGGTTTGCAAATACCCAATCACTTCCTTGGCATCATTTAATAAAATCTCCACTCGACCAAATTGATTATTATAAATGGGATACCCCTCATAAGTTTGAATGAAGATAATTTTGTTTGAATTCTTTTCATATGACCAGAATTCGTACTGTGAAGCATGAAAAACATATTGGCTCATAAAACTTTTCATACTGCCAATATCATTTATCTTTAAAGATGAATATGGCTTTTTTAATGTAGAACGCAAAATATTTTTACTTACAATTCTTAAATTCTGATTGGAAGTAGACAACTTTGACAAATCAGAGCGATTAAAAATTTTCGGGGTTGCAGAAACATAAGTTAAAGTCTCTGAATCTTGTGGCAATTTTTCTAAATTTTCTTTACTGATTGTGCTTTCCGCTTCCATAGGAGCATGTGTCAAATATTCAAACTGAATGCTTCGCTGTTTTTGATGATATTGGACAAACAAAAAAACATCGAGAACAAGGAAGATCACAATAAAAACAATTTTTGTTCTACTCCAATCCATCGGCTTCTCCCCCATTTGTCGTTAACAATGTTTCAAGTTCCAACCATTTTCCGTTATATAAAACAACCCAAGCAGGATACAAGGAAACAAACTGCCCAAAACTGTTCTCCCGCTCCATAATATAGGCAATTCGTATATTTTCAACGAAATTCACATCAAGATGTTTGGCATTTATCAATTTTTCATAGACCGTATAGCCCGAATCTAGAAAAACCGATACCTTTTCCTGTTCAACTTGGTAGCCAAGTTCATAGGATGGATGAATATAGGAAAGAGATTCGTCATCTCCCCAGCGCACTTCGATTGCTGTACATATGTCTTTTCCAAAAACCGGCAAATGATTGTAGTACATCCGAAATACCACTTGACGGTTGCTCTCCAATACATCCGATAAATAAAAATCTCCAGTAAATCCTTCATGACTATTGATATAATTATAACTTTCAAATTGAAACTTCTGTGACTTCTGATTTTTAATATCAATATTTAATGGGTTCACATAGACGATGGAACTGTTTTCACTTTTTTCCTGCAATAATCTTGTACCGTCTGTATAAGACATATTCCCCTCTTCACCACTTTGCTTTGCATACATCGGATCGGAAAATAGCGCATTTTTAAATTGCTCGGAATCAAGCTGATTGGTTAAAAAAAACAATTGCTCTAAATAAAAGCCTTGCACTGGCAAATAAAACAGTTGCCGATCCCCAAACTGAAACGGCGCAACCAATATTTTCGTCTCATCAACAGAGAGTAAAGACTGCTTAAAATCATCCCAACTTTCCGTTTTAAAAATGCCTTCAAATGTTTGTCCAGTGTTCTCATTGATAAAATAAAATGTGCCTTCTTTTGTCTCATTTAAAGATAGCAATAGATGATGAAAAGAAAAATCCAAATTATCCAGTTGGATATTAGAGAATAAACCACTTAAAAACAAATGCGAAACTTCATTCGAAAACTCAATTTGCAAAAAAGTCCCTTGACTGACCTGCTGATACAAATCTGCCTTCGTATAGGACTTCTCACTTTTTTTTATATTATAGATCTCACATGATTTAAAATATTGAAATAGTTCGGTTTCATCTTTCATACTCATTTCATAATGCACACCATTCAAATGCACAAATGTTCCATAGGGCTGAATGACCTCATCAATCGATTTCTTTTCACCAATGGATACCTTTTCAATATATTTTTCACGTGCAAAGGGTTCATAATCGGGTTTAAACATCCAAATTTGGTAAGAAAGAAATAAACTTAAACCAACAAGAAAAAACAAAATAAATGATTTAAACAATTCCATCTGTTTTCTCACAGCTCATCTTCCTTTCCTTCACCTACCGGAATAATAAAATGTATCGATGTTCCTTTTCCTTCAATACTTTCTGCCCAAATGCCTCCACCATGCGCTTCAACAATTTCTTTGGCAAGTGCAAGTCCAAGACCCGTACCGCCCATTTCACGCGAACGCGCCTTATCCACTCGATGAAAACGGTCAAAAATTTGCTTTAGCTGATCTTTTGGAACTCCAAGTCCTTCATCCTTAATTTCTACATGAATAAAATCATCCTGTTTCATTAAATAAAAATATAGATTGCCACCATCTGGTGAGTATTTAATAGCATTAGAAATAATATTATCCAAAACCTGAATCATTTTATCTTGATCCACCCATACAAATAACGACTCCTCCGATGAAAATTCTCGGTGAAAAATAATAGATTCTGGCTTACTTAATTCAAAACGATCGATGACATGACTATAAATAGCCGTGAAGTTATACCACTCAGCATACAAGCGATAGTCCTGACTGTCCATTTTTGATAAACTCAATAAATCTGTTACCAAACGAATCATCCGCTCAGTTTCATTTTGTGTTACTTGCAAAAATCTTGGTGCCATTTCTTCATCTTTCCAAACCCCGTCAGACAGTGCCTCCAAATAACTACGCATCGTTGTTAATGGTGTGCGTAACTCATGCGAAACATTAGCAACAAATTCCCGACGCTCCCGATCGATCGCTTCGTCCTCCGTTACATCATATAGCACAACAATCAATCCATTAATGCCTGAATATTCACTTTGAATAACAGAAAAATTTGCACGCAGAAAAAATTTATTTTTATCTGTACTGAAATCAAGCAGCAAGGAATCAACTTCATGGAGCAGCTCATCCATATTATACGCATCCTGAATTTGTAAAATATCTGTGATTTTTTGATTAATAATTAAATAACGACTTTTTCCAATCATACGAACTGCTGGCTCATTTGCCAAAATAATTTTTCCTGTACGATCAGTCGCAATCACACCATCACTCATATTTTTTAAAACTGAACGCAGCTTCTTCCGTTCATCCTCTGTAATATCATTTGCCTCTTTTAACCGCTCAGTCAGGGTATTAAACGCATCGGCAAGTTGTCCAATTTCATCATCATCATATACTTGAACCTTACGAGTAAAATTCCCTTTGGAAAGTTCCAATGCTTGCTTACGCATATCAGAAATTGGATGTGTAATGGTTCTAGCAGTCATAATGCTCACTACAATTGAAATCAAAAGTGCAATCGTCATTCCTGTTAAGAAAATTTTGTTCACCTGTGCAATCAACTCATAGTTCTCCTCTAAAGATGACATCAGATAAACAACGGCCACATTATCACCATCTACCTTAACTGGCGCCACCATTACCTTAATTCTTTGTCCAGTTTCCTGATCCAAAAAAATTTTCTCACTACGTTCCCCAGTCAAAATCGTTCGTTTAATAAAAACATCTGTTGTCCGCTGCCCAACTATATATTGATTATTTGGATCAGAAGTCCCCAAAATTTTGCTATTGCTGTCAATAATTCGAACCTCATTAATGTCCAAAGAATTGTACTCATGAAGCAAAGCCTTTAAATTCGATTCAACCGTTTCTTCATCTACAGTGGCTTCATGATGGCTGAACTCCTGTTCCACATTGTATACCAACAAATTCATGCGATCATTCATCGAGCTGGATAAATTATTTAGAAGCTGCTCTTCAAGCTTTTGAACAAAATATACCCCTATGATTTGAAGCGCCAGCATAACCAGCAAAACCGTAATTAGAATCAGCTTAAAATGAATCGATTTAAAAAAACCGACCTTTGCTGTCATTAACGAATCTCCGTAGCTGATGGATTATTTAAATAATACCCTACACCTCTACGTGTAATAATCCACTGTGGCGCAGACGGGGTATCTTCAATTTTTTCACGCATACGGCGAATGGTTACATCAACAGTTCTGACATCTCCAAAATAATCATAACCCCACACCGTTTGCAGCAAATGCTCTCGCGTCAACACTTGCCCAACATGTTTGGCCAAATAATGAATCAATTCAAATTCACGATGTGTCAAATGAATATCCTCTCCACGCTTACGAACAATATAAGAAGACGGACTGATCACCAAATCTCCCAACACAATATCGCCGCCATCTGTTTCTTTATCTTGTGAGGAATCTACCTGGTGACGACGTAAATTGGCTTTTACACGTGCAATCAGCTCTCTTGTACTAAACGGCTTGGTCATATAATCATCCGCGCCCATCTCCAAGCCCAGTACAATATCCAGCTCCGAATCCTTTGCTGTTAACATGATAATTGGCATGTCATACAACTTTCGAACTTCGCGACAAACCTCCAATCCATCTCTATACGGCAACATAATATCTAGCAAAATTAAATCCGGCTTCATTTCCTCAACCTTTGTTAATGCATCCAAGCCGTCATAGGCACATACAACTTCAAAACCTTCTTTTTTCAAATTAAACTCAAGAATATCTGCAATCGGCTTTTCATCGTCTACAACCAATATTTTTTTGGTAAACATATAGATACCCTCATTTCTTTCAAGTTTATATCCCTATTCTACTATATTTTTGATAAAAACCGCTATAAATGTTCTATTTTTATTATAAGAATGATATGTATGTTTGTAAGAAATATAGGCAAAAATAATCTCCAAAAAAAAATTCAAATTATGTCAATTTGTAGATGTACATTAATACATCCATTCAATTTTTTTACTATATGTAGATTTCTTACCAGCAAACAGTTTATGCATCATCTGAAATACTTTCATTCTCCATAAGATAAGTCTTGACTTGTTATGAAACTAAAGAGCCAGTTTATTTAGTATGTTTCTTTGCAAACTTGCCTATATCCATCCATATAAATAATATCATTTCATTTATTGACAATTTACCGTCTGGACGGTATAGTCTATGTAATAAGTAATGAATGGAGGACTTGTATGCCTACTTCAAATTCTGAGGATAAAAAGAAAAGTATATTAATCGCTGCTGCTGATATTGTTAAAGAAGAAGGTGTTGCAAAACTTACATTAGAAGCTGTGGCAAAAAAAGCTGGACTCAGCAAAGGGGGCTTGCTTTATCATTACTCAAATAAAGAAGCATTAATTAAAGGGATGGTACAAGACTGGACTTACAATTACTTTAACAGTATTGAAACTTTAATTAAAAATAATACTAAAAGTAAAGTTAGTAGTTGGACTGATGCTTATATCAAAGCGACATTATCCGATTTAAACAATGATAAACGTCTATCGTCTGCCCTAATAGCAGCAATGTTTACCAATCCAAGTTTACTGGAAGAATACAAAAAAGAATATCACATCTTACTTGGTAAACTAATGAACGATGATATAGACCCTATCAAAGTGACAATAATACGTCTGGCAATAGATGGATTTTGGTTCTCAGAAATATTTGAGCTGTCACCGCTAGACGAAAAACTTAAAAACGGTGTTATTCATAAATTGAGTCGTATGATTAAGGAGGAAGAATAATATGTCGTATTTATATTTGGCATTGGCTATTACAGGAGAACTTATTGGAACCTCACTTCTTAAAGCATCTGAAGGATTTTCGAAACTCTATCCTACTGTTGGTTTAATTATTGCTTTTATATTCTCATTTTTCTTTTTATCGATAGCAATGAAGACTATACCACTTAATGTCGCCTATGCCCTTTGGTCTGGATTAGGTCTTATTGCTACTACCATTATTTCCGTTCTAATTTGGAAAGAGAAAATGAATGTTGCTAGTGTTACAGGAATTGCATTAATTCTTATGGGTGTCATAATCTTGAATCTATTTGGACCAGAACACAGCAAAGCAAGTAAGAATGAAAAAATTGGTGAACCCACAATCGTTGCAAGTAATAAAACTGAATAAATAATAATCTATACAAAAGTGTTTTCTTATTTGGAAAGCACTTTTTTCTTATAAAACCAATCTACCTCGTTTGTTTAATAAACTACTTCAAATCTGATTGTACTATAAAATGGATAATAATTACTCTTTTTATCTAAAGCAACAATCTAAACAAAAAGAGCCAAATAAGAAAATCATTTTTCTTTTCACCAGTGCATCCCCTTATTATCCATTGCCGCATTCCTCACAAATTCCACACTCCATATCCAAAAAAACATTCCATTGCTCAGTGATTTTTAAACATAAATTCACAAACTTTGCATTTCTAAAAATACAAATATAACAAATTGTCAAACAACAGAAATCATCCCAACAGAACTTTGCAAACTGGTTCAAATACATCAAAATCCCATTGGGTAATGAATCTGGTTCTTTTAAAAATCAATGACTCTAATTCATCTTTTTTAGAACACAAAGAAATCTTGGAGTTACTTTTTCAAAACTTTATCACGACTGGGGAGCATTTCAAAAACTGCATTGGCAAGCCTTTCATATTCCTCTGGTGATAAAGTTTCACCGCGGCGCTTTGTATCAATCCCAATATTTTCACAAATATGCAGCAGTTGTTCTCTTTGCATACCAATTGTCTGAGCATAACGACCCAAATTATTTGCCAATGTTTTTCTTCTTTGTGCAAAACTTGCTCGTACAATGGCAAAAAATACATCTTCATCTTTTAAGTGAAGCATACTTGTTTTTCTGCTCGTCAAACGGACGATCGCAGAATCTACATTGGGCTGTGGAATAAAAACTGTTTTCGGAATCGTCATAACAATTTTTGCCTCTGTGTAGTATTGAAGTACAATTGAAAGTGAACCATAATCTTTCGTTCCCGGCTTAGCTTCAATCCGGTTTGCAACTTCCTTTTGCATCATAACTGTTATTGCCTCAAATGGAATACCTGAAGAAATAACTTTCATAATAATTGGAGTGGTAATATAGTACGGCAAATTTGCCACAATATGTAATGGCTGCCCCTCATATCCTTTTTCTTTTAAAATTTTTTTCAAATCCAACTTTAAAAAATCGGCATGAATCATTTCGACATTGGTATAATCCGACAAACTTTCCTGTAAAATTGGAATCAAACGCTGGTCAATCTCAACTGCAAGCACATGACCTGCCTGTTGTGCCAACTGCTCAGTCAATGCACCAATCCCAGGTCCAATTTCAATCACATAGCTTGTATGATCCAAACCAGCATGATGAACGATTCCTTTTAAAATATTGGGGTCAATCAAAAAATTTTGCCCCAAACTTTTTTTAAATGAAAAACCATATTTTTTTAACAATTCAGCTGTCCGTCCAGCCGTTCCGATTTCCTTCAATAAGATTCCTCCTTATGAACCTGTTCAACCGCAGCAAAAAAATCCGCACGAGAAATTTGAAACATACATAAACGATTTTTCAATTGCTTTCCGTTTGGCTTTCCTAGTCGTAAAATTTCTCCCAAGCGTGCTCTTCGCTTGGCACAATTTTTGCCAATCAACAATCCGGATGCAATCAAATCATCATGTGTAATCAATGATGATTCACAAAAAGTATCCGCATGCGCATGTAAAATGGCCTCCCGAATGACTTCTGGTGTGGCATGCTCAACCCCTATCTTTCTTTTCCGTTTATCTCTTGCCTGATTTTGTGGAATAAATGCATGTTTGACACCTGGTATATTTTTTTCGATGATGCTTCGAATTTTTTCACCAGGATAATCTGGGTCAGTCAAAACAATGACTCCTCTTTTTTCTGCTGCATGACGAATTTGTTCTATAATTTCGTCATCAATCGCTGAACCGTTTGTTTCAATTGTGTCAGCTTGAATTGCCCTTTTTACCGCTGCTGTATCATCTCGACCTTCAACAACAATGACTTCTTTTATTTTCATAATGAGCTCACGCATCCCATTTCTCAAAATATAGTATGATTTTAACACAATTCATATGAACAATGAAAATGAACTGGAAGCAAAAATGGTTTTGACAATAAGTTTTTAACAATCTTTCCTATAAACATTGCATCCCTCTGAATGAATACAAAATGAGTTGAGCAGTGCCAAAGCCGATTGATACCAGTCAGGCTGTTCAAACAAAAATAGTCTTAAAATGGCAATGTAAGAAAATCCATTTTCAAAACACCAAAGGAGCTTATAAAGACCAAACAAAAATAAAAAATTTATATAGGAAATACCAAATCAAATTTATCAGATTTATATTGATTCCAAACGTAGTTTTAATGCAGCAAAAATTTCAAAAAGATCCTTTGAAAATGAGTGAATCGTACCCTTAAACAAGATAAATTAATGTTTCCAACTGTAAAGTTGTTTAAAATCCAAATAAATGTTGATATTCCAACGATAGTAGGACTATTTTTTCTTACTAACAAAAAATCACGCTTCATTGGAAAAAAACACAATAAATGTTGTCATTTCAACAATACCTCAGTATAATAGAAAATAGCAATCACATACCAGCAATGGTTGAACCACAACATAAGATGTATTGAAATG
>ERZ1643251.3317-NODE-3317-length-14999-cov-8.408860_pt1 | contig 14999 bp, 12 predicted proteins | sample MGYA00579261_ERZ1643251 | MGnify/ENA primary metagenome ERZ1643251 (study PRJEB29033, sample SAMEA4952267) | chicken gut metagenome | biome: Broiler Chicken; feature: Gastrointestinal Tract; material: Caecum | place: Ireland | collected 2018 | study: Broiler...
GCAAGGGAGCCTTGCGGGCAGTGCCCGCTGACAATGCGCACGGGAATCTTCTGCGAATCGTTACTGCCCCTCCAGTGCCCGGTATCGTTACTGCGGTGCAGTAGGTGCATAGACCAAAGCCCCCCTTGCCAAAGGGGGGTGGTTTGGCGAAGCCAAACCGGGGGGATTCCGAGGGTGGCAGGTTTCCACATTGGTTTGTACTTTGAAGAAGTACCTGCTGTAGAATCCCTCAGTCACGGCGAAGGCCACCGGGGGCTCCCCGGCCGTGCCAGCTCCCTTTCACAAGGGAGCCTTTGGAGTGCTCCCCGGTATGGGAGCCTTTTCCCAGAACCCACTTTCACCAAGGAGGATTTTTCCATGGAAATGTTTGTAGATAAGGTACGCATCACCGTGTGCGGCGGCAGAGGCGGCGATGGGGCCGTGGCCTTCCACCGGGAAAAATATGTGGCCTCCGGCGGCCCGGACGGGGGCGACGGCGGTCATGGCGGCAGCGTCATCCTCCGGGTGAACGACAACCTCTCCACGCTCCTGGACTTCCGGTACAAGCGGAAGTACGCCGCCCAGTCCGGAGCCAACGGCGCCGGACGGAACATGAGCGGCAAGCGGGGAGAATCCCTCATCATCCAGGTGCCCCGGGGCACCGTGGTGCGGGACGCCGCCACCAATCAGATTATCGCCGATATGTCCACCGGGGAGGACTTTGTCCTGGCCAAGGGTGGACGGGGGGGCTGGGGCAACGCCCACTACGCCACCCCCACCCGGCAGATTCCCCGGTTCGCCAAAGCAGGCCTTCCCGGACAGGAGCGGGACGTAGTACTGGAGCTGAAGCTATTGGCGGATGTGGGCCTTGTGGGCTTTCCCAACGTGGGCAAATCTACCCTTCTTTCCGTCACCTCCAACGCCCGCCCCAAAATCGCCAACTACCACTTCACCACCCTCTACCCCAACCTGGGGGTCATCTACGTGGAGGAAGGGGTGTCCTTTGTCATGGCGGACATCCCCGGCATCATTGAAGGCGCTGCCGAGGGAGCAGGCCTGGGTCACGACTTCCTGCGGCACATTGACCGGTGCCGGCTCCTTGTCCACGTGGTGGACGTGGCAGGCTCCGAGGACCGGGACCCGGTGGCGGACTTTGACGCCATCTGCGCTGAGCTGAAAAACTACAGCGTGGATTTGAGCAACCGGCCCATGATGGTAGCCGCCAACAAGTGCGATTTGCTCCCCCCGGATTCGGACAATCTCCAGCGGCTGCGGGAGCACGTGGAGGCGGCAGGCTGTGAATTTTATGAGATTTCCGCCGCCACCACCAAGGGCACCCGCCACCTGGTACAGGCCATTGCGGAAAAGCTCCGCACCCTGCCCCCGGTGACCATTTACGAGCCGGACTATGTGGAGGCGGAGCCGGAGATTGCAGATCCCCAGAAGCTGGAAATCGAACATCTGGGGAACACCTGGGTAATTACCGGATTGTGGCTGGAACGGCTGATTATGAATATCAACTTTGACGACTATGAGTCCCGGAACTTCTTCGATTTGCAGCTGCGCAAGTGCGGCCTCTTTGCCCGGCTGGAGGAGATGGGGATTCAGGACGGCGATGTGGTGGATATTTACGATTTTCAGTTTGAATATCAGCGATAAACATTTGCCATTTTCCCTGATGGATAGTATAATGGAGTCACGAAACGTGGCTCCATTTTCCTTTTGTAGCCAAAACCTATGATAATCCGGGAGGGACAAAAAATGCTACAGAATCTCAGCGCCCAGACCTTCAGACCCTACGGGCAGGTGCTGCCCGGCAGCCGCCGCCCCTCCCACTACGCCAACTACCACACCATCTCCCTGACCCCGGAGCAGTCCGTCTTTTACAAGACCACCGCCGCCACCTGGCTGGGGCCTGCCCAGGGCATGACTGCCCTGTCCGTGTCCCTGGACGACCACACCTATGGGGATTTCCTTCTGGACAGGGGGGTGCAGCTGCCCGCCGGGGTGTGGTTCTCCCTGACCCCGGTGGAGAACACCTCCGCCGTGGAGATGGCAGGGTTTTCCCTGCCCCGGTGCCTGGGTACTCAGGTGCAGGACAGCAGCTACCGGATTTCCCCGGGGATGCAGGTGCAGAGCCTTTACACCTTCTTCCAGGAGGAGAAGGAGCCGGGCTTCCTGTTCCCGGGAGAGGCTCACCCCATGGGGGAACTGGTGTATGTGGACAAGGGCCGTGTTCACTCCGTGGCAGAAGGACAGGATTTGGTGGTGGAGGAAGGGGAGCTGGTGGTCTACGCCCCCAATCAGTGGCATATGCAGTACGCCGACCCGGGGGAAGCCCCCCGGCTGGTGTCCGCCGTGTTTTCCACCGCCTCCTCCCTGGCCCCCCTGTGCAACCGGAAAATCCAGCCGGGACAGGAGGCGGCGGGGCTTCTGCGCCGGATGCTGTGGGAGCAGGAAAACCCGGACGAGTACGCCCAGGATATGCTTTTAAGCCTTTTGACCACGTTGCTGCTTCTCCTTCTGCGCCAGACCAGGCAGACCCAGGGGACTGCCCAGTCCGCCGTCACCTTGAACCGGGAGAATATGCGCATCCGCCGGGTTCAGCAGTATGTTTCCGACCATGTGCAGGAGAAGCTCTCCGTGCCCACGGTGGCAAAGGGCTGTCAGCTCAGCCCCAGCTACATGACGGCCCTGTTTCAAAAGCACCTGCACATTTCTCCGGCAGAGTACATCCGCCGGATCAAGCTACAGTACAGCAAACAGTTAATCCGTGAGGGGAACATGAATATCACCCAGATTGCCAAAGCCCTGGAATACTCCACCATTCACCACTTTTCCCGGCAATTCAAGGACAAATTCGGCATTACCCCCTCGGAATACGCCAAATCTCTGAAAGAAACCACCGGGAGGGACTGACTATGGAAATGAAACTTTTGGCCATCGGGGATGTGGTGGGAGAGCCGGGCCTACAGCACCTCGGCCGTCACCTGCGGCAGCTTCGCCGGGACACCGGGGCGGATTTTGTGGTGGTGAACGGGGAAAACGCCAGCGGCGTGGGGCTGACCCCTGCCCAGGCGGAGGAGATTTTCGACGCCGGGGCGGATGTGATCACCCTGGGCAACCACAGCTTCAGCCGCCGGGAAATCTGCAGCTATTTGGACGACTGCCCCCGGATTCTCCGGCCTGCCAACTACGCCCCCCAGGTGCCGGGGCGGGGCTGGGGAGAGTTTGAGACGAAATTCGGCGCCGTGGCTGTCATTAACCTGCAAGGCCGGTGCGCCATGGACTTCTCCCCGGACAACCCCTTTTTGCTGGTGGAGAAGATTTTGCCGAAGCTTTCCACCCGCCTGATTTTTATTGACTTTCACGCCGAGGCCACCTCGGAGAAGCTGGCCATGGGCTATATGCTGGACGGCAGAATCAGCGCCCTTTGGGGCACCCACACCCATGTGCCCACCGCCGATGTGCAGGTGCTTCCCAAGGGCACCGGCTATGTCACCGACCTGGGGATGACCGGCCCCAGAGACTCGGTGCTGGGGGTCCAGCCCCACCAGTCCATTGCCAAGTTCCGGGGAGATCTGACCTCCCGGTACCAGTGGGCCAAGGGCCCCACCAAGCTGGAAGGGGTGCTGTTCACCATCGACACCCAAACCGGTCTTGCCAAATCCGCAGAAAGGGTGGGAACGGTATATGAAACTTCTTCACGCCGCTGATTTTCACCTGGACTCCCCCTTCCAGGGCTTCACCCCGGAGCAGCAGGAATCCCTCCGGAAAGCCTCTCTGGAGCTGCCCTTTGCCGTTGCCCGGCTGTGCAGGGAAAAGGCGTGCCAGATGCTTTTGCTGTCCGGAGACTTGTTTGACGGCCCCTACACCCGGAAAAGCTATGAAGCCCTGGCCTCGGCTTTGGAGGAGGCCTCCGTTCCCGTGATCATCGCCCCGGGAAACCACGATCATGTGGGGCGTAACAGTCCCTGGCTTTCGGAGCATTGGCCGGAAAATGTTTCTGTTTTCACCAGTTCTTCCCTTCAGTCCTGGGTTTTTGAGGACTTAAACTGCCGGGTTTACGGAGCCGGCTACACCGCCATGGACTGCCCGGGACTTTTGCAAAGCTTTACCGCCTCCGGGGAGGAGCGCTATCACATCGGGGTGCTTCACGGCGACCCCACCGCCCCCGACTCTCCCTACTGCCCCATCACCCGCTCCCAGGTGGAAAACAGCGGCCTTACCTATTTGGCATTGGGGCATATCCACAAGGGTGGGAGCTTCCGGGCGGGGAATACCCTTTGCGCCTGGCCCGGCTGTCCCATGGGCAGAGGCTACGACGAGCCGGGGCAAAAGGGGGTTCTTTTCGTAGACCTGGACACTGCCTCTCAGGCGGAGTTTGTGCCCCTTATGGGCTTTCCCAAGTTCTATACCCAGGAGCTTCCCCTGGTGGAAAGCCCGGAGGCTGCCCTTTCCGCCCTTTTGCCCGGGGCTCCTACGGAGGATTTTTACCGCATTACCCTGACAGGCCAGTGGGAGACCCCGGACTTGGCCGCCCTTTCCCGGAAATTCTCCCACATCCCCAACCTGACCCTCAGGGACTGTACCACACCCCCTGTTGACCCCTGGGGAAGTGCCGGGGAGGACTCTCTGGAAGGGACGTATTTCCGGCTTTTGCAGGAAAAGCTCCCGGGGGCTGACCCCCATACCCAGGAAATTATCCAGCTGGCTGCCCGGATTTCCCGGCAGCTTCTGGATGGACAGGAGGTGAAGCTGCCGTGATCATCCATGCCATGACCGCCAGCTTCGGCAAGCTGCAAAATGAGACCCTGACCTTAAAACCGGGGCTGAATGTGATTCACGCCCCCAACGAATGGGGCAAAAGTACCTGGTGCGCCTTCCTGCTTGCCATGCTCTACGGCATCGACACCAGCGCCCGGGCAAGCAAGGGTGTGCTTCCGGACAAGACCCGGTACGCCCCCTGGAGCGGCGCTCCCATGTCGGGACGGATGGACATCACCTGGCAGGGCCGGGACATTACCATCGAGCGGAGCACCAAGGGACGGATTCCCATGGGCCAGTTTGCCGCCTACGAGACCCAGAGCCACCTGCCGGTGCCGGAGCTGACGGCGGAGAACTGCGGTCTGAAACTTCTGGGGGTGGAGCGGAGCGTGTTCCTCCGGGCGGGTTTTCTCCGGTTTTCCGACCTGCCGGTGACGGCAGACGAGACCCTTCGCCAGCGGCTCAACGCCCTGGTGACCACCGGGGACGAAAGCGGGGACGCAGAGACCCTTTCCCAGAAGCTGAAAAATCTTAAAAACGCCTGCCGCCACAACACCACCGGGCAGCTGCCCCAGGCTGAGGGGCAGGCCGCCAAAATCCAGCAGGCTTTACAGGAGCTGGAAGGGCTGGGCCGGCAGATTGACAACGTAAAGGCCCAACAGAAAGAATTATGTCAACAAGAGAAGCTGCTCCTGAATCACCGGGAAGCCCTGGCGTTTGATGCCAGCCGGGAATACCGGCGGCAGCTTTCCGCCGCCCAGGCAAAGGCGGAGATGTACCAAGAGCAGTTAAAGGCCTTGGAGGGCCGGGAGCTCCCCCCGGCGAAGGAACTGGAAGCCAAGCTCTCCCAAGCCCAGGGGTTACAGGAGGAATGGGAGGGGCTGCAAAGCCAGGCCCAGCTTCTTCCCCCGCCCCCTGCCCAGCCGGTGCCTCCCCTCCCCTTCCGGAGCCTCACGGGAGAGGAGGCCATCGCCCTGGCAGAGGGGGATGCCGCCGCCTACCGCCGTCTGGAAGACGCCCAACCCACCCCCTCCCGGGGGTATCTCCTCCCCGGGGCCGGAATTGTCCTCTTGGGGGTGGTTCTGCTGGTGCTGCGGCAGTGGATTTTGGGAGGCGCAGCCGCCCTTTTAGGCCTGGCGGCCCTGGCAGGAGGCTTTTATCTTGCCAGAAGCAAAGCCCAGAAAATCCGCCAGGAAAACCGGAAAAAGGCAGAGGAACTCCTTTCCCGGTATGCCCCCCTGGCACCGGAGGTCTGGGCAGATGCCGCCCGGGACTACAGCCGAAAGCTTCAAGCCTATGAGGCGGCTCTCACCACCCATGCCGCCGCCCGGCAGGCATTGCAGGAGAAAATGGGGCAGGTGCAAAGCAAGATTCGGGAGCTGGGAGGCAATCAGCCCCTTTCCGGGATTATCCGGGGGCTTCAAGGGGACTTGCAGCTTCACAGGGATTTGGAGGAGGCCCGGAGGCGGTGGGATGCCGCCCGGGAGACTGCCGAAACCCTCCGAAAGGCTCAGAAGGAGGTTCCCCCGCCCCAGCTGCCCGACAGCCTCACTTATTCCGAGGCTCAGACCCGGCAGCTTTTGGAGAATCTGGAAGGGAAAAAGCACCAGGCGCAGCTGAATCTGGGAAATCTTCAGGGCCGGATGGCGGCCCTGGGGCAGCGGGAGGAGCTGGAGCGGCAGAAGGCCCAGGTGGATGGGCGGATTGCCCTCTTAAAAGACTGGCAGGCGGCTTTGGAGCTGAGCCTGACTACCCTGGAAGCGGCGAAGCAGGAGCTCCAGCGTCGGTTTGCCCCCCAGATTTCCCGCCGGGCCCAGGAGCTGTTCTCCCGCCTCACCGGGGGACGGTACAACCGCCTGACCCTGGGGACGGACTTTGGCTTGCAGGTGGCGGCCCAGGAGGATGTGACCCTCCACTCCGCCCAGTATCCCAGCGACGGAACGGTAGACGGGCTGTATCTTTCCTTGCGGCTGGCGGTAGCGGAGGCGTTGACCCCGGAAGCCCCCCTGATTCTGGACGATGCCCTGGTGCGCTTTGACGACACCCGGCTGAAAATCGCCCTGGAGGTACTGGAGCAGGAGGCAGCGCAGAAGCAGGTACTGCTTTTCACCTGCCAGAGCCGGGAGGAAAGTTATGTAAATACATAAGGAGGGATTTTTATGGAAATGCTCCCCTTGACCTATGAAGGAGCCGCCCTGCGGATTCTGTGTGCAATCTTCATCGGCGGTCTTTTGGGACTGGACAGAGGTCTCAAAAACCGCCCGGCGGGGATGCGCACCTACATGCTGGTGTGTGTGGGTTCCTGCCTGATTATGTTAACAAACCAATTCATCTACCAGTCCGCCGGAACCGGTGACCCGGTACGGATGGGGGCGCAAGTGGTCAGCGGCATTGGCTTTCTGGGGGCGGGCACCATCATCGTCACCCGCCGCAGCCAGATCAAGGGTCTGACCACCGCCGCCGGGCTATGGGCCGCCGCCGGGGTAGGACTGGCATTGGGGGTAGGCTTCTACTTTGGGGCCGCCCTGGGAGGGGCCGCCATCTTCGGAGTGATGACCCTGCTGCACCGGATGGACAACAAGCTCCAGAGCAACGCCCGAACCATTGAGGTTTATGTGGAGATGTCCCAGGATTTCTCCGTGGGGGATTTCCTGAGGGAGCTGCGAACCCGGAATCTGGAGCTTCACGAGCTTCAGCGGGAGCACGACGCCCACACGGAGCAAGGGGTAAGAGCGTACCTTGCCACCCTCCGCGCCCAGCGCCGCACCAGCCACATAGAGCTCCTGGAAGACCTGACAAAAATCCCCGGCATCCTCTTTATCGAAGAACTTTAGCCGGGGCGGCGGGCAGTGCCCGCGGACAATTTCGCACCAAGCTGGTCTGTACTCGTTACTTCCCTGGCCCGCCCGGTATCGGCGGCTTGCCGCCGAACTTATTCACTATTCACTCTTCACTATTCTCTAAATCCGCCCGGTATCGTTACCGCGGTGGTAGTGGATGCACAGACCAACGCCCCCCTGGCCATTGTGGGGGTGGTTTTGCCTCTGGCAAAACCGGGGGGATTCCGCAGGCTTGCAGGTTTCCACATAGGTTTGTACTTTTGGGAAAGTGCCTCCTGTAGAATCCCTCAGTCACGGCTGCGCCGTGCCAGCTCCCTTTAACAAGGGAGCCTTTGGGTGCCCGGTATCGTTCTATTATGCGATACCGGGCTTTTTCAGGCTTTCAATCGACAGCGTGGGAAAGAAACACTCCCAAAAGCCACAAGCCAAAACGGGGAAAAAAGCCGAAACTTAGCACCCGAGCCAAAGCGAAGGGTCAATCTCCCGATGGTTCCGCCCGGGGGATTCTCAAGGGGGGAGCAATTCGAGCGGGAGCGAGTTGCTCCCCCCTTGAGCCGGCTTCTTTGCTTACTTTCTTGCCGGGGCAAGAAAGTAAGGCCCTGCTGGCAAGCGCTTGTAGAAAGCCGATTGAAGAACAGACTAAAAGGTTATAAACGGGTGACGATGACCTCAAGCAAGTACCAATCCAAAAGCAAACCATCAGTTTCCCGCCCGCTGGCTCCCTCAGTCACGGCTACCGCCGTGCCAGCTCCCTCCCGGAGGGAGCTATGGGGTGCGTACCACTTCACATTGGCTTGCTGCTTTTTGGAAAGTGCCTCCTGTAGAATCCCTCAGTCACGCCTCCGGCGTGCCAGCTCCCTTTTACAAGGGAGCCTCCGGGGTGCCCCCGGTGGCAATGCGCACGATAATCTTCTACAAATCGTTACTGCCCCTCCAGTGCCCGGTAACGTTACCGGGTGGAAATCGAGGCAGCGCACCAAAGCCCCCCTTGTCAAAGGGGGGTGGTTTGGCGAAGCCAAACCGGGGGGATTCCGCAGGTTGGCAGGTTTCCACATAGGTTTATTCTATCGGAAAGTGCCTGCTGTGAATCCCTCAGTCACGGCTGCGCCGTGCCAGCTCCCTTTGGCAAGGGAGCCTTTTTTCGTTGTGCATGAAAATATCCCCGATGCCCTTTGTTGGGTATCGGGGATTTCTGTTTGATTTACTCTTTGATGAGCAGCTCCGCGATCTGGATGGCGTTGGTGGCGGCGCCTTTTCTTACCTGGTCGCCGCAGCACCACAAGGTGATGCCGTTGGGGTCGGTGAGGTCGGGGCGAATCCGGCCGACGAACACCGTGTCCTGATGGGAGGTGTCCAGGGGCATGGGGTAGACCTTGCCCGCAAGGTCATCCATCAGCTTGCAGCCGGGGGCGGCGGCGATGGCCTCCCGGGCCTGCTCTACGGTCACCGGGTGGTCAAAGTGGCAGGTGACGGAGATGGAGTGGCTGCGGACCACCGGCACCCGGACACAGGTGCAGTTTACCAGCAGCTCCGGCAGGTGCATGATCTTTCTGCCCTCGTTCTGCATCTTCATTTCCTCGCTGGTGTAGCCCAGGGTCTGCTCCCCGCCGATCTGGGGAATCAGGTTGTAGGCAATCTGGTAGGGGAACACCTTGGGCTCTGCCTTCTCCCCCCTGGAGAGGGCCTCCACCTCCTGCTGCAGCTCAATGGGGCCGCCGGCACCGGCACCGGACACCGCCTGATAGGTGGAAGCCACCATGGTGCGGATGGGTCCGAACTGGTTCAGGGGGTTCACCGCCGTGAGGGTAATGATGGTGGAGCAGTTGGGGTTGGAGATGATGCCCTTGTGTTTCTTCACGTCCTCCGGGTTCACCTCCGGCACCACCAGGGGCACGTTGGGGTCCATCCGGAAGGCGGAGGAGTTATCCACAAACACGGCACCGGCCTTCACGATTGCCGGAGCCAGAGCCTGGGCCACGTCGTTTTCCGCAGCGCCCAGGACGATGTCCACGCCCTCGAAAGCGTTTTCACCCGCTTCCCGGATGGTGATTTCCTCACCCCGGAAGGTTACGGTCTTGCCGGCGCTTCTGGCGCTGGCAAGAGGAATGAGCTTCCCCACCGGGAAGTTCCGCTCCTGCAAAACATTCAGCATTTCCTGTCCCACGGCGCCGGTGACGCCCAGGACAGCAACGGTATATTCTTTCATATTGTGTTCCTCCTTACTTCACGAAGCTGTTGTAAAGCACCCGGATGGCCTCAGCAAAGTCCCGGTTATCCACGCCGAAGATGATGTTCAGCTCGTCAGGCCCCTGGTTGATGGTGCGGATGTTGATACCCGCCTTGCCCAGGGCGGCGAAGAGCTTGCCGGATACGCCGGGGCGGGAGGCCATCTGCCGTCCCACGGCGGCAACCACCGCAATCTGGTCGTGGACTTGCAGGCTGTCCGGCTGGAGCTCCTGCTGAATCTCTCCCAGAATGGCGTAGAGGCTGGAGGCCACGGACTCGGTGGACACCACCACGGAAACATTGTCGATGCCGTTGGGGGCGTAGTCCACGGAGATATTGTGCCGCTCCAGCACGGAGAGCATCCGCCGCAGCACACCCACCTCGTTGCTCATGCCCCGCTTGGACATGGAGATGATGGTAAAGTCCTTCTTGCCGGTGATGCCGGTGATGAACCGGTCCGGGTCTGCCGGGGTGTCGAAGGATTCCTTGATCATGGTGCCGGGGTGCTGGGGGTCGTTGGTGTTGCGGATGTTCAGAGGGATGTTCTTCTCCCGCACCGGGAAGATGGTGCCCTCGTGGAGCACCTGGGCACCGGAGTAGCTCAGCTCCCGCAGCTCGTCGTAGGTGACCTCGGGGATGGGCAGAGGATTGTCAACAATCCGGGGGTCTGCCATAAGGATACCGGACACATCCGTCCAGTTTTCATACACATCCGCATCCAGGGCCGCCGCTGCCAGAGCGCCGGTGATGTCGCTGCCGCCCCGGGAGAAGGTGCGGATATGACCGTCGGACATAAGGCCGTAGAAGCCGGGAGTCACCACGCCCTTCCCCACGGCCAGAGACCTCAGGGCCTGGTAGGAGGTTTCCTTATCCACGGTGCCGTCCATATGGAATTTCACCCAGTCCACGGCGTCGATAAACTGGAAGTCCAGGTATGCAGCCATGAGCTTGGCGGAGAAATACTCGCCCCGGCTCACCAGGGCGTCCTGGGAGATGGACTTCTCCTCCAGCCGCTGCTTGAGAGCCGCAAACTCCCGCTCCAAGTCCAGCTTTACCCCCAGCTCATCCCGGATTTCCAGGTACCGGGAGCGAATCATATCGAAAACCGAGTCGCAGTTCACCCCGTACTGGACGTGGGCGTAGCACAGGTATAACAAATCCGTGATTTTGTGGTCGTTTTTATTCCGCTTACCGGCGGCAGAGACCACCACCACCCGCCGCTCCGGGTCGGACAGGATAATGTCCCGCACCTTCCGGTACTGCCCGGCGTCGGCCATGGAGGAGCCGCCGAATTTCGTTACTTTCAGCATTTTCTTCCTTCCTTCCGAGAAGAATTATTCCTGTGACAGGGCCGCCAGGAAGGCCTGGGGATGTTCCTTATGCCACCGGTGCATCCGGGACACCGCCACCGGGGCGGTGACAACGCCCTCTCCCCAGTGCTCCTGGGTGTTCGCTTCCAGGAACGAATCCGTTGCCCCACGGACGTAGAACCGGAGGGGCTCCTGGTTGATGGCCTGCACCACCGGGCCGTAGGGTACATAGAAGGGCTTGCCGGAGAGCACGTCAATGCAGTCCTGCAATACATTGTATGCGGTGGGGTACCGTCCGGCACCCTGACCGTAGAAGCTCATCCGCTCCGAGGCGGAGCCGATGAAAGTAATCAGATTGTAGTTGGAAGGCACCGCCGCCTCCAAAGATCCCTGGGGGTACAGGGTGGGCTGGACATAGGCGCTGATGCCGCTCTCCGTCCGCCGGGCGTAGGATACCAGCTTGCACACAAGGCCGTGAGCCTGGAAGGCCGCCACGTCCTGGGGTTCAATCCGGGAAATGCCGGAGACCGGCACGGAATCCTTATCCATGGTGACCCCGAAGGCCACGTTGGCGGACAGCAGAATCTTGTGCCAGGTGTCGATGCCCTCCACGTCGGTGGCAGGCTTTGCCTCGGCGTAGCCCAGGCCCTGGGCCTGCTTCAAAGCCTCATCGTAGGAAAGGCCGGTGCGGTGCATGGCGTCGAGAATGTAGTTGCAGGTGCCGTTCATAATGCCCCCCACTTCCTGGATGGTCTGGCTCCGCCGGGAGCGCTCCAGCTCCGACAGCCAGCCGATGCCGCCGCCCACCGCCGCAGTACAGCGGAAGCTCAGGTTCTTCTCCTGGGCCAGGGGCACAAGAATGTCATAGAAGGTGGCAACGAGCGCCTTGTTGGAGGTGACGATGTTCTTGCCGGCCTCCATGGCGGCCTTTACAAACTCGAAAGCCGGGTGCAGTCCCCCCATGGCCTCCACCACCGTGTCGATGGAAGGATCCTTCAGCACATCCTGAAAATCCCGGGTCACCTGGGCATCCGGCAAAGTAATGTCCTCCAGACATACCACCTTTGCCACCTGCATATCCTGGCGCATTCGAGCCAGCTCATAAACGCCCTTGCCTACAACGCCAAAACCAAGCAGTCCGATTTTCATAATTTCTGAATCCTCCCTATCTGGTGCCTCTTGGAAAAACAAACGTTCTTCCGCAGAAAACACTTGCCTTTTTACCGGAAACAGTATATCATATACCTACGCAAATTGCAATAGTATCAAAAAAACAAGTATATTCCGGGGAAACCCGGGATTTTGTGCATACAGCCGGAAAAATACGCTGCTTTTCAAGGAGGATTGTTATGTTCTGTCATTCCACGAGAGATGAGCGCCTCCGGGCGGACTGTGCCCGGGGGGTGCTGGAGGGTCTGGCGCCGGACGGCGGGCTTTATGTGCCGGAGGAAATTCCCCAGGTGGATGCCAGGGCTTGGGTGAATCTCCCCTTTCTGCCCCTGGCGGCCCAGGTGATTTCAGCCATCCTTCCCGGAATTTCCTCCATGGAAAGCCTGGTGGAAAAGGCCTACACCGGCAAATTCTCCTCCCCGGAGGTGACCCCTACTGTAAAAGCCGGGCCTTTTACGGTGCTGGAGCTGTTCCACGGCCCCACCAGCGCCTTCAAGGATGTGGCCCTTTGCATGCTTCCCCAGCTTCTCACCGCCGCTAAGGCCCAGAAAGGGATGAAAGAGGACATTCTCATCCTCACCGCCACCTCCGGGGACACCGGCAAGGCGGCTCTGGAGGGCTTCCGGGATGTTCCGGGGGTAAAAATCTGCGTGTTCTACCCGGAAGGCGGGGTCTCTCAGGTGCAGGAGGCCCAGATGGTGACCCAGGAGGGGCGCAACGTCTTCGTGTTCGGGGTGAAGGGCAACTTTGACGATGCCCAGTCCGGGGTGAAGCACATCTTTGCCGCCGCTGCTAACCGCCGCCTTTCCACCGCCAACTCCATGAACTTGGGGCGGCTTGCCCCCCAGATTACCTATTATTTCAAGGCCTACGGCGACCTTTTGAAGGGGGGAGAGATTGCCTGGGGGCAGAAGGTGAACTTCTCCGTCCCCACCGGCAACTTTGGAGACATTCTGGCCGGGTACCTGGCAAAGGAGATGGGACTGCCTGTGGGAACGCTCATCTGCGCCTCCAACGAAAACAATGTGCTGACGGATTTTCTCGCCACCGGCACCTATGACCGCCGCCGCCCCCTGCACAAGACCATCTCCCCCTCCATGGACATTCTCATCTCCTCCAATTTAGAGCGGCTACTGTACTTTGTGAGCCGGGACACTTCTCTTGTAAAAGACCTGATGGAAAAGCTGAACCGGGAGGGGCACTACACCCTGCCGGAGAGCCTCATGACGAAAATCCAGTCCCAATTCTGGGGCGGCTGGTGCAGTGACGAGAAGGGGAAGCAGGTTATTTCCCGGGTTTATGGGGACTATGGCTATCTCTGCGACCCCCATACCGCCGCCGGCTGGGCGGCGGCAGAAGGCTACCGGGAGGCAACCGGGGACGAAAATCCCCTGGTGGTGCTCTCCACCGCCTCCCCCTACAAGTTCCCGGAGGCGGTGCTCTCCGCTTTGGGAGAGGCCGCCCCGAAAGACGGCTTTGCCGCTCTGGCACAGCTCCATAAAAAAACCGCCGTTTCCGTCCCTAATAACCTTCTGGGACTGGAGCAAAAACCCCGGCTTCACACCCGGGTGATTTCTAAAGATGAGATGCTTCCCACCGTTCTGGGACTGTAAGGAGAGATTCTGTGAGCAAAGTGACCATTCGGGTGCCGGCTACCACCGCCAACTTAGGGCCGGGGTTTGACGCCTTCGGCTGCGCCCTGAGCCTTTATACCTATGTGACCTTCGAGGAAACGGAAGCCGGGCTGGAGATTACCGGCTGCGACGAGAGCTTCACCGGCCCGGACAATCTGGCCTACACCGCCTACTGCGCCGTGATTTCCTCCTTGCAGGAGGAGATCCGGGGGGTGAAAATCCACATCGATTCCCAGATTCCCGTGGGCCGGGGCCTGGGCTCCTCCGCCGCTTTGCTGGTGGCAGGGGCGCTGGGTGCCAACATTTTAAGAGGAAACAAGCTGTCTGTCCAGGGGCTTCTCAACATCACCAACGCCATGGAAGGCCATCCTGATAATTTAGCCCCCGCCTTTTACGGCGGCCTTACCGCCTCCATGGTGGACAAGGGCCTGCCGGTGACGGTGAATTTCCCCCTGCACCCTCAGTGGCAGTTTCTGGCCCTGGTGCCGGACTACCCCATCTCCACCATCCTGGCCCGGGAGGTGCTGCCGGGGCAGATTCCCAGAGCCGATGCGGTGCACAACATCGCCCACGGCGCATTGGTGCTGAAAGCCCTGGAGCTGGGAGACGAGCAGTTGCTGCGCACCGCCATGCAGGACAGGCTCCACGAGCCTTATCGGAAAAATATGATTGAAGGCTACGAGAAAATCGCCGCCCTGGTGCGGAATCTGGGAGCCGCCTTCTGCCTCAGCGGCGCAGGCCCCACCATGCTGTGCATCACCCGGGACGACACCCTCCGGGAGAAGCTGGAACAGAAGCTTCCCACCCTCTCCCAGCCCCACCCCCAGATTCTCCCCCTCCACGTGGAATTTCAGGGGGCTTGTCAGGTCTGAAGTCTTGGAAGAATACAAGAACCCCCGATATGCCCTGTGCATATCGGGGAATCTTTGCATTTTAGGGGTGCGGTGCGGTGTAAGGCGTAAAATGACGGCTGGTACTTCGACAACGAGATGATATGGGTGCAAAATCAGGACAAGCCAAAAGGCTCCCTTGCCAAAGGGAGCTGGCAAAAATCTTTGATTTTTGACTGAGGG
>ERZ1643251.3318-NODE-3318-length-14995-cov-3.847055_pt1 | contig 14995 bp, 16 predicted proteins | sample MGYA00579261_ERZ1643251 | MGnify/ENA primary metagenome ERZ1643251 (study PRJEB29033, sample SAMEA4952267) | chicken gut metagenome | biome: Broiler Chicken; feature: Gastrointestinal Tract; material: Caecum | place: Ireland | collected 2018 | study: Broiler...
GTAAGTCGGAGTGACCTTGTGGCTTAGCCCAGTGTTTATGCGGGTTTCCAGACTTAGGGCCAAACTTTTGGTCGTACTTATCGGTCTTGTTATTATTTTTAAGCAGCAGCTGGTAAGCCTCGTCAACGACATTCTGGATAAGATCACAAGTCAAAGCAATTCCATCTGACCCAAGAGACGGATTCCTCACAAAAAGAAAAGAAATTTCTGATAAAAAGCCAGTTTGCGGCAAAGAAAGTAAAATGTAAGAAAGGAGCTGTATACCATGAGAACAAACGGCAGTATCACTGTCTATATGAGCCTTGTGTTCAGCGTCATCCTGACACTGATCGCCGGGAGCCTGCAGTCGGTCCGGATGGCATATGCACGTGTCCTGACGGCGAGTGCGGCGGAACAGGGGCTGTATTCCATATTTTCCCGTTTTGACCGTAAACTTCTGGAAGAATACGAATTGTTTTTTCTGGACGGCGGATGCGGAACGGGAGAGTGGCAGCCAGGAAACCTGTATCAGACGGCAGAGGATACCGCTTCCTGGATTCTGGGAGAAGGGAATCAGATATTGGATGGTTTTTCTTCCGGGCTGAAGCTGGAAAATGGAAGTATCACATCATACATCCTTGCAACGGATAATGACGGGGAAGCTTTTTTTCGCCAGGTATGTGAAGCGATGAGACAGAATCTGGGCACTTATGGTATACAGCAGCTTTCGGAAAAACTGAAAAACAGAGAGAATGCCTGGGATGCTCAGGAAGAACAGAACCGCATCGGAGATTCCGGACAGACCGTGGAAGATTATGAACAGGCGGTCGAAGAGGCGGAAGAAGCACAGAGAGAACAGCAGGAAAGTGGAAATGAAAGTGATGGTGAAGGTGAAGATGCAGGCGGAGGGGAAGAACAGGAAACCACGGAAAACCCGGAGGTTCCGCAGGGTTTTGTCAATCCCATTGAAGTCATCCGAAGGATCAAGGATATGGGGATTTTAAGTCTGGTACTTCCTTCCGGACAGTCTCTGCCCAATCAGGAAGCGGATCTTTCACAATTTGCCTCTCACAGAAGTCTTCAGGAAGGACTTCAGGTTATTCATATGGAAAGAGAAGTGGAATTTGTGGATAAGATGCTGCAAAATGAGTACCTGCTGTGGAAATTTCCCTGTTATACCGATAAAGAGGAGACAGGAGGGTTACAGTGTCAGGTGGAGTATGCGATCGCGGGAAAAGAAAGCGATATGGAAAATCTGAAAACCGTTGCCGGACAGCTTCTGGCGGCGAGAGAGGCAGCCAACGCGGTGCATATTCTGGCAAGCGCGGAGAAACGTGCGCAGGTGAACGCGATGGCGATGACCATTGCCGCTGCCCTGGCGCTTCCCGTTGCATCTGGAATTATATCTGCGGCTTTGATCGGCTGCTGGGCGTTTGCGGAAAGCGTCCTGGATGTCCGGGAACTTCTGGATGGAGGGAAGGTTGCCCTGGTGAAAACAGACGGATCCTGGCAGCTGTCTCTTGAAAATCTTCCCAATCTGCTGGATGGGCTGGATTCTATGAGAAAAAGCAGCGAACAGGGGCTTTCTTATGAAGAATACCTTCGGATTCTTCTGATCAAAGAGGATTCCGTTGGGATCAACAGCAGGACGATGGATCTGGTGGAACACAATATGCGCACCCGGCTGGGTGTTCCGGATTTTTGCATCGACCAGTGCATCTCATCGATGGGGCTGGAAATGAACCTGAGATACGGAACGGAAACATTAAGGATAGAACGCCAATATGCTTATGGAACGGAGGTGTAAAAGGGTGCCCTCTTATCGGAAAACAGAGAATAGACTTTATCATGCATTCAAACAATATCAAACCATAGCTCTTCTGAGACATAAATCCCAAAGAAATAAATCCCAAAGACATCAATCTCTGTCACAGCCATGTCAAGAATTTCTAAAACTGTCTTACGGTAAGAGGGTAACCTTTTGCATCTCGCGGAAAGGAAGCCTGACGGTAGAGGCAGCGCTGGTTCTCCCTTTATTTTTCTTCGCGGTCTTAACTCTGCTGAACCTGATGGAAGTATGCAGGCTTCAGGGAATGGTCAATATGTCCCTGCAGGAAAGCGCGGAAACACTCGGTACCTATGGGTATGTGCTTCCGGGAGAAGAGGAAGGCGCAGAGATGGTGTTGGGAACGGGTGCCTGCATGATGTATGCGCAAAGCCAGATGCCTGAAGAAGTCAGAGAACATGGAAGTATCTCTCTCCTGAGAAGCAGATATGAGGATCATACAGTGAAACTTCAGGCGGAATATAAGATGAAAACAGGTTATCTGTTTTTCCGCCCGGAGGTGAAGGTAACCTGCCGGGCGAGCGTGCGGGCGTGGGAAGGAGATACGGATCAGGAGAGACAGGCGGGGAATTATGAGGAGATGGTTTTTGTCACGGAACATGGACAAGTTTATCATACCTCATCTGCCTGCCGTCATCTGAGTGTAAAAATCTCTGCCGGAAGCAAGGGAAAGATCAGCAGTATGAGAAATGAGAGCGGTGAACGGTATCATGCCTGTGAAAAATGTGTAGGCGGCGGAGCGGTGAACGATCTGCTGTATGTTACCTCCAGCGGCAACCGGTATCACAATTCATCGGAATGCAGCGGACTGAAACGGAGTGTCCGGCTGGTCAAGCACTCGGAAGTTGCCGGATATCCGGTTTGTAGCACTTGTCAGTCTATGGAAAAGAAAGGAGCGGGAGAATGACAATTACGATAGGGTTAGGCGCAGCCCTTGGCATTCTTGGGATTCATTCGATCATGGATATTCGAAGAAAAGAGATCAATGTGATTCTGGCGGGCGCCTGTCTGGCAGCCGGTGTGGCGTGGCAGTTTTTTGGACAGAAAACAGAGACAGCGGAAATTTTGCTGTCATGCCTTCCCGGGAGTGTACTTCTCGGAACGGCATACCTTACGGAACAGAAGATCGGGTATGGGGACGGATGGGTTGTGATGGCGGCAGGGGTATGGACGGGAGTGTGGGATATCGTTCTGATCCTGACCGGAGGAATGCTGACATGTGCAGGGTGCAGCGCAGTCCTTCTGATCCTGAAAAAGGTTCGGAAAGGAGATTCGCTTCCGTTTATTCCGTTTCTTTTGCTGGGATGTATCGGGAGGATGATTGTTTGAGAAGAATCAAAGATAAAAACAGAGTCAAAGACGGAGTGATACGCCGGAATAAGAAACGATGGCAGGAGGCAGCGGCAAGTATCACCGTGGAGGCTTCTCTTGTAGTTCCGCTGGCATTGATCGTCATTTTTCTTCTGATCTCGCTGGATTTTTACGTTCACGATAAAGCTTACTATACACTCTGTGCCTTTGAAACGGTGATGACCGGGAACAGTTATGGCAGGATGGGTCAGGAAAGCGGTGAAAGATATGCAAAGGAAAAACTCAGCAGCCTTCTGAAGGCGCACCGAATGCCGACGGAAGTGCCGCAGGGACAGGTAAAGGTAACGGATGAACATACAGAAGCTGTGTTTGAGGGCAGCGTCTGTCAGTTATGGGGTCATGGAATCTGGAAGTATCACGTTAGTGCAGAAGCAAAAAATATAAGGCCGGAAGAGCGGATTCGAAGGATCCGTATGGTGGAGAATATCATATCCTGACATAAGAGCCGGATGCTCAGAGGCTCTTTCGCAGGGATAGGAAAGTGAGGGAACGATGCAGATAGATTATAAGAGGGATCTGAATCACAACTATATGATCATCAGAGAGGAAGGAGAGCCGGATGCGGCATCGTATCAGATCAGGATGCTTCAGACAAATTCCATTACAGGAATTCTGGAATGCCGTATTCATAAGATGGACAATCATACACTGTTTTATTATGACATTACTTCCAGACAGTCATTGAGTACAGTGTATGACCATCAGCAGGTAGGATGCAGTTTTCTGAAAATGCTGTTTCAGGAGATTGTCAAAGTGCTGGAAGAACTGGGAAGTTATCTTCTGGATCCGGAGGGACTCATCCTTACTCCGAATACTGTCTATCTGACAGCGGAACCATTGCAGTTCAGTTTTTGTTATCTGCCGGGTGAGAAACATTCCGTGAACAATCAGTTACGGGAACTGATGGAGTATCTGCTGCCCAAATTGAATCACCAGGAGCCGAAAACTGTAGTACTGGGATATGGTCTGTATAAGGCGGTGACAGATGAGGACTGTCCGCTGGATCAGATCAGAAGCGTGCTTCTGCGGGAACCGGAGGTTCCGGTACAGGAGGAGCCTTTCGCTCAGGAAAAACAGGAAGCGGAGGAACAGAAGGAAGATATGAGAAAGAAAGCAATGGAATCCTTTTTTACGGAAGAGGAGGAAGCAGAAAAGGAAAGCGGAATCTGGACGTTCGCAGTGATCCTTGGCGGAGTGGCTGTTTTGGGTCTGGTGCTGTATCTGATGTATTTTACCCAGGTGCCTGCGTTTATGTATCTGATCCTGCTGGCTGCGGCGGGTGTTTCCATCCTTGTGATTTCCGCCTGGCTGAGAAAAAAGGACCGGGAAGATGCGGAGAAGGAGATGAAGCCGTTTCTGGAAGGGGAAAAAGAAATAGAGCCGTTTTTGAAAAAGAATCAGGGAGAATTGGAATCCCCGCTTTTTTCCCATCGGGTTTCTGTTGAAGAAGCACGCGAGGATAGAAAAGCATCACAGGAAGCGGATGATATTTTTGAGAGATGTAAAGAAGAGGGAAATCATGGGAGCAGGGCAGAAGAATGCAGTTGTAGAAGAAAACCGACAGTTATTCAGGAAAAAAGAACCGTATTGGAATCGGAAAGAAAACCTGTTTCCGAGCAGAAACCAGAGAGCCTTTCAGAGAAGGAAAGGAAGTTGTTTTTTGACCAGCTATTGTATCAGAAAACAGAACCCCTTTATCGAAGACCCAGTGAAAACCGGTTTCGTCTGGTGCCGGTTTCTCACCCGAACCTTCCGGAAATTGTGATTTCCAAGGAGGAGACAACCATAGGAAAACTGCAGACGGCGGCGGATGTGGTGATCCCATTTCCGACCGTCAGCAGGCTTCATGCAAAACTTCACTGTGCTCAGGGCATCTGTCTTCTGACGGATCTGAATTCCTGCAATGGAACCTATGTCAATGAAATCCCATTGGAAGGAGACATTCCGAGAAAACTGGAAGATGGGGATGAGATCACCTTTGCGGATATTAAATATCAGTTTCTGGAAAGGTAGAGTTTCAGATCTCTGTTACATTGAGACAATAAGTGAAAAAAGGATAAACAGCCCGTAAAACCTTGCAATCAGAAAAACCATCTCCTATAATGGAAACCATCGAAAGAAACGGAATATGGGAGAGAGGAATATGAACCAACAGGAGTATTATAATCCCAACGAGGATTTTATTGAACGGATGCTGAGAAATCCTAAAAACGTCTTGAACCTGATCATGATAGCCGTTAATATCCTGTTCTTTTTGCTGGTGACCCTCACAGGGGGAAGCAATGATATGGAAAACATGATCCGCTGGGGCGCTGCCTATACGCCATTGATCCAGGCTGGTGAAACCTATCGTCTGTTTACCAGTATGTTCCTGCATTTTGGCATCAGCCATCTGTTCAACAATATGCTTCTGCTTTTGTTTGTGGGAGATTACCTGGAAAAGACGGTGGGAAAACCAGTGTATCTTGCAGTATACATGCTTGGAGGACTGGCGGGCAATCTATGTTCCTATCGGTATGAAATCGCGCAAGGAAGAGCGGTCGTTTCTGCAGGAGCCTCAGGGGCAATCTTCGCGGTTCTTGGAGCAATCGTGGTTCTGCTGATCTTAAACAAGGGTCGTCTGGAGGATCTATCCCTGCGGCGGGTCTGTCTGATGGTTGTGCTGACTCTGCTGGTGGGATTTCAGTCGAGCAATGTAGATAATTATGCACATATCGGCGGATTTATCGGAGGCATGGCGGTTATGCTGATCCTGTCGCCGGTTTATCTGATGCAGAGGAAAAAGCAGAAGAAGAATTGGTGAGAAAACACATACAGCATGTTCAGAAAGGAACAGATAACGAATGTTTCATTTTGAACATGCTGTTTTGCTTTCCGCTGAAAATGAGACGGAAAGTGTGTCTGTATGCTCCTTGATTAGCGCTGGAGCGTGTTTGATTTTTACGGATATGCAGATGTTATGCCACGGGAAGCATAACAGTAAAAGTCGTTCCTTCACCAGGAACAGACTGTGCGGAAATGGAACCGTGATGGGCAGTGACAATCTCCCGGCAGATTGCAAGACCAAGACCGGTTCCGTTCTTTTTGTGAGTCACAAAAAGGTCGAACAGAGTCGGCAGATATTCTTCCGGAATACCGCAGCCGGTGTCTTCCACTTTAATGGAGACAAAATCGCCGTCACAGGACAGGCGGATATGGATCGTGCCGCCGTCAGGCATAGACTCCGCCGCGTTGCGGATTAGGTTTGAGATCAGCTGCTGAAATTTTATTTTGTCGATGGGAATTCTCGGCACAGCCGTTTCTTTTGTGAGCTGAAGTTCGATTCCCTGTGATTCCAGCAGAGCAGCGGCAGATGCGGTAAGATCCTGAAGGAGTAGATACGGATTTACATCTTCCATATTGGCGGTATGGGAATGATTGTAGGTGGACAATTCATCCAACAGTCCCTTCAGAAAGTCCATATTTTCTTCAATTTTCAGAAAACAGTTATCATCTTTCAGTTCCGGATGATTGACAGCCAGAAGCTGCAGAAAGCTGTTGATCAGCGCGACAGGGTTTCGGATTTCGTGAGATACTTTTGAAAGCAGCAGATAATTTTCATTGTCCTCGTAAGATTGTGTTTGTCTGGGCATTGCAAAACCTTCCTTGAAAATATATTAAATGTACTGTTCTAAATCGTTTAAAGTGTAACACTTTTGAAGGAATATGGCAATGAAAAAGGTATTGCATATTTCAAATAAAAAAGACAAAATAGTGAAAAAGGCGGCGGGCAATGGATTGTTCATTTGCCCGGAGTGTGCTATAGTAACAGATAAGAGGCGTCCCGGAGCATGTTTGAAAAGTGCAGGAATGAATTTTCAGATACGCTCTATACCGCCGGTCTTGTGTCGGCGGCAGCAAACGGCGTCATGATTGACAGGAGGGAAAGAAAATGGATTGTATTTTTTGTAAACTGGCAGGCGGAGAGATTCCAACCGCGACTTTGTATGAAGACGATGATTTTCGTGTCATCCTGGATCAGGGTCCTGCGACGAAAGGACATGCATTGATCCTTCCGAAAAAACATTATGCCAATATCTATGAACTTCCGGAAGAAGTGGCAGCGCGTGTCATGGTGCTGGCAAAGAAAATGGCAGGAGTTATGACAGAAGCGCTGAAATGCGACGGGTTCAACCTGGTTCAGAACAATGGGGAGGCGGCAGGCCAGACGGTCTTCCATTTTCATCTTCATCTGATCCCCCGCTATCAGAATGACAATGCGGGAATCACATGGAAACCAGGGACTCTTGAAGAGAGCGTTAAGGAAGAAATCCTTGCTGCGGTAAAAGAAAAGCTTTGAAAAAAATGTCGGATGGGGACAGTCTGAAAAGCCTGTCCGCATCCGACAAAGATGATTGCTGTTCACACCCGTGAACGGCAGAGAAAGTTCTATTTTTGACATTCCTGAATCAATGAAATGATTTTTTCGATAGAATCTGTGTGACCGCTCTGAGACATCGCGTCGATATAGGTCTGACGGTTCTGGTAAAGATGATGCACGGCATCCAGAAGTTTTTCCGGAGTCAGTTCCTCTTCCTCAAGAACCATGCTGTAGCCCTGTTTTTCAAAAGAGCGTGCATTTAAAATCTGGTCGCCGCGGCTGGCATTGGCGGAAAGCGGGATCAGAAGATTCGGTTTGGCAAGGGAACTGATCTCACAGATCGCATTGGCGCCGGCCCTTGAAATGATCACATCAGCCAGAGCGAAGAGATCAGGCAGTTCCTTTTTGATGTATTCAAACTGCACATAACCTTCCGTATTCTGCAGAGAAGAATCCAGTTTATCTTTTCCGCAAAGATGAATCACCTGGAAATCTTTCAGAAGTTCTGGCAGAACCTGGCGCACTGCGTTGTTGACCGCGACAGAGCCGAGACTTCCGCCAATGACGAGGATGACCGGTTTGTTTGCGGCAAAGTTACAGAACTTCAGCGCCTCAAGCTTATTTCCGGAAAGGAGTTCCTGTCGGATCGGCGTACCGGTCAGAACAGCCTTGTTGGCAGGAAGACAGCTGACCGTTTCAGGAAAATTGCAGCATATTTTGGAAGCTGCCGGGATACAAAGCTTATTGGCAAGGCCGGGCGTCATATCGGATTCGTGGATGATCGCCGGGATTTTTCTGCGCTTTGCGGCGATAACCACCGGAACAGTGACGAAACCGCCTTTGGAAAACACAATATCCGGCTTCAGCTGTTTCAGCAGCTTGCTCGCCTCCGTAAAGCCTTTGAGTACACGGAAAGGGTCTGAGAAGTTTTTCGGGTCAAAATAACGGCGCAGTTTTCCGGATGAAATGCCGTAATAAGGAATATTCAAATCTTCGATTAATTTTTTTTCGATTCCGTCATAGGAGCCGATATAGGAAATCTGATATCCCAACTCCTGGAGGCGCGGAATCAACGCAATATTTGGTGTAACATGGCCGGCAGTACCGCCGCCAGTGAGTACAATATGTTTCATGCAAATTCCTCCCTGTGGTTTGTCGTGCTTTTATTATCACCTGCTGTCATAAAAAAGTCAAGCCACCCATAAGCGGAACAGGAACAGTCAGTGACCGTTCAATGAGTGAATGGTCGCACAGTTAGAGGTGAGTTTTGGAATGAATGAGAAGGAAAACAAAAACGAACAGAATAATTCAGTAGTTGAAGCGATGCTCCGCGCCAGAGAAAAGGAAATGCAGCAGCCTCCGGCAGACGAAGAACTCCCCGGCCTTACCTCAGAGGAATATGATGATATGTATTTGAAAATTATCGGAAGGCTGAAGGCAGAAGGGCTGATGCAAGAGGAAGATAGGGCGGACAGCGAGATGGAGGCGGCAGATGCAGGGGAAGAAAAAGTTTCCAGGGGTGTGGCGTCCGAAGATGTGGCAGCAAAGAAGAAAGTTGAGATAACAGAGAAAGTTTCGGTAATGACAGAGGAAGCAATGGATGAAAAGATACGAAAAGAGCCTAAGAAAATGACAGAAGAGAACGAGGCGGAAAAAGCTACTGAGAAAAGTGTAGACAACCGCCGTCCGGCAAAGATCCGCTGGTTCCAGAGAAAAGCCACGAAAGTTGCCTGCATATGTTTGGTTTCAGCAACTGCGATGTTCGGACTTTCCATGACTAGTGAAGCCAATCGCCTGAGACTGCTTCAGACTGCGAATGAAGTGCTGGGGACAGGGGATTTACTGAATGCGGATAATGGTGAAGACAGGGCGATATCTGCGGGAAGTGAAGATGAAGCAAGGCAAGAGATTGCAGAGACATTACACATAGAAGTACCAGAATTTCTTTATGTACCAGAATCAATGGAATATGATGCGTGTGAAGTGGCTGAGCATGTAGGTTATGCCAAAATTCGATATTCATATAAACAGGGTTTTCTTTATTTGGAAATGTCAAACAGTCTTTCAGATATGTCACAAGGAAGTATAGAAGAAAATCAAGGAAATGATGACATGAAAGAAGAGATTGAGACATTAAGCGGAAAAATCTCTTTTACTATAAGCGCAATGGAGGGGAAAACTGAACAATATACTGCAAGTTGGCAATATAAGAATGCATCGTATTTATTATGGGGAGAAATTACTAAGGAGGAAATGAAAAAAATTCTAGAAAATATTTCATTTGGGATGTAACATACAAGGGTTTCAACCGTATTATATAATGTAGTGTGAGAAAAATGTAGATAAGGGAGGGAAAATGAAAAAGACATTTGGAAAGTGGGGATGTATTTTGGCGATGTTCATAGGTGTTTTTGCATTTTCACTAAACGAGAAAACTGTATACGCAGATGAGCCGCCGTATCTTGGAACAATGATAGATGGTTCTGTATTGACAGATGAGAATGAGGCAGAAGATTTGCAGCAAAACAGACTTCGTAACAGTTATTTGGGGCGTGGTTTTGTAAAGATAACTAATAACGGAAATGGTATTGTTGGCATCGGTGGTAGTACAAGTTGCTTCGTAACTTGTGACGTGGTGAAGTTAAATTTGTACCTTGAGCGGTCAAAAGGAGATTCCAATTTCAGCAGTTATAAGAGTTTTACATATACAGTGAATAATGACAGTTCATTGACTAGAAGCTTGAATTATGCTGTGGAAAAAGGCTATTACTACCGTCTTCGCGGTTATCACTATGCATCTAAAAACGGAAAAGCAGAAAATCTAATTTCCCGTACTAACGGCATCTACATCGGCTAACCATCATCCCATACCTATCGCCTATGATCCTTTCGGGTTCTCTCGATCATATCCGATACAAATGAAGAGCGAAAAATCAGAAAGAACCAAGCGACGAATCCTGCAAAACCAAACTCTTAACACTACATTGCAGCGAGAAATCCAATTCCAAACAATAAAATCAAAAAAATACAAAAGAAAGAACCAAAATGTATCCAAAACATGTGCAGGCTCTCAACCAGGGTTTTCATATCCAAACTCAATGATGAATGGAAACGCAGGAAAGAAAGTAGCCCCCGGATCATGGATTAGGATAAGTTGTTTTTTTGTAGAAGTCCCAGTAGGTCGAGTAACCGGGACAAAATTTGTCGGTGTCAGGAAAAGGTATCTCACAGAAGCAAAGGGGCGAAACTGTTTTTGTGCTGATATCACATAAAATGAAAAACATCTGGAGACCCCACGATGGATGCAATTCTGGACGCCATCTTGAAAACATAGCGAAGCTGTCATGCTGCATGATTCCGGTCAGCATGACAGTTTCGTTTTGTATAAAAAAATACTCCATCTTACTATGTACGTGTTTTCTGATTCATGTTATATTTTTATATAAGAAGGAGAAATTTAGTTATACGGTGTTACTTAGTGGATGTATTTCATCCATCGAACAATGAAAGGATGTGTAGCTATGCCATTGCCGCGACAGAACAAAGAATATACTGTGGATGACATCTATGCCCTGCCTGCCGGGCAGCGGGCGGAACTGATTGACGGACAGATGTATATGATGGCGCCGCCGGGCAGGAAACATCAGCGGATCGTGCTGGAGCTTTCCACCATCATCAACAACTATATGAAAAGAAAAGGCGGCGCCTGTGAGGTGGATATCGCTCCGTTTGCGGTTTTCCTGAATGCAGATGACAAAAACTATGTTGAGCCGGATATCAGCGTGATTTGTGACAGAGGCAAACTTACAGACAAGGGCTGTACCGGTGCGCCGGACTGGATCATAGAGGTTGTATCTCCGGGAAGCAGACGGATGGACTACTATACCAAACTGTTCAAGTATCGAACCGCCGGTGTCCGCGAATATTGGATTGTTGATCCGGAGAAAAACAGGATCCTTGTTTACAACTTCGAGTCTGAGGATACAGGAGATTATACGTTCTCGGAAACTGTGAAGGCAGGAATTTATCATGATCTGGAAATTGATTTCCGTTCCATCGAACTTTAAATGAAAAAGTGTTGTTCTGTAACCGTTCCGCTGTCGGAGCGGTTACGTTGCTTTTTACACCTTTCTCTTTATAAAAACTTCACAATAAATTATCAGAAAACAAATCAAAAATCTATACATTTCCTAAATTCTCGTATATAATTATAATAGATGACAAAAAAGCAGCATTACAGGTGATTGTTCAGCCAGCTGAACTATTGCACGTTATATCAGATTCAGACTAAAGGGGGCTTGAAGCATGCGTATCACATTTTTGGGGGCAACACATGAGGTAACCGGCAGCTGCTATTACATCGAGGCAGCCGGGAAAAAGTTTCTGGTAGACTGCGGAATGGAACAGGGACCGAATCTGTATCAAAACAGTCCGCTGCCAGTCCCGCCGTCCCAGCTGGATTTCGTATTGATCACACATGCACACATTGACCATTCCGGAAATCTTCCTATGATATATGCACACGGTTTCCGGGGAGATGTATACATGACCGACGCGACCGTGGATCTGTGCAACATCATGCTCCGCGACAGCGCGCACATCCAGATGTCCGAGGCAGAGTGGAAGAACCGCAGAAACCGCCGTGCCGGAAAAGAAGAATACGTTCCGCCCTACACAATGGAAGATGCCTTGGGCGTGATCCAGCGTCTGGTGGGATTTCCGTACGATCAGAGAGTGGAACTTGCCGACGGTATCAAGGTACGATTTGTGGATGCGGGACATCTGCTGGGTTCCGCCAGCATCGAGCTTTGGCTCACCGAAGACGGAATAACGAAAAAATTGGTCTTCTCCGGAGACATCGGAAACGACAATCAGCCGCTGATCAACAATCCTCATTATATTAATGAAGCGGATTATGTGATCATGGAATCCACCTACGGGGACCGCAGCCACGGCGAACGTCCGGATTATGTGGCGGAGCTGGCGCGGATCATCCAGGAGACCTTTGATAAGGGAGGCAACGTCGTCATTCCGTCCTTCGCCGTGGGCAGGACGCAGGAGATGCTGTACTTCATCCGGGAGATCAAGGAGCGCAGGCTGGTGCAGGGATACGGAAACTTCCCAGTCTATGTAGACAGCCCGCTTGCGGTGGAAGCAACGAATATTTTCAAGGAACATGAAGCGGAATGCTATGACTCGGCGGCAGCCGAACTGCTGGCGCAGGGGATCAATCCCATCCAGTTTCCGGGTCTGAAGCTTTCCATTACCTCTGATGAATCCAAGGCGATCAATCTTCACGAGGATCCGAAGGTCATCATTTCCGCCAGCGGCATGTGTGACGCCGGACGTATCAAGCATCATCTGAAACATAACCTGTGGAGAAAAGAGTGTACGATTCTGTTCGTAGGATATCAGGCGGCGGGAACTCTGGGACGCCATCTTCTTTCGGGAGCAGAGGACGCGAAGATTCTCGGTGAGGATGTTCATGTCAATGCAAAGATCTGCCAGCTTCCGGGTGTCAGCGGCCATGCGGACAACGAAGGGCTGATGCGCTGGGCAGGAAACTTTAAGGTAAGGCCGGAGCAGGTGTTTGTCACTCACGGTGAAGATAAGGTTACGGAACTTTTTGCCGCACGGCTGAGAAATGAACTGGGTTACCCGGCGGACGCGCCGTTTTCCGGTACCGTCTATGACCTGGCTCATGGAGTTTATCTTGAACGTACCAGAGGAATTCCGTATGAGAAGAAGGTTACTTCCACTTCCATCCGCGGAACCGGAAATCCTGTCTTTGACCGTCTGCTTGCGGCAGGTCAGAGGCTGCTGGCTGTGATCCAGAGGAATAAGGGCGGAGCCAATAAGGATCTGTCCAAGTTTGCGGACCAGATCAACAGTCTTTGTGATAAATGGGACAGATAGGCAGAAAACGAAATAGAAAAAAGCAGGATAAATTGCAAGATAGATAACAAAATAAATAGCAAGGGAAAGAATGAAAAAGAACGCTGCCATTTTCAAAAACAATCGTCTCCTTCGATTTCAAAAAGGGGAAAAGGTACTTGAAAATAACAGCGTTCTTTTTGAGGATGGCGGAAGGGAACATATCCTCCCGGCTTTACTGTTTTGCAGCCTCCAGCGCTCTTGCCAGCTGATCCGGACATGAGGTTCCGCGTCCGTTGCAGTCTGTGCCTTTCAGACGTTTGATCACTTCGTCTGCATCCATGCCTTCCACCAGAGAAGCGATGCCCTTGGTGTTGCCGTTGCATCCGCCGACAAACTGTACGTTGTGCAGCTTATTGTCTTCGGTGATCTCGAATAAGATTTTGCGGGAACAGGTGCCTTTTGTTGTGTATTCCATGTTTGATTGCCTCCTTTGCGTACTTCATTTAACATTTTTCTCCGGTATTATAACACGGAAAAGAAAAATATACCATAATTTCAAGAGATATGTTAAGATTATCCTGTGAAAAAGCGGTGTAAACTGTTCCGCCGGCTGAAGGACTGCATGTTTTGCCTGCGGCTTTTGACCGCAGCGTTCAGAAACCGCGGGAACCGCAGCGGAAAGAGAAGAACATTGACACAGTGACTGCACGCAGTCTGACCGTGACCTGCGGCAGAGAAAGGAAGAAAAAGACATGAACAGAATAGGAATTATCGGGGCAATGGAGATTGAGGTTGCCAGATTAAAGGAAATGATGACAGACGTTACCGTGACAAAAAAAGCATCCATGGAATTCAACCAGGGACTGCTCAACGGAAAGCCGGTGGTCGTGGTACAGTGCGGCATCGGCAAGGTGAACGCGGGAATCTGCACACAGATCCTGGTGGATGATTTTCAGGTGGATGCGGTGATCAACACCGGTGTTGCCGGTTCCCTGAGAAATGAGATCAACATCGGGGATATCGTGGTTTCCACAGACGCCGTTCACCATGATATGGATGTCCGTGCGCTGGGTTACAAGAAGGGACAGATCCCGCAGATCGACGTATTCGCGTTCCCTGCGGATGAGACGATGCAGAAAGTCGCGGCGGAGGCATGCCGGGAGGTCAATCCGGAGATCCAGGTATTTTCCGGACGTGTGCTCAGCGGGGATCAGTTTATCTCCGATCATGGCGTAAAGAGCGTGCTTGTGGACGAGCTGGACGGCTTCTGCACGGAGATGGAAGGGGCGGCTATCGCCCAGGCGGCTTATCTGAACCACATCCCCTATGTGATCCTGCGGGCGATCTCCGACAAGGCGGACGACAGCGCGACGATGGATTATCCGGAATTTGAGAGAAAAGCGGCGCAGCATTGTGTCAATCTGACACAGGAAATGGTGAAACGTCTGTAAAACCGCCGGTTTGCAGAAAGAACGGATTCTTTTTCAGAGAATTTGACGAACGATTTTTATTTTCAAATCCATATTTGCGGGCTTATAATGTTCCCATGCCGGGCCGGGCAA
>ERZ1643251.3319-NODE-3319-length-14989-cov-5.672224_pt1 | contig 14989 bp, 14 predicted proteins | sample MGYA00579261_ERZ1643251 | MGnify/ENA primary metagenome ERZ1643251 (study PRJEB29033, sample SAMEA4952267) | chicken gut metagenome | biome: Broiler Chicken; feature: Gastrointestinal Tract; material: Caecum | place: Ireland | collected 2018 | study: Broiler...
GTTCCTCCCGGAAGGTATCCGCTCTCAGCCTCTCCGGATGTAGTGTAATCCTGCTCGATGCTGTAATCGTGCGGAAGGTTCACCTGGGTCCAGCTGGAGTCATTGAAGCCCGGCTCCTCTGCGCCCGATGCATCGCCCAGATAGAATTTCCAGTTATCATTGAAATTCTCCGAGCGCACTGATCCGGAGTAGTTATTCACGTAAACTGCTTCAGGATCGGAACTCATCTGCGCGCTTGAATCCGTAGCAACCTTGACCAGCGGCCCTGCTGCCCAGACTGATGTCGGCACCATGCTCACTGCCATCACTGCCGCCATAGCCATTGCGCCTATTCTCTTGTAATTGCGCTTCTTCATGTCTTTCCTCCCATTCTTTCATATATTGATGGCTTGTCACTAAAACAAAAAACCAGACGTTCTCCTGCATACTTTCAACACGAACATCTGGTTTTGCCTGCATTATCAGTAACAACCCAACTCAATGATATTTTACCTTCTCCCGCTTTTTTATACAATCTTTTTCAAAAAAGAAACTTTTTTTCTGCTAATTGCACAATATTGAACATTTTTTCAATCTCAGCATTCTTGTTTTTTGGTCATTTTTACTTTTCATGAATATGTGTAATATGATATACTGTTAACATATTTATTTACGCCCTTTTCGGAAGGAGCTATAAGGAGGAACACCTATGAAAAAGAGCAGACTGCTGCACATTGTATCCATCATTGTCATTATTCTAAGCGGGATCTCCGTTGCCTACGGCTCGATCGCTATCCTCACCTACAATTCCATGACTGCCGTTATGGAAGCAGAGGGCATGGCGAACTACTCCATCGGGGTATACACCTTCTCACTGATCGGCGCATGTGTCGAACTGGCGGCAGGGATCGCGGGCGTAATGTACAGATCGAGGAAATCTGTGCTGATCCTCGGGATTCTGTACTGCCTTTATATTTTCGGAAGTCTCTGTTTTTCAGCTGTGACCGGCGGGTTCAGCGCATCCGGGCTTGTCAGCTGCATTCTCCCGATCCTCTATATGTGGGGATGGTATCAGTCAGAATAGAAGAAGTCAGGGGGTCCTATTATTATGTGGAAGAGAAACGTACTCAAGAAAAAAGTCCGCGCGGCATTGAAGCAGAACTACTGGACAATGGTATCTGTCTGCTTCATCATTGCCATGCTCACAAGCGCCTACCCTGTCTCAACCGCATTTCTCAGTTCTCATGCGGTCCTGCCTGACAGCAGCCTGGTCATGCCCGCCCCCTTCTCGCCGGACGCATCGAATTCCGAAATCATCCGTGAGACAGTAAGGCACTTTTTCAGCGGTTCATTTCTGTCGGAACTTCTCCCGGCGTCTGAATCCGTCCCTGTCAGTCTGATCATCGACCTTTTGTCTTCCGGTATATCCGCGGCTTTCGCCGTCCTCCGGGCAGTCAACAACTTTGTCACCGAGAACTGGGACAGTTCCACTTTTTTCCTGGTCCTCGGAGTGATCGTCGCTGTGGTCTATCAGCTCTTTGTCGGAAATATCCTTCTCATAGGCGAGAAGCGTTTCTTCCTTGAAAACCACAGCTACCGGAAAACTCCTATCTCCAAGATTTTCTGCCTGTACAAACTGCGCTGCTTTACAGGCCCGGCATGGATCATGTTCTGCCGTTCTCTTTTTCAGGCTCTCTGGAACCTGACTGTTGTGGGAGGTATCATAAAATTCTATGAATACCGCATGATCCCGTATATCCTTGCAGAAAATCCGAAGGTCAGCCGCCGGGACGCCTTCTTCCTCTCCAGGCAGCTGATGCACCGCAATAAATGGAAGCTTTTCCGCCTGCATCTCTCATTTCTGGGCTGGAAGATCCTGTCGGTACTCACGCTGGGCATACTGGATCTGGTCTTTGTCAACCCATACATGACAGGATGCGAGGCTGAGCTCTATCTGACACTGCGCAGAAACTATGTTCTTTCCCGCTCACCGCGCTATGAGAATCTGAGCGACTCCTATCTGGAACACGTTCCTTCCGAAGACGAGCTCCTGATATCCAAGGCGCTCTACGATGATTCCAGAGGACCTTACACAAAAATATCTTACTTTGCTCCGGAACAGTATCCTGTATTCCTCTTCTCTGTCCAGCCGCCTTTCAGTGCCGTGCGCTCTCCCATGAACGGGAATCGGAAATACAGCTTTCTCTCTTATGTATTTTTGTTCCATGCATTTTCCCTGCTCGGCTGCGCAGTGGAAATCCTGATCCAGCTGATCACAAACGGCGACCTGTCCGGCATACTCATGCCGTTCATGCCCTGGGTGCCCATATACGGCCTGTACGGCATCCTGATCCTTTTGATCGTAAAGCATGTTTATGACAAACCTGTTCTGGCCTTTCTGCTGAACTTTCTGATATACAGCCTGCTGGAATATTTTATCAGCGCTGCGTCCGAGCTGGCGTTCGGATACATTCCGTGGGACTACAGCGGATATTTTCTGAACATCAACGGCCGGGTATACGCGGGCGGCTCCGTCAGCGTCGCGCTTCTCGGATGCGCTTTCCTGTACTATTTTGCTCCGCGGTGGACAGACTTGTTCCTGAAACTGAAAAAGGGATATCGGATCCTGCTCTGTACTGTCCTGACACTTCTTTTTGCCGCTGATGCGATCTTCGCGGTTATGCGCTGTATCTAAGGATCCGGTTGATTTTTATAAGAAATGATAGTAAAATTTTTGTATGCTCTATGACGATGGTGAACATAGAAATTCAAACACATGAAAGGAAATAGATACGATGAAAAAACGAGTTGTTGTAGCTTTGGGGCACCGTGCCCTGGGAACCACGCTTCCCGAACAGAAAGTAGCCGTAAAACACACAGCAAAATGCATCGCAGATCTGATCGAAGAAGGGTATCAGATCGCGATCACTCACAGCAACGCGCCGCAGGTAGGCATGATCCATACGGCAATGAACGAATTTGCCAAGGCGCACCCGGAATACACCGCCTGCCCTATGTCCGTGTGCTCAGCTATGAGCCAGGGATATATCGGATACGACCTGCAGAACGGCATCCGCGAAGAACTGCTGAACCGCGGCATCTACCGCACCGTCAGCACAGTGCTCACACAGGTTATCGTGGATCCATATGACGAGGCATTCTATACCCCGACCAAAGTGCTCGGCCGCTATATGAACGCCCAGGAAGCCAACGAGGAACGGAAGAAAGGGAACTACGTCATCGAAGAAGCCGGAAAAGGATTCCGCCGTGTCGTATCCGCTCCGAACCCGGTAAAAATCGTAGAACTGGACGCAGTGAACGCCCTTCTGGACGCAGACCAGATCGTCATCGCTGCCGGCGGCGGCGGTATCCCTGTCCTTGAACAGGACAATCACTTAAAGGGCGCCAGCGCGGTCATCGAGAAGGATCTTGCCGCAGGCAAGCTTGCAGAGGGCATCAACGCCGACATGCTCATCATCCTGACCAATGTGGAAAGAGTGTGCATCAACCTCGGGCAGCCGGACGAACAGCCGCTGGGAGAGCTCTCCGTACAGCAGGCAAAAGATTACATGGAACAGGGTCATTTCGGCATCTATAACATGCTTCCGAAATTCAAGGCCGCTGTCGAATTCATCGAGGAACGCGAAGGACGCTGTGCCTATATCACTTCCTTCGATAAGGTAAAGGACGCATTAAAAGGAAAAACAGGAACTTTGATCCACTGATCACAGAAGAGGCAGTTTTTACAGAAAACCGGGGAAACCCGGTTTTCTTTTGTCTAAATTTTCGGTTGATTTTTCCGAATATATGTTGTAGTATATGCATATACTTGATGTAGTTTTAAAAACCACTTGTCGTTTCATGCATTAGGGAGGTGCATATATATGGATAAAAAACATCATATTAAAGAACCGGGAAGTGCGATCACCCATTTTATCGGAATGCTGATGGCAATCTTTGCAGCTGTTCCGCTGCTGATCAAGGCAGCTCATGAACCCAGCCGGATCTATGTCATCTCGCTCGCGATCTATGCGGCAAGCCTGATCCTGCTGTATGCGGCAAGTACGACCTACCATACATTTGATATTTCTAAAAAAGTCAATACAATACTGAAGAAGATCGATCATATGATGATCTCCGTGCTGATTGCCGGAAGTTACACTCCGGTATGCCTGATTGTCCTGAAGGGAAAGACGGGAATTATCCTGCTCGCCATTGTATGGGCGATCGCCATCGCAGGGATTCTGATCAAGGCGTTCTGGGTTTACTGTCCGAAGTGGGTCTCCTCCGTACTCTATATCGGAATGGGCTGGACCTGCGTACTGGCCTTCACCCAGATCCTGAACAATATGTCCCCCGCAGCATTCGGATGGCTGCTGGCAGGCGGAATCATTTACACTGTGGGCGGCGTCATCTACGCGCTGAAGCTTCCGATCTTTAACAGCAGGCACAAAAACTTCGGGAGCCACGAGATCTTCCACCTTTTTGTCATGGGCGGAAGCGCCTGCCACTTTGTAGTAATGTATGCCTTCCTGCTTCCGTAGGAAGGACATCACGATCTATCTGACCTGTACCTGCAGACAGATATAAAACCAGGGGAGGTACAGTTTTCACTGCAGAAAACTGTACCTCCCCTGGTTTTTCCTTATCTTTTTCCCACTTTACAGCTTTTCAACCGCGCGGCGCAGCCGCTCCAGATCTTCCTGATCCGGATGTTCAAGCGCTCTGTCGAAGTTCTCAATCATAGCCTTCATCCGCTCATCCTCCGGATTCTGCTGAAGCATGCCCTCATACCGGGTGCGGACGCTCTGCGGCATCCTTCCCTGACACATATACGTTCCGACGACTTCATTATCGGGAGCAAGGTGTCCTTTCACACGCTCCAGTATACGCGCGAAATACTCCTCCGCGCCTCCGAAACCTGCCGTTCCGAACAGGAATACCTTCCTGTTGTGCAGACCTTCCAGAAACTGCGCCAGTTCCTCACTGCAGTCGCCTTTATCTGTCCAGAAGCCGGCAAACACAAGATCCACCTCCGGGATCTCCTCCCCTGCAGTCCCAAAATAGGCGCATGTCTCCTCTCCCCTTGTCCTTCTTATCTCTTCCGCGAGCATCTTCGTATTTCCTGTCGCACTCGCATAAACCACTGCATAAGTCATTTTATCAGTCCTCTCTTTGTCCTTTTTACAGGGACTTCCGAATTATATTTTTTCAAAAAATCATCTCGTAAATGCAATAATCCTATTCCGATCTTTCGGATTCTTATCTACTGTACCGCATCACAATGCGAACTTCCCGGCTCCCTCGACCACCTCCAGGATCCCCAGCTTTTTCCCGAGCATATCAAATTCCTCCGCATAGATACAGTGAGGGAAGAATTCTTTCAGGCTTTCATCCAGGATGATCTCACGGCACTCGGCGTAATCCATCCAGATTACTTCCGACACCTCCTCTTCCTGCAGTGTGAGGTCCTCGATTTCCACCGGTTCCTGATACAGATAGATCCGGCTCAGTTCGTCATCTTTAAAGGGCCGTCCGTAGAATGTCCCCTCAAATCCGCATCGGCGCATTCCCACTTCCCGCAGCTGCCCGGGTTCTGCTTTGATGCCCAGTTCTTCCTCCAGTTCCCTCAGTGCGCTTTCCGGGTAATCACATCCTGCGTTCACATGCCCTGCGGAGGAGATGTCGTAGCACCCCGGATTGGATTCCTTCGTCTTGCTCCGCCTCTGCAGGAGGACGTCGTATCCGCTGAGATCATTGGGTCTCACTATCCAGGTATGCACCGTTGCGTGAAGGGCGCCCTCTCTGTGCGCCACGCCTCTCTCCTTTACAACGCCGGTCTTTGTCCCGTCCGGATTCCGCTCGTCAAACAGCTCCATAGGCACACCGTCAAGGGACGCATACTGCAGGACATCCTCAGTATCATACACAAGCTTCAGAGAAAAGAAGTCCCTCTCCTCATCCAGCAGCCGGAAGAAGATCTTGTCCCCCTCCCAGATTTCCATCCCCCATACTGCATCCTTTTCCACCCATTCGAGCTGTCCCTCATCGCATTCAATGGGGTCTCCCTCGAATCCGTCCGCGGTGTACAGAGACATGTATTCCACCACATCCTCTCCGTATACAAAGGTGACCAGGCCCCGGTACTTCCAGGAAGTAAGCGTATAACCGGTCTCTTCCTTCACCTCCCGGAGCAGACATTCCTCGGGACTCTCTCCGTACTCAAAATGACCTCCCACACCGATCCACTTATCGTGGTTCACATCATTTTCCTTTACCGTTCTGTGAAGCATGAGATATTGTCCGTCTTTTTCAATATAGCACAGCGTGCTCAGTTTTGCCGTCATATTTTCCTCCCGCCTTTCTGATCAGCCGCTGAACTGGCTCTCATACAGATATCTGTAGAATCCGTTCTGAGCCAGCAGCTCCTCGTGTCTGCCCTGTTCAATGATTTTTCCGTCCTTCATCACGAGAATGAGGTCCGCCTCCCGTATTGTAGAGAGTCTGTGGGCAACGATAAATGTCGTCCTTCCTTCCATCAGCTTTGCGAAAGCCTGCTGGATCCGGATCTCCGTCCTTGTATCAATAGACGAGGTGGCCTCGTCCAGGATCAGCATCGGAGGTCTGCAGAGCATGACTCTCGCAATGCACAGAAGCTGTTTCTGTCCCTGGGAAAGCCCGCCACCGTCCTCTGTGATCCATGTGTCATACCCCTGCGGCAGGCGCCGGATAAAACTGTGTATATGTGATGCTTTCGCCGCTGCCGTCACTTCCTCGTCTGTGGCATCCGGACGTCCCATCGTGATATTATCCCGGATCGTCCCGGTCTTCAGCCAGGTATCCTGGAGCACCATTCCAAAGCCTGCCCGCAGGCTCCGTCTCGTCATCTCCCGTATATCAGTGTCCTCCACGCAGATCCTTCCTGCATCCACGTCATAGAAGCGCATCAGCAGGTTGATCAGCGTCGTCTTGCCGCACCCAGTAGGACCGACGATGGCGATCCGCTGCCCGGGTCTTACCTCCAGATTAAAATGTTCGATCAGCTTCTGCTCCGGAACATAAGAGAATGAAACATCCTCCACCCGCACATTTCCCCGGATGTCTTTCAGATCCACCGCGTCCTCCGGCTCCGGCGTCTGCGGTTCCTCCTCGATCAGGTCAAAGATCCTGCGGGCGCATGCCACCGCGTTCTGAAATTCAGTAACAACGCCGGAGATCTCATTGAACGGTTTCGTATACTGGTTTGCATAACTCAGGAAACTGGAAAGCTGTCCCACGGACAATGATCCGTTCACAACCGCGAATGCTCCTGTGATGCCGACTCCCGTGTAGACCAGGCTGTTCACGAACCGGGTCGCCGGATTGGTAATGGATGAGAAGAAGGTCGCCCGCAGGGAGGCATCCCGCAGCCGCTCATTGATCTCATCGAACCTTTCTGTCACGTCCTTCCCTCTGCCGAACGCCTGGACTACCTTCTGATTTCCGATCATCTCATCGATCAGCCCGGTCTGCTCTCCCCTTGTCTCAGACTGCAGCCGGAACATGGCGAAGGTCCTGCTGGCTATAAAATTCGCCACAACAAAGGATACCGGAGTGATCAGCACAACGACCAGAGTGATCGTCACGTTTACGGACAGCATGAATCCAAAGGTTCCCACGATCGTCGCCACGCCTGTGAACAGCTGGGTAAATCCCATCAGCAGTCCGTCCGCGAACTGGTCTACGTCCGCGATCACACGGCTGACCACATCGCCGTAAGGGTGGCTGTCAATATATTTCAGCGGAAGGATCTCGATCTTACGAAACGCCTCATTCCTGATGTCCTGTACGACCTGGTAGGTCATCTTATTATTGCATACGTTCATCAGCCACTGAGCCAGCGCCGTGATCAGGGTGCACCCCCCGATCTGTATCATCACCCGGAACACGCCCGGGAAGTCTACATTTCCTTTGGAAATGATATAGTCAACCGCATTTCCGGTCAGCTTCGGGATATAAAGGGTAAGCGCCACCGAAACACTGGCTAACAGCACGGAGAATACAAGGAAGATCCTGTATCTTCCGAGCCGGCGCACAACCTCCCGCAAAGTCTCCGACTGCCCTTTTTTCTTCTGTTTATTCATTCGATGCCGCCTCCTTCGGAAACTGTGAGTAATAGATCTCCTGGTATACCGGACAGTTCTCCAGCAGTTCACTGTGGGTTCCGATCCCTGCAGTCCTGCCGTCCTCCAGTACAATGATCTGATCCGCATACTGGATCGATGACGCCCGCTGGGACACGATAAACACAGTGGGGCTGTCCTTCATCCCCCGGATCGCGCTGCGCAGTCTGGCATCAGTAGCAAAATCCAGAGCTGAGGCGCTGTCGTCCAGGATCAGGATCTTCGGCCGCCGGACCAGCGCTCTCGCAATAGTGAGCCTCTGTTTCTGGCCTCCGGACAGATTCCGTCCGCCCTGCTCGATCTGGAAATTGACACCGCCTTCTTTTCCCTGAACGAACTCCTTTGCCTGGGAAATCTCCAGTGCCTCTTCGATCTCCTCCTCTGTGGCGTCCTCCTTTCCCCAGCGCAGATTGTCGGCGATCGTCCCCTTGAAGAGGACTGCCTTCTGGAGGACCACTCCAATATGGTCCCGAAGCTCATCCACATCATAATCCCGGATATTCCTGCCGCAGATCTTCACAGCTCCGCCTGTAGCATCATAGAATCTGGGGATCAGATTGACAAGAGAAGATTTCCCCGAGCCTGTGCCGCCGATGATCCCGATAGTCTGGCCCTGCTCCGCGCGGAATGTAATATCCGTCAGGGAATCGCCCGCCGCGCCCTTATAGCGGAGAGAAACATGCTCAAACTCCACTGTCGGCGCCTGGGGCTCCTCCCGCCATCCGAGCGTTCCATTCTCCATGTCCGGCTCTTCCTTCAGCACCGCCCCGATCCTGTTCCCGCAGGCGATCGCCTTGGTCACTGTGATGATAAGATTCGCCAGTTTCACCAGCTCTACCAGGATCTGGGACATATAGTTGAGCAGAGCTACCACCGCTCCCTGGGTAAGCTCTCCCGCATCCACCCGCAGGGCTCCCGCATAGATCAGGACGATGATCGCGCCATTTACTACAACATAGGTAAGGGGATTCATCAGGCCGGAAATCCTGCCGACAAACTTCTGCGCGTCAGTGAGGATCTGGTTGCCTTCCTCAAATCTTCTCTGCTCGTCTTTCTCTTTATTAAAAGCACGGATCACTCTCACGCCTGTCAGATTCTCCCGGGTCATCAGGAGAACATTGTCAAGATCTGACTGCACCTTCCGGTAGAGCGGCATAGTGATCAGCATGATCCCGAACACGATCACAGAGAGGACCGGTATCGTCACCACGAAGATCAGCGCGGCCTTCACATCCACGGTGAATGCCATGATCATGGCTCCGAACACGATAAAGGGCGACCGGAGGAACAGGCGGAGCACAAGGTTCACCCCGGACTGCACCTGATTGATATCGCTGGTCATCCGGGTGATCAGTGTGGAGGCCCCGATCGTATCCATCTCTGTAAATGTAAAGCTCTGGATGTGTTCAAACAGAGCATGTCTGACGCCTGTTCCAAAACCAGCGGCAGCCTTGGCCGCAAAATACTGGGCCGTGATCGAGCACACAAGACCGATCAGCCCCAGGGCGACCAGCACAAGGCACATGCGTATGATATAGGGCCTGTCCTCCCGGGCGATGCCCACATCGATGACAGCCGCCATCACAAGGGGGACGAGCAGTTCAAAGGACGCCTCCAGCATCTTGAACAGCGGCGCAAGGACAGATTCTTTTTTGTAGTCTTTTAAGTATATCAGCAGTGATCTCATATCCTTCTCCTATCTTTCGTTTTATAAAAATACAGAAATATTTTAGCATGGATGGTGTGGAGATGGAACATTTTTTTAACCCGGAATGCTGTCCTCCACGCACAGGATCCCGTATCCCAGCTGTGGATTGGGCCACATATCATATCCCGGAAGCTGCCGCGCTCCCTTTCGCAGATATGCCTTTACCTTCTCACCATACAGATAAGGATCGCTCCCCCGCACGATCCCCCACTCCATCAGAAGCGCCGCGCTGCCCGTCACAAAAGGCGCGGCAAAGGAAGTCCCTGTAAACTCCCCATATCCGCCTCCCGGGATTGGAGCGGTCACACGCACGCCCGGTGCAGCCAGATCGGGTTTTGGCACACCGCTGCCCTCATAGACAGAAACCGCACCTCTCCCGGAAAAATCTGCATAGGTAAAAGTCAGGGCGTCATACGCCGCGGAAGTAATGACACGGGACGCCGTGGAAGGGATCGTCAGTGTAAGCGAGCTCCCGGGCGAAAGGAAAGCCGTTCCCTCATTCAGGGCGCTCTGAGCCGGCAGCCACATCTGCCAGGAGCCGTCCACGATCCGCCGCGGGAGAAGCGCGATCCTCCATACTCCGCTGTCCACATAGGACCGGCGGGGAAGAAAGGAAATGTAGATTTCCTGTTTCACACTGTACGGCTTCGGTTCTCCGTAATAGACCAGCAGCTCGGTCTCTCCCAGATAGAAGCGCTGAGCCCCGGGCGTGTCGCGGAACGGGCCTGTGGAGACACCCGAAGGGTTCAGGACCGCGATATCGATCTCATCTGTGTAGGATTTCCAGAGCTGAACGCTCAGGGCAGGCTCCCTGGACTGGACCGCAAGCTGGACTTCCTCCGCCCGGTCATCCTCCAGCCTTCCCGACGCGTGTCCTGCCGTATTTCCCTCATTGCCGCTGCCTACGCAGATCACATTTTTCCATGTATCTGCCGCCGCATTCAAAAAGCGCTCCACCAGGGAGGTTCCGTCATGTGTTCATTATAACTAGGGGAAACTTATTTCCGATTCACATCATACTTGGCGCCACTGAAAAAAGCACTCACATTTCTGCAAGTGCTTTCACATAGCATCATTATGTCTATATCTTAGAATTCTCTTATTTTTTCAACAACTGTAGAAATGGAATAATCTATTTCTTTGGTTTGTTGAATAAATATTTGCAGCGTTATATCACAATTATGACTTTCTTTCTTGCGGAAACTCATCTTTTCCATATTTTTTCAATTCTTCCATTAATTTCCATAGATTGCAGCCGATATTATCTACAAGTTCTTCTTCATTTGACGCATATTTTTTTGCTTGTTCAATGGCATGATTAATTTGAGGCATATATTGTGTCGCAAATCTAATTCCACTTTTCCCATGATGCCCTCTTTCTGATACAGCTTTGCTCACAAATGTATGTTGTTTCGAAATTTTTGGATTTTGTTTTATATCCTCCAAATGTTTTCCAAATTCCTCATCTATATCTGCCAAATGCATCAAAAGCCAAAACTCAAAACAAGGATTTGCAATATAACATTTATACCCCTTATCCTTACAGTGCTTTATGAAATCTATCATATTATCTTTCGAATGTGTTTGCATATCCCTATCTATTAATACCGCAAATTCATCCAATTCTTGATTATACTTTCTTAAGTATTTCCTATAATTGATATCATACCCGATTTTTTTTAACTCAGTAACAAATAAATTACGCTGTTTTTTAGGAATTTGATTGGGATCCTGCAAATATTGCTTTATGAATTCTACACTATACTGCTCTTTAAATTGTTCTGATATTTCCTTCAAAATATCATCCTCTTTCTGTTCACGAAGCCTGATATATTCCTCCAAGAGTTCAAGAACCTGCTGTGGTGCACTATTGGTATCTCTTTTTCCTCGCCGCAAAACCTCTACATCCACCTTAGCATTTATCCCGATGGTTTCTCTGTTTTTTGATACACCATCAAAGTATTCTTTCTCTGTGGCATTTCCCTCAACAGATAAAAAAATTCTTTTTTCCGGAAGAACTTTTTGTGATTCATTCTCTCGATCATATACTGTAGATGTAAGTCTATAACGATTAATCATTTATATCCTCCAAAATTTCTTCATCAAATACCGGTACAGCATCATAACGTCCTAATAAGTATTCTTTATCAATTTTTTTATCATATCGTTCTTTGTACCGATTTAGAGAATAAATCTGAGAACTATGATCTTCTAATCGTTTTATAAACCATATCTCATCCTGTCTCACCAAATCCAAATCCAACAAATTTGAATCATGTGTTGTCGCAATTATTTGGCAATCCGCATCCTCTGTAAGAGTATAAAAAAGCTGTAGAAATTTTCTTGTAAGATTAGTATGAAGACTTCTATCTATTTCATCTACGAAAATAACTCTATTTCCCTGATGTTCAAGAAATAATGGAATCAAATCAAACAATCTTTGTGTTCCATCTGATTCATCTGCATATTCAAAGAGTTCTTGTGCATTTCCATGGTTTTGCATCATTTTTGTTGTAATAATATTACCTTCTTCATCTTTTTTCAAGGAATATACTTGATTGTTCACTTTAAATATAACAGAATCATCTTCTATATCATTAGATATTCTAGTTTTTAGTTTTTCTGCGTGTTCCTTTGGAATGCCCTCAAAAATCCTATCAAATTCCATTTCTCCCTGCTTAGACTCAACTGATTCAATACCTGTATCAAAATATTTTAATATATGGGAAAAAAACTTTCTTACGTCCTCCTTTTCAACCAATTGATTTAAACCACTATATTGGCTTGTTGGAAACAAAATAATAATACTTTGAAACCACTCATATACATCCCTAATTTCTCTAAGAACCCCTCTATTTTCATTGCTTCTTTCCGCAACATCACTTAAAACACTTTTTTTCTTCATAGAGGGCGATATATTTTGCCCAAATACGTCCAAAAATATTTCCCACTTTATTCTTTCAGCTTCACTTTTGGGTTTTATTTCACTTAAAGTGAAATTTACTCCATTTTCATCAGTATCTCTATTAAAAATATAAGTTTCAACACCACTTTTTTCAATTCGCACAAGCCATTCTGAAAGAATTTCTTTTGTTGCATACGAAATTGCAATTCCATAGGAGTACTCTTTTCCAGATTGCGTAATCAATCTATACTCAAACACTCCGGGCTGCTTATATCCATCCTTACTAATCCTAAAATATTTCCTGTTTAGGTCCACTTCTTCAAGACCACCTAAAATTATGTCTCTGGAAAAATCAATTGCTTTGATAAAATTACTTTTGCCACCTGCATTTGCGCCATAAATAAGTCCTGTTTTTAAAACCCTTTTCCCATTTCCACTTAATATATGTTCTTTGTGCCTAGCAACTTTTGATGCCATCATAGACATAGTCTGTGGATTCTTAAATGACAAGAAATTACTTACAGAAAACCCTATAAACATAGTTTCTACTCACTTTCATTTTTATATTATTATAATATTTATAATTTATTATATTGTGATTTATTCTCTTGTGTCAATATTTTTTCGCTCAAATATTCGTTTTATTCGTGATTTTATGTGATTTTTTCTCTTTTTATATTGACTTTGCCTTCAACTTATGATATCTTGTATTCACAGGGATTAGCACTCTTTCTTGTAAACTGCTAATAAATAAAGGTAAAAAAAGATGGCCTCTCGACCACCTTTCATTCTGAATCTGCAATATACAAATTCAACATAGCACTTGAATTATAACATATATTTGCAGAAAGTTCAACAGAAATGTGCTTATTTTACTAGCATTTTACCTTTCCCAATTTTTGAGAAAGGAGGAACACGTCTATGTCATTTGATGGAGCTCTCATTAAAGAGCAAGGAGTTACTTTTGCAATTGTTGTTGTTAAACCTAGCGTCCTTACTAGTGCAAACAAAGAATCTATCCGTCAAAAATTTTCTCATTATTTCGGATATGCACCAACAATTCTTATGGCGCAAAATAGTCGAGGTATTCCCACCTATGATGGCCGGAAAGATATCGTAAAATTTCTTTCCCACATACATCCATCTAGAATCCCTTGGAAACACTATACTGTTAATTAATAGAAAGGATACAGCTTATGGCAAATCAACATGTAGTTCCCAATAATGGGTGTTGGCAAGTAAAACGTGAAAATGCGAAGCGTGCAACCAAAACTTTCAATACACAAACAGAAGCGATTAAATACGGCAGAGATATTGCAATTCGACAGCAATCAGAGTTAGTCATCCACGATCGTCATGGTCGCATTCGCGATAAAGACAGCTATGGAAATGATCCTTGTCCCCCCAAGGACACTCGTTTCTAACGAAGTCACTTTATAGCGTAGTAGATGTAAGTGAAGAACTCCATTTCTGCGACTCATACCATTTAATAATACGAAGACATTTGCTCTAATGGGCACGCAGTTCCGGCTCTCGTTTTTTAATAGACGAGAGCCCTTTTCAGTTCTCTGTCCGCATCCGCAAAAATTCTTATACTTACACATTGCCCGTTTTATCAATTCGCATTTGATATTCTGCCAGTTTTCTGGATGGATATGGAGACTGATATTTAAACACAATATCAATGCTCTTATCTCCATTAACAATAATTTTATCGATCAGCTCCGTCACAATCTCTCTTGTCACTTCTACCAGTGTTCCATACCTGACAAACTTTTCAATCCAGTTTTCATAGTTTTCCTCTGCTTCTTCAAAGTTATCTTTCTCCTTCTCTGCCTGTGAAATTTTCTCCCGGATATCCTGATCCTGCTTCTCATATTCCGCTTTATAAGAAAGATATTCTTCTTTATCCAGAATGCCATCCACATAATTTTCGTAAGTTTTCTTTTTATATTTCTGAACTCCTGCCAGTTCTTTCTGCAGGCGTTCTATCCGCTGATTCGCTTCTTCGCACCGCCGGTTTATTTCTTTCCTGCGGTCAGCCGCTTTCAGCAATTCATCCTTATCGCTTTCTTTCAGAGCCAGCTTTGCCTGTCTCTGGATTTCATTTATTACAATAGAATCCAGAACCTCTTTCTTAATAAAATGGGAATAACACATATTATTTCCTTTTCTATGATAGGAGCCACACTCATAACCGTCTCTGCAGGTAACTCTCTGGAGATTATAACCACA
>ERZ1643251.3320-NODE-3320-length-14982-cov-6.659677_pt1 | contig 14982 bp, 10 predicted proteins | sample MGYA00579261_ERZ1643251 | MGnify/ENA primary metagenome ERZ1643251 (study PRJEB29033, sample SAMEA4952267) | chicken gut metagenome | biome: Broiler Chicken; feature: Gastrointestinal Tract; material: Caecum | place: Ireland | collected 2018 | study: Broiler...
AGATGCGCACCGTCCAGATCGGCATCAGCATGCTGGACAACACCGACGCCCAGTCCATCACCCTGATGATGGCCGGCGTGGTGTCGGTGATCATTCCCAGCATGATCATCTTCATCGTGGGCCAGAAACAGTTGATCCGGGGTATGTTCTCGGGCGCTGTCAAGGGCTGATTTTGCCGGGCCGGTGAGTTTTCACCGTTTCGTATAGATTTATGCAAAAAAACGTGCTATTGTAGGAGTGTGTAAGTAGATGAAAGCCAACAAAGTTCTGGCCGGCCTGCTGGCCGCCGCCCTGGTTACCGTGCCCCTGGCGGGCTGTGGTGCCTCCCAGTCTGCCGATACCGCCACCGCCGACACCGCGTCCAGCGCCGCCGCCAGTGAGGCCGAGGCCGCCGCGGCGCTGATCGGGGACGATTTCAACACGCTGGATACCACCGGCACCAAGCTGACCTTCTGGCATTCCATGGGCGGCGTCAACGGCGAGGCCATGACCGCCCTGGTGGACAAGTTCAACCAGGAAAACGAGTACGGCATCACGGTGGAGGCGGTCTATCAGGGCAGCTACGACGACGCCATCAACAAGCTCAAAAGTGCCCAGATCGGCAATATGGGCGCCGACCTTGTGCAGATTTACGACATCGGCACCCGGTTTATGATCGACTCCGGCTGGGTGGTGCCCATGCAGCAGCTCATCGATGCCGCCGGGTACGACGCTTCCCAGATCGAGCCCAACATCGCCGCTTATTACACCACCGACGCAGGGCTGTACTCCATGCCGTTCAACTCCTCCACCCCGCTGCTCTACTACAACAAGGATATGTTTGAAGCCGCCGGCATCACCGAAGTTCCCACCAGTCTGGACGAGATTGCCGCGGTGGGCGACCAGCTGAAGGAGAAAGCCGGCACCCAGGAAGTACTGGCCATGAGCGTCTACGGCTGGTGGTTCGAGCAGTTCCTGAGCAAGCAGGGCCTGGAGATGGTGGACAACGGCAACGGCCGCACCGCCCCCGCCACCAAGGTGGTCTTTGACGAGAACGGCGGCGCGCTGAACATCCTGAACGCCTGGAAGCAGCTCTACGACGGCGGCTATGCCCCCAACGTGGGCCGCAGCGGCAGCGATACCGCCACCACCGACTTCACCTCCGGCAAGGCCGCCATGATGCTGGGTTCCACCGCCTCGCTGAAGCAGGTGCTGCAGGATACCGGCGATTCCTTTGAGGTGGGCACCGCCTACTTCCCCGCCGTCAGCAGCAGCGACCAGGGCGGCGTGTCCATCGGCGGCGGTTCCCTGTGGGCACTGAACAACAACGACCCCGTCAAGCTGGCGGCCACCTGGCGGTTCATCGAGTTCCTGATCTCGCCGGAATCCCAGGCCTACTGGAACGCCCAGACCGGTTACTTCCCGGTGACCACCGCGGCCGCCAACGAGGACGTCTATAAGCAGAACATGGAGCAGTATCCCCAGTTCCAGACCGCCATCGACCAGCTGCACGCCTCGGCGCCCCAGTACGCCGGCGCCCTGCTGAGCGTCTTCCCCGAGTCCCGCCAGATTGTCGAGACCGAGATCGAGGAGATGCTCAACGGCACCCAGTCCCCCGAGGAGGCCGTTGCCTCCATCACCGAGCAGGTCAACGATTCCATCGAGACCTACAACCTCATCAACGGATAACGGCATCACCACCGGGAAAGGCTGCGGCTTTTCCCGGCTTTTGTGCCGGAAAGGAAGCATAAACATGAAACAAGTCAAGGTATTTGCTCACCGGGGCGCCAGCGCCTACGCACCGGAAAACACCCTGCCCGCCTTTGCGCTGGCCATGGAACAGGGCGCCGACGGCATTGAGCTGGACATCCATCTGACCAAGGACGGCGAGCTGGTGGTCATCCACGACGAAAAGCTGGACCGCACCACCAACGGCACCGGCCTGGTGCGGGACTACACCCTGGCCGAACTGCGCGCCCTGTGTGCCGACAACGGGATGGATGGCTTCGCCGAAGCCCGCATCCCCACCCTGCGGGAGGTGCTGGCGCTGGTCAAGCCCAGCGGCATGCAGGTCAACATTGAGATCAAGACCGGCATCCTGTGGTACGATGGCATCGAGGAGAAGGCCCTGCGTCTGGTGGAGGGCATGGGCATGCAGGACCGGGTGATCTGGTCCTCCTTCAACCACTACAGCATCGAAAAAGTCCGTCAGCTGGCCCCCGAAGCGGAAACCGCCTACCTCTTTGGCGATATCATCTGCGACGTGGAGCAATACGCCGCCGCCCATGGGGTGCGCGGACTGCACCCGGGGCTGTACAACGTCAAGATGGCGGATCTTCTGCAGCGGTACCTGGCCAGCGGGCTGGCCGTGCGGGTCTGGACCGTCAACGGGGCCGACGACCTGCGCCAGCTGATGGAGGCGGGGGCCGACGTGATCACCAACGATCCCCGGCTGGCCCTGGACATCCGCCGCAGCCTGACGGAGTGCCCCGCATGAAAAAACGCCTGTTTTTGCTGGACATTGACGGCACCATCTGCCGGGGCGACGCTCTGATTCCCGGTGCCGGGGCCTTTTTGCAGGCCATCCGCCGCCAGGGCGGGCAGTTTGTCTTCATCACCAACAACACCACCCGCAGCACGGCGGACTACATCCGGTTTTTCCGCACACTGGGGGTGGACACCGACGAAACCAACTACCTGACCGCCGGCCAGGCCACCATCCGCCACCTGCAGGAACACTACGCCGGGCAGCACATCTACGCCCTGGCCACCGACTCCTTTGTGAAGGAGTGTCGCCGCCACGGGCTTTCGGTGACCACCAACGCCCGGGACCCGGCCATCACCTGCGTGTTGGCCTCCTACGACAACGCCCTGACCTACGAGAAGATCAAGGACGTCTGCCTGCTGCTGACCACCCGCGCCGTGGACTACATCGCCACCAATCCCGATCTGGTCTGCCCGGTGGATTTCGGCTACCTGCCGGACTGCGGCGCCATCTGCAACATGATTGAGACCGCCACCCATCGCCGACCGCGGTTTCTGGGCAAACCGGAACCGACCATGGTGCACTACGCCCTGCAGGCCGCCCACTGTACCCCCGGGGAAGCCCTGGTGGTGGGCGACCGGCTGTACACCGACATTGCCTGCGGGCTGCGCGCCGGGGTGGACACCGCCCTGGTGCTGACCGGGGAAGCCACCCTGGCCGATGTGGCTGCCAGTACCGAGAAACCCACCTATATCTACCCCTCGGTGACGGAGCTGCGGCAGGACCTTCTGCCGGAGCCTACCCCCGCACGGCCCTGTTCCGCGACTGCCGTGGGACACGCCGCCTGCCTTTGAACAGCAAAACCCCGCCGCCGCGGAATCCGCGGCAGCGGGGTTTGTGTGTATGCGGCAGAGTTCAGGTGTGGCGCACCCGGCGCAGCACCAGGCCGATGACCAGTCCCAGCACCGCCGGGCAGACCCAGCCGAAGCCCTGTTTGCACAGGGGCAGCCAGGTTTCGGCCAGCGCCACCACCGGTTCCAGGTGCAAGGCCGCCTGCGCCTGGGTGGGCAGGGTGCGCAGCAGGTCAAAGACCGCCGCCACCATGGTGCACCCGATGCTCCAGCGCAGCACGGCGGGGTGGTTGCCGAAGAGCCGGCCGCCCAGCGTGAGCAGAATCAGCACGATAGACAAGGGATACAGGAACATGAGCACCGGCGTGGAGTAGGCCAGAATGGTGTTGAGTCCCAGATTGGCAATGAGGAAGGACACCAGGCTGAAGGTGACCGCCCAGACCCGGTAGGAAGGCCCCCCGGGGAAAATCTTCACAAAGGTTTCGCTGCAGCTGGTGACCAGACCCACAGCGGTTTTCAGGCAGGCAATGGTGACGGTGGCCGCCAGAATCACCGCCCCCGCCGATCCGAAATAGTGCCCGGCAATCTGGGCCAGGGCCTCGCCGCCGTTGGCAGAAATTTCCAGTTGCCCCCGGCTCTGGGCGCCCACCACCGTGACCAGCAGGTAGATGACGGCCATGAGCAGCGAGCTGAACACACCGGCCCGCACAGTATCCCGGGCCACGGCGCCGGGCTCCCGCACCCCCAGGCTGCGGATGGCGTTGACCACGATGATGCCGAAGGCCAGGCTGGCCAGGGCGTCCATGGTGTTATACCCTTCCAGCAGGCCGGTGGAGAAGGCGGCATCCCGGTAGCTGCCGGCGGGCGGGATATCCGCCACCGAGGCCATGGGTGCGCTGAGTGCCCGCAGCACCAGCACCGCCAGAAAGCAGAGGAACAGCGGGGTGAGCACCTTGCCCACCCAGGTGAGGATTTCGCCGGGGCGCAGCGAGAAAAAGAGCACCGCCCCGAAGAACAGCAGCGAGAAGACGGCCAGCGCCACCGCGCCCCCCTGGGGCAGCAGCTGCTGGATGCCCACCGTGTAGGAGACGGTGGCACAGCGGGGAATGGCAAAGAAGGGGCCGATGGTGAGATACAGCAGGCAGGTGAAGAAGAGGCCGTACCCCTTGCCCACCCGGCTGCTCAGTTCCAGCAGCCCCTCCTCCCGGCTGATGCCCAGGGCCGCCACCCCCAGCAGGGGCAGGCCCACGCCGGTGATGAGGAAGCCCGCCGACGCCCACCAGAGGTTGCTGCCCGCCAGTTGGCCCATGGAAGCGGGAAAGATCAGGTTGCCGGCCCCGAAAAAGAGCCCGAACAGCATGGTGGCCACGGTGATGAGCTGCCGCAGCGATAGTTTTTTCATAGTCCTGTCCTCGTACTTTCTGTGGATTGGGCCCCCATTATACCCTAAACCGGAGCCCGGGTAAACCCCGTATGGCCAAAAAAGCCCCGGTATGCTACAATGAAAAAAACGCAACCGCCGCGTGAAAGAAATCCCGTGCGGCAGAACAGGAGTTGTTCGATGAAACGTGTATTGTTGACCGGCGCCGGCGGCTTTATGGGCAGCCGCATCCTGGCGCAGCTGGGCGGCTGTCTGGACCTGGTGCCTGTCCCCCGGGGCCTGATGGAAACGGCCGATGAGGAGGCGGTGGCCCGGCTGGTGCGGCAGGTACATCCCGACGCCATCCTGCACACGGCGGCCCTTTCGGACACGGGGTACTGTGAGGCCCATCCCGAAGCGTCTTACCGGGCCAATGTGGCGGTGCCGGTCTGGCTGGCCCGGGCGGCGGCCGCCACCGGAGCCAAGCTGGTGGCCTTCAGCTCCGACCAGGTCTATGCCGGGGTGGACCGGGAAGGCCCCCTGCCCGAGAATCTGCCCCTGTCCCCCGCCAACATCTACGGCCGCCACAAGCTGGAGGCTGAACAGCGGGTGCTGGACGCCGCTCCCGACGCCGTACTGCTGCGGGCCACCTGGCTGTATGACCTGCCGGGGTACGGGCTGCCGGTGCGGGGCAACCTGCCGCTGAACCTTCTGCGCGCGGCCCTGCGGGGAGAACCGGCAGTGTTTTCGCCCCGGGACTTCCGCGGGGTAACCTACGCCCGCCAGGCGGTGGAGAATCTGCTGCCCGCCCTGGATCTGTCCGGCGGGGTGTACAACTTCGGCAGCGAGAACGACCGGGACATGATGGCCACCGCCGGGGCCTTTTGCCGGGTGATGGGTATTGTCCCAGAGCTGCAGCCCGGCGACCGGGTACGCAACCTTGCCATGGACACCGCCAAAGCCCGCCGGGACGGCCTTCGCTTTGACAGCACGGTGGCAGGCATTGCCCGCTGCTGGCAGGACTACGGCCTGGACATAAACGGATAAAAAAACACACCCTCCGCTTCAGGCAGAGGGTGTGTTTTTTGCTTGCGTTTTTCCCGCGGGGTTGGGGTGCGGGAGGTTTAGGGGATCAGCGGTTGCGCAGCCGCAGGATGACCACGCCCAGCAGGGCCAGGATCACCACCGCCACCGCCAGCAGGGCGGGCAGCGGCAGGCCGCCGGAGGGCTGTTCCTGCCCCTGGGCCGTCTCGGCCGTGGCCGGGGTGGGCGCGGGGCTGGCGGAAGGCGCCGGGGTGGCACTGGCCGCAGGCTGTGCCGAAGGTTCCGGCGTGGCGCTGGGGGCCGGGGTGGCCCCGCTGCCCGACGGCGAGCCGGTGGCGCCGCCCTTACCGGTGGAACTGCCCTTGCCGCTCTGGGTGGTGGTGCCGGCGGGTTGCGGGGCGGCGGTGTACACCGGCGTGGTGGACACCACCGGGGTGGGGGTGGGTTCCTGCCGGGTACTGCTGTTGCTGCCGTTGTTTGCCTGGGTGTTACCGTTGGTGTTACCACCGCCCGACGGCGCCGCGGTGGGCATCGGCGTGGCCTGGACGCCGGGGGCGGGCGTCTGCTCCGGCTGGGGTGCCGGCGCAGGCGTTTGCTCGGGGGCAGGGGTCTGTTCCGGCGTGGGGTTGCCGCCCGGTACCGTCAGGGTCACCTCGGTGCCGGTGGCCTGGGTGACGCCTGCCTTGTTGTAGGCGGCGTTGACCAGTTCCAGAGAGTCCTCCACCACCTGCACGGTGGCGGAAGTGCCGGGCGCCGCAGACAGGCAGATCTCGCCCAGGGCTACGCTGCCGTCCTGCAGGAGCGCCTCCTGCCCGGCCAGATAGAGGGTCAGTGTGCCGGTGGACGCGTCATAGCGGTACTGCTGCACCGTGCTGGTCAGCCCGTCGGCAAAGGCAAAGCTGGCCGTGGCATCCTGCCCTTCCACCTGGAAGCGCAGACGCAGCGCCGTGGCGTCCTGGTCAGCTCCTTCGGGCACCGACAGGGTCACCGCCGCACGGTCTCCGTCCGGCTGCATCGTCACCGTGCCGTCGGTGCCGGCGGCCGCCGCGGGCAATGCCCCCACGGTCAGCGCCGCCCCCAGCAGCAGGGTGGCCAAGAGTTTTTTCATGGGTATTCTCCTTGTCATATCAGTCGCCCTGACCGCCCACCGTGATGGCGGGCAGCGTGGCGGGCACCGCGACTTCCAGCGTATCGCTGGTCAGGCGCTGGCCTTCGTTGGTGGTGGCGTTATCCACCCGGTACAGTTCGGCGCGCACCGTGCGGGGCATCGTCATCCCCTGCAGGGCGTCCGGTTCAATCCAGTAGACCCAGTAGCCTTCGCTGACTTCGCCCAGCAGGCCGTTCTCCGGGTCGGGGGCCAGAATAATCTGGTGGGCCACGGTATTGCCCTTGGCATCCAGGCCGCCCACCACAGCACCGTCCTGGTCATAGAGCAGTACCACGTTGTAGGCGGGGTTGCCCTTGTACCGGCCGGTGAAGACCAGCGACCCGGCGGGGATGGCCTCGCCATCCGCATAGGTGTAGTCCTTGGCCAGCGTGCCGATGCCGTTTTCCAGCAGCTCCACGTCGTCGCCGGTGGGGCCCAGCACGTCCAGCTCGCTGATGGACACCGCGCTGCCTGCCGCACCCTTGACCACCAGCCGCAGCTGGGTGGCATCGTAGGTGGTCAGCCAGGGGTTGCCGTCCCGGTCGGGGAAGTAGACGGTGTTGACCGTATTCCCGGCGAAAGTGCCGGTGGCCAGGGTTTGCCACTGGGTGCCGTCGACGGTGTACTGCAGTTCGTACCCGGCGATGGGCGTGCCCGATGTGACGGTGTACTGGAAGCCGGTGACTGCCAGCGTCTTGTGGAAGTTGAGGGTGATGACGGCCTCGCCGGAGGCGGTGCCGGTATAGGTGGTGTTCTTGTCGTTGTCGATGACCTGGCTGATGGCCGAAACGGGGGCCGGTTCGCAGGGGTCCTGCTCGTCGGCACCGGGCACGGTGTCGGCCTCGGAGGTCATGTTGGTGGTCACCGTCCACAGGCTCTTGTCGTAGTTGCCCTTGTGGCTGATTTTCACCGCGGGCAGCGTGCGGGTGGCGGAGCGGTTCAGGAAGTTGTCGATGGCGGTGATCTGGTAGGCCACCGTCCGGTTGTTTACGGTGGTCACCGTGTCGGTGTAGTGGCCGTCGGTGGTGAAGCCCACCACCTGGGTGTGCGCCTGGCCGTTCTCGTAGGTGATGCGGGCAATTTCGTAGCCCAGCAGCAGGCCGTCGGCGGCGTTGGTTTCCAGGTTCAGATGGACCTGGTTGGGGGTCTTTTCGTCCACCGTGGCGGCAGTGGCGTCGGTGAGGACGTCCTGGCCGGCAAAGCTGGTGGAAGCGTTGTGGGTAAAGCCGTAGTTGCGGGCGCTGTCCTGGAAGTAGTAGATGGCGCGGTTTTCCGGCGCAAACTGGGCCAGGTAGGCCGCGGTGGTTTCATCGGGCACCAGACCCCAGCGGGTAAAGAAGTCCGTCAGGTCCTTCTGGGCAGCCGCAGCGGCCAGCCGCATGAAGTTCTGGTTGGCGTCGCCGCCCAGCGTCAGCTTTACGCCGCCCGGCGCGGGGGCCTGGGCCGTGTTGCGGGCGTAGGTATCCACCCGGGCGTAGAAGCGGCTCTGGAACAGCTCATCATAGCTGGTGTAGATCTGGTACTCGTAGCCGGTGTCGTAGGCCAGGTGGAGCTGCCAGTACATACCCAGCTGGGTGAAGACATCCCCGGCCGCGCCGGTGGTGCCGCTGGTGACCTTCTGGTAGATGGCATCGTAGCCGAAGCGCATCCCGTCATGGGTCTGGGAAATCTGGGAGAAGTAGTTGTTGGTGACTTCCGCCACGGCATAGCTGCCCTGGTTGATGTTGTGGCCGATCTCATGGGCGATGCCCCAGCCGAAGTAGTCACCGCTCTGGTAGGTGCCGTCGGCGTTCAGCGTGATGGGACTGCCCTGGGCGAGGCCGGGCACCGACTCCCAGCCGATGCCGATGTGGTTGCCCGCGGCGTACATGAAGGCACCGGCAAACATGCGCATATACCGGATGTTCAGGTGCTGGGAGGGCAGACGGTTTTTGTCGCCCGCTCCGGGCAGGTTGGTCAGGCCCTTGTGCTGGTAGAACAGGACCATCATCTGGTCCATGGCATCCAGGGAGGCCAGCAGCCGGTCCGCCTGCTCGGCGTCGGAACCGCTGCCAAGGCCGGCCAGCAGCTGGGTGACGGGCACCGACAGCATCATCTGGTCCAGCAGCACATCGGTGGTATTGAGGATGCAGGTTTCAGGCGCATAGGCGCTGTCCCCCTGGTACTCGCCGTGGCGGCTTTCCAGAGAGTCGGCGGCCGCTTTCAGTTCGGCCAGGTAGGCGGTGACGCGCTCCCGGCGCTGGTCGGCATCGGTGATGCCGTACAGGTCCAGCACGGGGATGTCCTGCCCGCCGCTGACCCGTACAGAGTACTGGTCGGCGGTGTTGGTGCCGGTGAACTGCACATAGAGCGGGCCGCCGTGTTCGGCGTCAAAGGTAACCAGTTCGGGGATGGTGATCTCGTTGCGGCCCACCTTGAGCTGGATGGGCTGGGAGGCCAGCTGCCCCGACTCGGAATTGTACTGGGTGGCCACCAACTGCAGCCAGGCGTTGGAGCCGGTGGCCACATTGTTGCTGCCCACATAGACGACGATCTGGTCGCCGGCCTTGGCGGTGACGCCCAGGGGCTGCCAGGCATTGAGGCCGGTGAAGCCCAGGTGGCCGTCCCGCTTGGAAGTGATGGTGGTGTGCACCGTCACCGTATCCTGCAAGGAGGCATCCAGCAGACCGCGGGCGTTGTCCAGCTCCCGCCGGAGGGTGTCATACTCGGGGTTGCGCTCGCCGCTGACCTCGTCGGGGGTGTCCAGGCGGGCCTGCAGGGCGTTGAGGGTGTCCTCGGTCACGTCAGGACGCAGCGTCACATGGAGGTCATCGGCATACAGGGCCAGGATGTCATCCTCCAGGCTGTCGTAGGTATAGAAGCGGATTTCGGCGATGGAGACCGGGGTGTTGGCGTAGGTGTAGCCCACGCAGACCCGCAGATAATCGGTGGTGACACCGCCGGGAATCTTGATGGTGTAGTAGCTGCGGCTGCCGTCACTGCGCTTGACGATGGTGACGCCGGAGAGCTGGGTCTCCTTGCCGTCCGCACCGCGGGCAAAGAGCCGCACGTTGCCGTAGGCGCCCCGGTCCTCGATCTGAGCCAGCGAGATGGTACCGATGGTGTACTGCCCGTCAAAGGTGACCCGCAGGCCGCCGTTGTCGGGGTAGACAGCACCGTCGTCCCAGTCGTCCAGGCCGTACCAGGAGGTGTAGTCGTTGTCCACGGCACCCCAGGCGGTCTTGCCGGAATCCAGCGGGCTGTCCTTCATGTAGCCGGCCTCGTGGGTGACCGAGAGGATGTGGGCCGAAGCCTGCCCGGCATCGCCCGGCGTATTGATGAGCTTGTAGGCCGGCAGCTTGACGGGGTTGACGTTGGCGGTGCTGGCCGTGGAGGTCAGCGAGGCCGGACCTTCGCCCAGTTCGTTGACGCCGGTGACGTACACCTCATACCGGGTGTTGTTTTCCAGGTTCTGGATGGTGTAGCTGTTCCGGGACAGGCCCTCCACCTTCTGGAAGGATTCCTCCCCGGCCTTGCGGTAGTACAGGTTGTAGCTGTCGGTATCCTTCATGGCCTTCCAGGAGGCATCGATGCGCTGGAACCGGCCGGTCAGGGTCAGGGCGTCGGGAGCGGCGGGCAGTTTGTCCGCCTTGGGGGTAACGGTGACAGCCTCGCCGTAGCCGCTGCGCCACTGTCCGTTGAGGGACTGCACCTGCACGGTGTAGGTGGTGTTGTTCTGCAGCTTTTCGCCGCCGAAGGTGGTGACGGTCAGGCTGTTGGCGGTGGTGGCCACCGTCTCGGTGACGTCGCCCAGGGCGATGCGCACCTCGTAGCCGGTGACGTTCACCTGAGCGTCCCAGGTGAGGGTGAAGGTCTGGCTGCCCGCTTCGGCCCGCAAGTTGGCCGGGATGTTCATCTCCGGCGCGGGGATGCGGCTTTCCATATCGTTGACAAACTCCACCTTGGTGATTTCGGCCAGGCTGCCGCCGCCCTGCACCGCGGTGATCTTGATGGTGACCTTCTTGACGGCAATCTGGCTGCCGAAGTCGATGACGATGGAGCCGTCGGCCTGCAGGGACGCACCGCTGCGGGCCAGGCGGGCGGCCGCGCCGCCCAGATCAAAGGTATGCTCCACCCCGTCCTCATCGATGACCACCAGGGTGCCGCCGGTGACGGCGCCGGTGGTTCCGGCGGGGGTCTGCAGTACCAGGCCGCCCATGGCCACGGGGGTCTCGGGCTGGGCAAAGTCAAAGCTGACCGCCACGGGGTTTTCCTCCGAGATGGGGGCCTGGGACTCCGGCTGCAGGGTGACGGCGGCGCTGCCGTCCACCAGTCCTTCCAGCGAACCGGCGGCGATCTGGGTGCCCTCCTCCCGGACGGGCACGGTCAGCGACTCGGGGATTTTGGTGTAGATGGTGGAAAGCACCGGCGCCGGGTCGGCCAGGGTGACGGCCAGCATCTGCAGATCGATGAGGTCCACTGTGCCGTCGCCGTTCAGATCACACACCGTACCGGTGGTTCCGGCCTCGATGGCATCCACCAGGGCGGTGGCGTCGGCCTCCTCCACGGTGCCGCTGCCGTCCACATCGCCGATCTGCAGCACACCGGGATGGGCCGCGCCCTGGGGCTGGACCGCCTGGGCGCCGGTGGTCAGCTGCACGCTGTACAGCAGGTTCTCCACCGTCAGGGTCTGGGTGTAGGCGGCAAAACCGCTGCCCTGGACCGTGAGGGTGTACTGCCCGGCGGGCAGTTCCTCAAACCGGACGCTGCTGCGGGAGGGAGCTTCCTCCCCGGCGGGCGCCAGGGTCAGGGTGTCCTGCCGGGTCTCGGGACCGGCCAGAGTCACCTGCAAGGTGACGGTGCGCTGCAGCGGCAGACCCGCCAGCACGCCCACTTCCACCCCGGCGGGGTTTTCCACCACCGGGAGCTCGGGGGGTTCCTCCTGCGAAGGAAGCTCGGATTCCTCCGCAAGGGTTTCGGGTTCCTCTGCGGGAAGGGGCTGCTCCCCGTCCGGGGTTTCTGCGGCGGCCGGGTCCTGCTGGGCGTCCGGCGTTTTGGCCTCGCTGCCCGTCTCGGGGGTGGCCGGCAGGGCTGCCTGCAAAAGCGCCTCGGCGGCGATTTCCTCCTGCTGGGCAGGTTCGGAAACGGCGAGACCCTCCGCATACACGGCGGGGCCCTGGGCCAGGATGCTGAACATCATGGAAACGCTCAACAAGGTGGCGATGGCTTTTTTCACGTCATTTCTTCCTTTCTGTGGCAACTGCCCTTCGGGGGCTTCCCGCACGGGTGGGGCTGGCGCCTTGGCCGTGGGCAACGGGGCATCTTTTTTTGTTCGTTTGTGCAGCGCAATTCTACTATAAAACAACTAGGAAATCAAGGCCCAAACGACCGTTTCCGCAAAAGTTTGTGCAATTCCAGATAAATAACAAAATAACAAAACAATCGACCACTTTTTTCGGTTTTTCGCCAAAGTGGCCGACGGTTTTGTTGTATCAGTGTTGCGTGGGCGGCAGGGGGCGCAGGGCGTAGCCCTTGCGCATGACCGCACGGATTTCCTCCCGCAGGCCCAGTTTGCGGCGCAGCCGGGCAATATGGATATCCACCGTGCGGGTGCGCACCGGCACCGTGATGCCCCACACCCGCCGCAGCAGTTCCTCCCGAGAGAAGACCCGCCCCACGTTCCCCAGCAGCACCAGCAGCAGGCGGTATTCGGTGCAGGTAAGGTGCACCTCCTGCCCCTGACGGAACACCCGCTTGGTGCGGGTGTCGATATACAGATCCTTATACTGATGATTCATACCTGCCTGCCGTTTCCTGTGGGAATGGTTTTTCAGTATCAGTATACCGGGCAGGCGGTCGGTTTTCCACAAAACCGTCATGAACGGGGGAAAATCTGTCGTAAACGCAGGTTTTTTCCTCAGCGGGGCTGGTCGGGCCAGTCGGCGCTGAAGACAAACCGGCCGTTCTCATAGAAAAAAGTGGATTCGGCATGGTAGCGGGTCAGGATTTCCTGCACGTTGCCCAGGCCGTAACCGTGCTGCAGGGCGTCTCCCTTGCCGGTGGGAATCTGCCCGTTGACCACCTTGACCGGGCGGCTGGGGTTGACCACCGACAGAGACAACACCGGCGGGTTCCCCTGCCCGTGGTAGATGACCCGCACCTCCACCCAGCGGTCCTGCGGTGGCAGGGCGGTACAGGCTTCCAGGGCGTTGTCCAGCAGATTGCCCAGCACCAGGGTCACATCCACGGCGGGCAGGCGCAGCGCCGACAGATCGTTGACGGTGAACCGCAGGTCGATGCCCCGATGCTGGCCGGCGTAGCCCTTCTGGTTCAGGATGGCGTCCACGGCCGCGTTGTGGGTGTTGACCAGCAGCACCCGCTCGGTCTGGCGGACCTTCAATTCCTCCAGGTAGGCCCGGGCGGCGGGCAGGTCCTCCTGTTCCAGCAGCCCCGAGAGGGTGGTCAGGCAGGCCCGGAAATCGTGGGTCAGTTTGCGCTGGGCGGCGTAAGCCTGTGTCAGCGCCTGAAGGTTTTCGTCCTGGACCCGGGCGCGCTCGGCGGCGGCCACCAGCTGTTCCCGGTCGATGGCGCTGCGCTCCAGCCGGTCAAACAGAATCAGCGCCGCCACGTTGACAACGTCCAGGATGGCCAGTGCCCCCTGCCAGGCTTCGGATTCCTCGCCGATGTGCGTCCGGGCGCCGTAATAGGCGATGAGTGTCATGAACGGAAAGATGCCGGCCAGCGGCACCCAGACCCGCGCCGGGGTGTCGGTTTCCGGCAGGGGACGGTGCAGCCGCCGGATTACCACCCCCAACAGCAGATAGACCAGGGACTTGGCCACAAACACCACCGAGTAGAGCGGAATGTTCCACACCATCTCGGAATACTCCAGGCCCAGCCCCTGCATGACGCCCCATTCGATCCAGTAGTAGGGCACACTGCACAGCGCATAGGCGGTGACCGCCACAAAGAAGGCCCGGTCCCACCGGGCACGGTAGAGCAGCAGGATCAGGAGGGTGTTCATAAGGCAGTTCAGCACGGCCTCGCCGGTGGGCGGTACCCCTTTCAGCTGGTTGAACATGGCAAGCGACACCAGCAGATACCACAGCAGCATGACGCCCCAGAACCGGGTCCCGCCGTGCCGCCGGTAAAAAAAGCTGTCGTAGATCAGCACGCTGCCCACCATCGCGGTGATCACATTGAACAGCGTCAGAATGTTCCCCCATACCGCTAGCATAACTGCCGTCCTTTCCAGGCCAGGTACCGCTGTTTGGTTTCCCGGTAGCTGCGGGCGCTCACCGGCAGCAGCGTTCCGTCCCGTAGCCGGGCACCGCTGCTCTGCAGGGTATCCACCCAGGCCATATTCACCAGGTAACTTTTGTGCAGCCGCAGAAAGCCCTGGTCGGTCATTTTTTCCTCCAGCAGGTTCATGGTGGTACGGGTGGTCAGGCTGTCCCGCCGGGCGTCCCGCAGATGCAGGATCTGTTCCCGGCCCCGGCTTTCCACATAGACCAGTTTGGGCAGCGGCACCGCCACCGGTTCCCCGTCGCAAAGCAGCTCCACCGTGCGCAGCCGGGTGCGGCAGGCCGCCAGCGCCGCCGTAAAATAGGGCGCCAGTTTGGCGTCCAGCTCGTCCTTGGCCAGGTAGCGGAAAGCGTTCACCTCGTAGCCTTCGGGGGCGTATTCCTTATAATTGGTCACAAAGATCAGCACCATATCGGGCCGGGTCTGCCGCAGCCGGCGGGCCACCCGGATGCCGTTGGTGGCCCCCAGGTCGATGTCCAGGAACAGCAGGTCACAGGGCAGCGCATCGGTCAGGCGGTCCGGGTCGACGAGTACCGTGATGACCATGGTCCGGGGCGAAAAATCCGCCAATGCCCGGATACGCCGGGCCAGCCCCTCCGCAAAGGGGCCTTCGTCGTCGCAAAGCACGATGTGCAGCATGAAACCATCCCTCCTATTACAATAAATTTGGACAGGAAAGCCGGGCAGCCAGTCCGGCTTTCCCTCCATCTCGTGCCTAAGCTACAATAAGAGGAGCAACTGGCTGACCAATCCCTCCTTGGGCTTGTATGTCCGCGCGAAAGACTGTCAGCCATCCTCTTGTTGCAGCGTTCGATTTAAGCAGGTTGAGCCA
>ERZ1643251.3323-NODE-3323-length-14979-cov-115.839922_pt1 | contig 14979 bp, 17 predicted proteins | sample MGYA00579261_ERZ1643251 | MGnify/ENA primary metagenome ERZ1643251 (study PRJEB29033, sample SAMEA4952267) | chicken gut metagenome | biome: Broiler Chicken; feature: Gastrointestinal Tract; material: Caecum | place: Ireland | collected 2018 | study: Broiler...
CTACCACAGGAGGCCTTCTTTTTTCATTGTCCGTTTTCACTGGACCGGTTCAAAAGTGACGGCCTTTTCTTATCCCGGAATGAAATTCCCCGGAAACGCAAAAAGCGCCCAGTAGAAAATACTGAGCGCTTGGCGATTAGATTTATTCTCTTTTGTTCAAATTAGGTCAAATTCAGACAAACCGTTTTCACGAAAAAGGTCTCTTGGAGATGTATAAATAAACATCCCCTTGGCATCCCAAAATCGCGTCTCGGTTGTCCTATTTTTTAACCCATAAGCCCTCTTTTTGGGGTGGTTGTCCACCATTTAACCCATAGAAAACGGGTTAAAAGAGGCTTCGTTCTGTCAAATTGCGTCAAACCATTTGAAAAGGAAAAACCCCGGAAACCGCGTAGTTCCGGGGTTTTTGACCACTTTTGATAAAGTTTAGCGCTTGCTGAACTGCGGAGCGCGACGGGCAGCCTTGAGGCCGTACTTGTTTTTATCGAATTCGTTTTTCATCTTATTATCGTATTATTTTTAAGCATCTTGTCCAGTTAGCCCTTCCGGTTGTCTTTTGGATGCACCATTTTATCTTCTCGGACGCTTCTCGAATCGCCTGACGCAGCTTCAATATGCACTTGGTAATGGACCGTTTTTGCTTCTTTCTGCCCAATTTCTTGATTTGAACATACTGTACAATTGTTGCAACCTGCTTACAACTTGATTTCATTGCCATTGCTTTTGAAACAAAAATGCTTCCGGCACTGGTGTTGTCCAAAGCCGGTCAACTTGCAGACTGTGCCTTTCCAACATAGCTCTGCAAACGATAATCTTCATTTACAAAGTCGGTGGGGATGGTATCACACCCCCACGTACATTTCAAGTCGAACGCTTTATTCCTTGTTAAGTTTTGTTTTGCTTTCCGCGCCTTCACGGCCAATTGCCTGGTTGACAAGGCCATGCAGCTGCTGCGGCTGATTGTACTTCACCTTGGCGTAAACATCCATTGTTATTCTGCTGTTTTCATGCCCCGCCAGGTATTGTACCGTCTTGGGGTCCACCATAGCGTAAATCAGGTTGGTGATGTAGGTGTACCGAAGCTGATGGGGTGAGACATGGAAGTCCATAGTGTACACCAGTTTGGGGTTCCTGGAAGGGTGGCCTCCCAGTTTGGGCTCTACAACATATCGGATCGATTCACCATTGATATAGCGGTAGTAGTACCGCTTTTCGGTGGAACGAACTTTGATGTATTGCCATATCTTGGCAAACTGTCCGCCCGTCAGCGGTTCTCCCCTGCTGTTTGCTATCACGAATGCGGATGATGATGCCTCCTTGGCCTCCTTGAGGCACTGCACCAGACAAGGCGGGATGGGAATGTCCCGCCGGGCCGCCGGCGTTTTAAGTTCTGTTGTGATGACCGGCCGGTTATGCTCTGTATGCCAAGCTCGCCGGACAGAAAGATAGGGATGCTCTTCGTCCAGAAAAACGCAGTCCCACTGAAGCGCCAGGATTTCCTCCCGGCGCAGCCCCGCATACAACCCCAGCATAACAAATACATAGGGCGGCAGGTCACGGATCGTATCCAAAAGCACTCTGACCTGCTCGTCTGTCAGCGCCTTTTTTTCCTTTTTTGCCACTCCCCCTTTTGCCGGCAAGGCAGCCGCCGGATCATAGCAGATGACCTTGCTTTGCATGGCCGAGTGGAAAATATTTTTTACCAGCATAATCACATTGCTGTAGGTAGCACAAGACTTTTGCGCCAACGGTACCAGCATCAGGCGCAGGTCATCCGTTGTCACCTCGTCTATGTACATATGGCCTATGGGCTTTTCGATATGGTTCCTGACCGCCGTCTCATATCTTTGCAGCGTTGTTGTGCGGATCGTAGCCGAACGCATTTTCAGCCACTTCTCACAATATTCCGCTACCGTGGGATACGCCTGCCGGAATTCGGCCTCCTCAATTTGACGCTTGGCCTCCTGTACTTTGTCGTAGAGTTCCTCGCAGGTCTTTCCATAAAGAGAAACGCGCCTGCCATCGGCGTCCTTGATACGGGTCCGGTAATACACGACGCCTTTCAGCGTCACAGTCTTATATTGGGGGATCCGCTTGGTTTTACGCTTTGCCATGTTGGGCACCTCCATTCCTTCGGGATGATTTCTGCACCCCCATTATCCCAACCACAAAGACCGTTCTCAAGGATGTCGCCTATGTCCTATGTAAAAAGGAGCAAGGACCTTTTGTCCCTGCTCCTTTGCTATATGGATTCTGTTTGAGCATCCCACTGTGAAAACGCTTTGTTCAATACGCCGGCCAGTTCGTCCGGTCTGTTATACTTTACCTTTGCATAGATATCCATCGTGATCTTACTGTTCTCATGGCCTGCCAGGTACTGGACTGTCTTGGGGTCCACTGAGGCATAGATCAAATTGGTGATATAAGTGTGCCGCAGCAAATGAGGTGTGACCTCAAAGTCGATACTATAAACCACGTGGCCATTGTAAGCTGCCTTTTCTCCCAGCGTCGGCCTGACGGTATGCCTGATCCGCTTTCCATCCACATAGCGGTCATAGTGCCTCTCTTTGGTGGAACGGGTGACTACATACTTCCATAGACGTTTGAACTGCGTATAAGACAGCGGCTCCCCTTCCCGGTTCGCTACCACATATTCTGAAGCAGACGTTTTTCTTGCTTCCCGCAGACAATCTGCCAGACAGTCAGGTAATGGGATCTCCCGTTTTGCCGCCTTTGTTTTCAGCTCCGTCAGGATCACCGGGCGGTTATGCTCGGTGTGCCAGGCCCGGCACACCCTCAGATAGGGCGTATCGCAGTCGAGAAAAACAGTATCCCACTTAAGCGCCAGAATTTCCTCCCGGCGCAGGCCCGCATACAGCCCCAGCATGATGAACACATAAGGCGGCAGCCCCCGGACTGCATCCAAAAGAACCTCGACCTGATGATCTGTAAGGGGGATCTTATCCTTTTGCGGAACGCCGCCCGCCTTTCCCGAGAGGTAGATCGTAGGGTCTTCGCTGATCACCCGGCTTTCCTTTGCTGCACAGAAAATACATCTATATAGAATATGAACGGACTTATAGACAGAAACAGACTTCCTGGATGCCGGTATAAGCGCCATACGTATATCATCTGTAGTCACATCTGCCATACGTTTATGTCCCAGCGGTTTAATGATATAATTTTTCACTTTGGACCGGTAGTCTGTCAATGTCGTTGTCCGCACTTGTACGGACTGCATTAGCAGCCACTTTTCACAGTATTCCTTAACGGTTGGTGACATTCGCCGGAATGCCCGGCTTTCCATTTCATCCTGCGCTGTCAGGACTTTGCCATACAGCTCGTCGCGGGTCTTTCCATAAAGAGCGACCCGTTTGCCGTCTGTATCCTCCATGCGAGTACGGTAATACGTAGTTCCGTTTGTTTGGACCATCCCGTAATCAGGAGCCTTTTGCCGTTTTCCTGCCATATCTTGGCACCTCCCATTCGCTTATATTGGCAGTTCTAGTATGGCAGTTCCCTGCCGCATCTGCAAGGATGGCGGCTGTCAGCGCCTTGCCGCCCGTGGCTTTCTATATGTTTGCATCGGCTCTTTTGTCTTGGCACGGTGGGTACAACGGGCCATATATTCCTGAATGGCGCTATCCGTAAAATAGACGCAGCCGTTCTCTACATACTGAATGTAAGTAATCAGGCCTTCTGTCCTGGCGGCATCCAGCGTGGTCACGCTGATCCTCAACCGCGCCGCCGCTTCCTTCCTTGTAATAAGCTTATCCATCGGTTTCACCGCCCTTTCTGCTCCTGTGCCTGCTTCCCATGATCTGTTCGGGAATGTAATAGCCAAGCTGGACCCGAACCGCTTCATCGATCCCACGCATCTGGCCGCGGCTGACCTTGCCCAGATAGCGGATGACGCTGGTTTTGTCACAGGTATCGATCTGCTCGGCCAATACAGTGGAGGGACGCTCCAGCCCTTTCGCCTTCCGGAGCAGATAGTGGGTAGGCAGGCGTTTTTTCTTATTGATTTTGGATGTCAGCGGTGCAACGGTGATGGTGGGTGCGTAAAAATTGCCGGTATCGTTTTGAAGCACGACCACCGGACGGACGCCGCCCTGTTTTGACCCAATCGGTGCCCCCAGATCAACCAGGTATAAATCACCCCGTCGGTAAATCCAGTCTTCTTTCATTGTTTGCCTCCTGTCTCCATATATCAATATATGGATAAAGACTGCCGGAAAATCTATGCAAGTGCTCTGTTCCGGCAGCGCTTTCTTGTAATATGGTTTCTCTGTATTTTTCTCCATACCCCAGAGATGTGGGATTTCTCACAAGCGGCAGCTTGCTAGGCTGCTCCATTGGCTTTAGACCACCCCGCCTTCTTTGTGGCCGGGCTGCGAATTACAGAAGTATCATGATCCCTTGTCAGATTTTTACACCGCCGCCGGGGGCAACCCGGCATTTGCTGCTGTTGGATCGCTCAGTCGCTAAAAGACTTCATGGCGCACAGCCGAAGGCTCCGCCTGACAGGAATGTGCCTGGAGAAAGATTCTTTACTTTTCAAGGTACAGATGCAGCTCTTTGAATGAAACTGCATTGCTTGGTACATCTATATTGTACAGAGTTCCGCCCCTTTTGTCGTGGGCCTATCCGGCCCATTTTGATAGGCCAATCTGGCACACTTTTTCCTCCAGGCGACAGCAAAGCGATGGCCCGGCCATCGAACGGCACGCCATCGCTTTGCTGATCATCGATCTATAATCTCATCGCGGTTGTTGCAGGTGTGTATCAGCGCCATAGGATAAAGTATCGATCACAGACTCCAACCGGTCTACAATTCCCAACAGCTCATTTTTCACCTTCATAGGATCCGAATTTTTGCCAGTCAAAAGAAAATCCGTACTGACATCCAGCGCCTTTGCAAGACGAACCAGCATCTCAAAGGAGCAGGTCCGAGTCCCGCGCTCCATACGACTGACAAAATTGCTCTCCACATCCAATGCAAGAGCCAGGTCAAATTGGGTCATTCCATGCGCCTCTCGCATCTCCCGGATGCGAAGCCCAAACATCTGCCGGTCAAAACTCATGTTCGTTCCTTTCCGCCTGTTTCAGACGTAGGGATACAATCTTTTGCGGGCAGCTCGATACCTCTGCTATCAGCCTGATGACGCATCAAACAATAGGGTACTATCTCCTGGCATCCACCCGGAGTGGATCGCACTTCATGTATCCCTAGCCCTTAATGCATATCAGGCCTTTTATTTTTATAAGTTCCTACCGGCAGCAAAAAGGCCGCCGGCAAGGTGGACCTACTGCAATCTATAATGCAGGGTCCGTCCTTGTCGGCGGCCTCTCATGTAACGTCTGGTTCAACACACCAACAGAATCAAGTATATGACCTGGGAATGGATTTACGCAGCCTGTTTCATCTCAACCATCCCGTCGTTATACCGCAATCGATTCAATTTTCAGCAAGCAAATATACGGCCGAGTCACGCTTCCTTCTTGGGGCATAGATGTCAAAACGAGTATGACGCCGCCCAATCCGTCGTCTGACCATAACTGTCAAGCAACCGGCACATTCCGCCTTGATTGTATCGCCGGCGGTTTTCTGTGCCTGAGATCTGTTGCCACAATGGGGGCAGTGCCATGCAATAGGCACCCAGGTTTCCTTTTTGTCTTTCATCTTCGCCCTCCTTAAAATACCGTGTTGGCGCGTTTCATCGGCTTTGGGTGCGGTTCTTCCATCCTCAGCGATTTTCTTTGCATTCCAATTTTCCGCTCTCGCTGACGAGGAAATTTTTCCCTTCAGCCAAAAAAGTCCTACTCACCTCCTTGCGCATTCTCACAAAATCGTGTATAATTGCATAAAGTGAAAATTGATAGCATTATTATATGCAATTTCATAGCATATGTCAAGCAATTTATGCAATTTTGTTTCTTGTTTCAGAAAACTGTATGCAATTTGTTACACATTTAATGGTGCAACCGAATGACAGCGAGGTTACAACGGGATGAAATTTGGTGAAAAAATACATAAACTAAGAAAACAATACGGCTTCACGCAGGCGGAACTTGCCGAAAAATTAGGGGTACACCATCGCACCATCATCGGATATGAACGTGATGGGCGCTATCCCAGGGACCGTAACATCTACAAAAAGCTTGCCGACATTTTTCAGGTCCCCGTTCATTACCTCTATGAGGATTCCTCTTTTATAGACGAGGCCGCCTCTGCATACGGAGAAAGCGGCAAAGAGGAAGCAAAGCAGCTTGCCATGGAATTATCCGAATTATTTGCCACCGGAGAACTGTCCGATGAAGATATGGACAACATCATGTATGTGATGCATCGTGCTTATTTCCAATATCGTGAATCAAAGCGTGTAAAGGAATAAAGCTCACCCCCAAGGACTGAAGATGTCGGTATCAAACCGATCCCTTCAGCTTCTACGAGAAGAGGTTATCTACCCATGAATTCCATTCAATTACATCAGAAAGCAAACGAACTTGTACGAATCATCGGTTCCCGTGACATCCGCAACATCACACGAAGCCTCGGCATGCAGGTCTCAGAGATGCCCTTTGATTCGATCCTTGGATTTTTCACGTTTCAATGGGAATTCCATCAGGTCGTTATCAACGACAAGTTGGACAAAGCAACCAAGCAGATGGTATGCGGTTATGCACTCAGCCGCTACGCCGACGCCTATCTGTTCGCATCCAAAGGCACTTTTTGTAAAATGAATTACATTTCCCACGCACATCTTTCGGATTATAAAGCCAACGCCTTTTCATCCCATCTGATGCTGGACAGTGATGAGGTATACCATCTGACTACTTTGGGATACGACGCTGCCCAGATCGCTCATCAAACAAAACGCCACCTGAACCTGATCCTTTTCAAACTTCTTGAAATGGATCAGATGGGGTTTGACATGTCTCATTATTACAGGATTCATCGACAGTTTTTGAAAGGACACCAGCATCTGGCTCATTTGGGATTTCAGAATATATAGCAATATTTCGCCAAATCGAAACATGAAACCAAACATCTGCCATATAAGCAATCCTATAGTGGATAAACTCATCCCGAGTTCCGCAAACAGGGCGTCGGCTTGTGCCTTCAAATCCGCGTCCATGCGGATGCTGATGTTTGTGGTATTTCCAGCCATATCATCAACCCCTTTCTGCTGGTACTCTTAATATATGCCATTTGCACGAAGAAAACAACACTATGCACGAATATTTAACATTATGTTCCATGTCATGCTGTTTGTGCTTTGTCATTTTGGTTACTCCTTTTATTTCTCTTGCAAGTCGAGTGTTGGCTAAAATAATTCAACATCAAACTGTTCCGCCACCTTCATTTTCACCTCCAGCGTTTCCCGGATGGTAACATTATAATGCTTCATCGCTCACGCTTCTCTCTAAAATTGGGCAGCAAAAAAGAGCGTCCATTTTCAGAACACTCTTCGAAAAGATATTCGTTTTTATCGCGTCTTTTCCTGTTTCAGATGGCGGGTTGGAATCGCCAGCAGCTTACGCACCCAGCCCTCCAAATGCTTTTCAATGGCCTGCAAATGTTCTTCCGGCAGGTTGAGGCTTTCGTGGCGCTTGAACCGGAACCCGATCATGCGGCGGAGCTGCTCTTTCTGCTTTGGCCCCATGACCTCCGCACACACCTCCTCATAGGAGATGTTGTACGGGTTGGAACGGGTTTTGGCGTACTCGTCCAGATTCGCATAATCTTCCTTACCGGCATAGCAGAACAGGGACAGCCCGTTGTCAAAAATGGGGGCGGGCGCAATGATGCTGCCGCTGTGGTTATCCCGCAGGACGCCAAAGTTTCCAAAGTGGCGGTCCTCATTGTAAATCAGGGCGTCAAACACCAGCATACTGCGGATTTGCTCGGAAAACTCCGGCCCCAGCTTGTCGTAGTAGGCAAGGCAGGCGGCAATGCCCCCGGTTCGGACAATGCGCCCGATGGGGATATAGGCCGTGTCGATGTTGGTAAACAGGGCGCACTTAGAGGCGGTAATGCCTTTCCAGTTCTCCAGGTCATAATGCACGGCGTTCAGGCGCATGGTTTCCGCAATCTGCGAAGCATAATACTCGCAGTACGGCTCCCGGCCCGTATTGGACGCGCCGGTCGTGCCGCCCTTGTAGAGATAAATCCCATCGTGCTCCACATAGCGCCACGCCTTGGGCAGCATACCGCCTGTGGTCAGCTCCGGGGATGTGGTAAACGCCTGCCTGCTCCCGCCTGCGCCGGTATAGGCCACCAGCGCCAGTATCTCGGAAAAGCGATTTTCGTAAAGATTGTATTGGGAGAATTTCCCCTCAAATCCTTCCGGCACCACCCAATAGCTGTCGTTGAGCGACAGCCCCTTGCACACGTCGATGATTCCCTTGGTGTCGTTGTGACTAAGGCCAAGGGTTTTCAAAATCTCGTCCACAAAGGCGCGGTTTTTGGGGATAACCCGCCGCTCCAGCCAATGAATGACGCCCTCGCCGGTGCGCTCCATATCCAAAGGCAGCAAATGGGCCTGCTCCTCGTTGGTGTATAAGATTTCAGCTACAAGGCCGGACAAGCCCTGCTTTTCCATGGAAAAGCGCATTAGCTCCGTATCATAAATGCGGAGACTGTAAACATGACTCATAGGCTCCTCCTTGTCGTTCAGTTCCAGTGAAACATCCTTCCCCAGCGCCGAGGCGATTTTTAAGATCATATCAAGCGTGGGGTTCTGTGTCCCACTTTCCAGGCGGTTAATGCCGGAACGCTGGATTCCCAGCCGCCTTGCCAGTTCTGCCTGGGAAATGCCCTGTTCCAGACGGGCCTCCACAAGCTGGGATATGATTTTCTGCCGTTTGCGCAGTTCATCCATACTCTCACCTCACTGCTTTAATGTTAACATATATGATAACAATTTGCAAGAGGGAGAATCTGTCGAAGCTGCAAACCTGGCAACTCACCGCTCCGGCTCTTTGCCATGACTGCCCCGAATGGGAATCCCCAGCCGATGGCGCAGAAAATCGTTCACATCCTTTCCACGGGGCGGCAGCAATGTCACGGCGAAGGCGGGAATCGGTTTTTACAGCAAGATCGACCTTGGCATTGCAAAATACCATTTTGAACTTGGCGCCGGAGCGGAAAACTTCAGCTGGAACTGATTGCAGGCAAATGATCCTACGAATACTCCCCACCGTCCTTCTGGCGGTGGGGAGCGTCTTTTTCAATCAAAACAGCTGAAATCATCTTATAAGGCTTTGGGGCTTCAGTGCGTGAAAGTGGGGCTAAAACTCTGTACAGGTGTCGCTCTGCGTCCGATTTTTGCAAGGATTATGGAGCGGGTACGATTTACCCAAAGATTATCTGAACTTTACGTTCAAACGGTAGCGGTCTTGTTGCTCGTAATATATAATAAACTCAAGCAGTCGTATGCATAGCCGAAGAGGAGGTACAGCCAGTGGATAATGCAACGGTATTTTGGAGTATCATATTTCCGACGGCAATTTTGCCTCTTATCCTGATTCTTGCTTTCTTCCTGCTGTGGCGCATCATAAAGTGGCTGGAACGGCGAAAGTGGAAGCCGATAACCGCCCGTGTTCTCCATATTACGGCAATCGACAAGAAGGACCGTTACGGTGTATTAGAGCCGCGACGGTACAAGTTGGATCTTGTATTCCAATGGCAGGGTATAGACCAGCATCGCTCCTGGATCTTTCCTCGTATATACGATCTCCCCAAAGCGGGGGATATTCTTCAGCTGCGTTATCATCCAAAGAAGGAGGATTTCCAACTCGTCATAAGTCCAGCTGAGAAACGGCAGATCAGACACGCCCGTATGGTTATTTTGTCGGTTCTTTGTATGGTTTTTGTTGTTCTGCTAGCATTGTTTTGTTTGATGTTCTTACATTTTCCGCAAAAGTTTGCCCTCTCAGAAATGTCATTGTGGTTCCTTTTCGCGGCGCTGTTTTTCGTTCTATACTTGATTGTACGTGTTTTTTATACCCGCCGTTTGCGCCGAAAAATCGAGTTAGGGGAACTGCAGCCAATCACTGCCCAAGTTCATGGATTTCGCAAAGACAGCGAGAATGACGTTTACGCCTTCTGCCTCGTCAGAGTCAACGGCCAAGAAAAAGAGGTCTGCTTGACCTCTATCCATGGCAAGCATTATAAAGTCGGCCAGCGAGTCACCCTTTATTTAAATCCGGAAACTGGGGAGGTATTGCACTTCCCTCGAATGGATACAGCCGACTAAGAGCACCTAACAAAACCTGACAAATAGAGGAATATGCAGTAAAATACCAGTGGGGGTGAAGCAAATGCCCAGGAAACTGGTAAGCGACGAACTGTGGAGTCAGATTGAACCACTTTTGCCAAAACATAAGCCCACGCCCAATGAAGCGGTCCAGTAAAAACGGACAATGAAAAAAGAAGGCCTCCTGTGGTAGAATAGAACTACTACAGGAGGTTTTTGCTATGCCAAGAAAATATACCCATATTCAAGAGCATGAGAAAGAAATACTGGAACTGCGGGAAGAGGGGATGACACTGCGGGAAATCGGGGAAACATTGGGATTCAGCTATAAGACAATAAGAGAATTCATCACGCGATCCAACCGCAGGCAGAGAAAACTGGCAGCAGGAATTGTTCCAAAACCGAAGGGAAGGCCCAGGAAAGCTGAACCGGACAAATTCAGCATGGAATACTACAAAGCCGAGAATGAGCGCTTGAAAATGGAAAATGAGTTGCTGCGGGATTTTCTGCAATCCATAGAAAGGGAGTGAGCAACAGGGTAAAATATGCTGTAATATACCGTCACCGGGAGGACCATCCTGTTTACAGGATGTGCGGATTCTTTGGCGTTTCCCGAAGCGGGTATTATTCGTATGTTCAAAGATTGAGCCAACCAGACCCGAATCAGGCAATCATAGATCAGATTGCAAGTCAACAGAAACGGTGTAAGAATACCTACGGCTATCGCAGAATGCAGCTCTGGCTGGACAAGAACTGTTAGCGTTCAGCTGAAAAAACCATTTGGGGTTCAGCGGAAATAACCAAACGTAGATCAAGTAAAAAGACCAAGAGACCATCTCATAACGGATCGCAATGGCATTCCGCTTGTTGTCGGCCTCACTGCCGCCAATGTGAATGATTGCAAAATGCTGGAATATATGCTGGATCATCTGCCGTCCCTGCGAAATTTGCACGGGAGACCCACTTGTCGTCCTCAGAAACTTCACGCTGATAAAGGGTACGATTTTCCGTTTTGCAGACAGGCGTGCACAGTGAGACATATAAAGCACCGCATTGCCAGACGTGGGGTGGACAGTTCCTCTCATCTTGGAAAGCACCGCTGGGTTGTTGAGCGAACCTTTGCCTGGTTCCATCGATACAGGCGCCTGCTCGTCCGATATGAACGCAGGGCTGATATCCATTTGGCTTTTTTCTCCCTTGCTGCCGCTTTGATCGCTTTTCGGTTTTGTTAGGTGTTCTTAATCCAAATCATAATTTATTTAAATAAAACATATTACTTACCCCCGACAATGCACCGAGCTGCTGCATATATGCTTGCCGTTCGTTCTCTTTCATTCTGTCGAATCTTAGGCTCTATCGTTCTATTCAACTCCGCAATCTCACTACGTGTAATTATGCGAACAACTTTACCACTATGTTTTACAGAGGATGCTTTTTTTGCAAAAGAAAGCATCCTCTTATCCAAATTTGCCATGTTAATGCCTCCCGCTTATCAGGTCACGCTAAAACCAGGTGGATTTTCTCTCTTACAAACCCGTTTTATGCGGATATACTATTTTATCATATTATCGTCACTTTGTCTAGAGCTTTTCAATTTATTTTATTATTTCAAAGATTTTGACAACTTTCAAGATTACCATGAAAAATTTCAAATGGCTTCCAATCCTCAACAGCCTGAAAGTATGCTTTGCTTGCCTTTGAAAAATCCTCTGGCATCCGTCGGCAAAGTGCATAAGGATAATTTACTATTATAATACTATCCATTTTTGCGTTTGGTGACGATGTCGCATCAATTATTATTTCCCCCATCACTTGATGTTTTTCATACAGCGCTTTGCTGGAAATTTCACAAACCCATACAAATTTAGGAAAAATAGTCATATTATAGTAATCTTGAATTTCCTTATTATCAACATTAAATTGTTCGTCTCGTTTTTTTCTGAAAGTACGGGAAGATGCCATAAATAGCCTTGTAACCAGCGGCTCCTCTTTTGTGCCAAATTCGTAGTCCAAATTTCCAATCAAATTCTTTTTTATTTCTGAACTCCATTCTTTAGAAAAACTTCTTATTCCAAACTTCGAGCTTGCTATTATACTCATGCATATATCATATGCATCGGCCGCTTCTAAAATCATTCTCTTATAAAGTGGAACCATCATATACTCCACTTCAAACTCATCCAAGATCAGACTACTTGTCTTTGATTTTATAAATTTACTAATATTATACGGCCGTTTATTATCATCCATAAAGCAATAAGTATCTATCAAATCAGCTGTATCGCTTATCCATACCACATTGCCACTATTGGGATCATTTGCACAATTTAAAATTTGACCAATCTGTATTTTTTCTGGCTGTAGATGACCAATACAAATAATAGAGTGCTTATTTCCCTTAGCGATTTTCAAGCCAACTGCAACCGGAATGCCAGATTCGATGTAATAACTCAATATATGTCTAAATTTATTTTTAGGCATTTTTTTTGCTGAATATAATCTTGGATAAAATCCCGCTTCACAAAACACCTTGGAAATCGATTCGTAGCTCAAGCCTGTTGTCGGCATTCTTCTCTCAAAACTATTTTTTTCCACAAGGTGACTAATTTCACTAGGAAGCAAATAGTGATATTCAGGGTAAGATTGGCTATAATAGTCCAGAAGATTTAGTATGGTTATTTCAGCGCAAGAAGTTGTCTCTCCATCTTGCATACTATATGGAAAAGCACGCACTTCCAATTGTTTTCCGAAAATTGTTACTACATATTTAGTTAACCTTATATATTCACCTTTATCTGCGGGTAAAAAGTTCTTTGGATTCAAAAGAGTTCTTCCTACTGACCGTTCTGGTATAGGCCTGATCACTATTGTTCCAATAAACTGTGTTTGCAATTCTTGACTATTATAGTCAAAAAAGTTTTTCTCTAATTTTCCTTTAAAAATGCTTAGTCGTTTACAAAATCTAGTATAACTAAAATGCTTTCCTGAATAATAGAAATAGTAGCTATCTCTATATACTCGATCAACGTAATGATTCTCGACAACGGCTGTGAAAACGGTAAGATTTTCCAACAAATTCCACAGGATTTCTAATGATTTATTGTTTTTTATTAAAAAACCAAGACCTTTATTCTCTTCTTCTTCAGTAATACCAAGAAGCCAAGCGAGAAAAATGAATTTATTATCGGCATTATCAATTTCAAAAACTGACATTTCCGAATCATCTTGGTCATCTAAACATTCAGAATTTGTTTCTTTTAATTCATCTCTCATAGAAGCCACCTCATACGGTGAATTGGTACATGTTATTAAATTTCTTAAACACATTTCGATCGCATAATTCATCTAAAATTTGCTTAAACGTAGTCTTGTCCATTTCACATATTTCTTTATGGCATTTTGTACATGTCCATTTTTCAGAATTTAAGTACAAACAAAATCCATCAGGTGTGTTAGGGAAAATTTCATCGAGCGTAAAATATTTTTCCGAAGGATGAATTGCCTTCCACTTTAATGCTTGAAAATAAGCACAGCATTCATTATCTTTAATATATGTTACCGCACTTACTATTGCCCCCACACATGCCAAAACATTTATTATTGTAAATGAATCAAGACCCGTTAATATCTCTAAAACCGGAGTAGCCAACTGTCCTATTAGATTTTTACATGCATCTGTCAGAGAAATAGAAAAGCGCGTTTGCAAGATAGCTGTCGCGTATTCATCACTATCTTGTAAAAACCATAAAGCTGCTTGCTCCTCATCTATTTCATCCTTTTCCGATATCTGCTCTAAAGCAAGTAAGCAAGCCGCAAATTTAGCCTCCTGGAAATCCATATCAAACTCTTGTTGAAGTAGCTTTTGCAGCTCTGGTAAGGTTCCCGTTAGTCTGTACTCTCTTTCCATACCATCTTTTCTCCTTTGTACTGATAAAAATCTAATCGTGACTCATCTGCCGCAGATAGTTTCACCTAAATCTTTTTTATTATTATACATCCTTATGTAAATGTTGTCCATACCAATTGTTTATCTCTAGCTCTTTCAATCTCTAGCATATCGTAATCAACTATGAATTTATCTATTTTTATATTAATTGACAAAAACATATTAATTTCATTTCGTTCGAAATATTCTCTATAATTTCACTTATAAAAGCCAAATACAGTGTCACATATTTCAGTGGATTTGTAAACGCCAAACCGTCTGGATTGTGCTTTTCCTTTCTCATTTTGTTACAACTACTTGGCCATCAAGTGCTTAATGCCCTGGGATTACTGGCAGGGTTGTCCTGCCCGTAACCTTCCAGGAGGTTGATGCCGCCCCACACGCACAGGCCGCCGCCCAGTGCGATCACCAGAGTCTGCAACACGTCGATAGCATTAGTGAAAAAATCCATAAATCATATTTCCTTTCTTCGGTGCAAAAATCGTCACCCCAGCCCCATCTGCACGCGATTTGAGCACCACCTTGCCGGCGGTTTAGCCCCACTTTCACGCACTGAAGCCCCACTTGCTTTGTCGCACTTTTGGGCCTCTCTGCCGGTTAGATGCAGAAATCGGACGCTGAGCGACATGTGCACGGAGTTTTAGCGGCACCCTGCCGGAGAACCAGCGACACCTCACCGCCCCAAAGCGACACCCCGTAAGCGCCTCACGAAAGGACGTACTTGACAACAGAAAAGGACCGGCCAAAGCCGGTCCCCTAGGTTACTCCTGT
>ERZ1643251.3324-NODE-3324-length-14978-cov-3.571601_pt1 | contig 14978 bp, 11 predicted proteins | sample MGYA00579261_ERZ1643251 | MGnify/ENA primary metagenome ERZ1643251 (study PRJEB29033, sample SAMEA4952267) | chicken gut metagenome | biome: Broiler Chicken; feature: Gastrointestinal Tract; material: Caecum | place: Ireland | collected 2018 | study: Broiler...
TCAAGCAGTCAAAGATTTTGATGTATTCCACGAATTATCAATTGTTGCTAGTGCGATGGATAGTTTAATCAATGATAAACAACATATCAAAGACTTAGCAGATGAGTTTTTAGCAACAACACGTAACGCCTTTTATATCGGACGTTCTAATGACTACTATGTTGCAATGGAAGCAGCCTTAAAGTTAAAAGAAATCTCCTATGTGCAAGCTGAAGGTTTTGCAGCTGGTGAATTAAAACATGGTACAATTGCTTTAATCGAAGAAGGTACACCAGTAATAGCGATTATTACCGAAGAAGTAACAGGTTCACATACACGAGGTAACATTAAAGAAGTTGAAAGTCGCGGGGCTAAGAGTTTAGTGATTGTAACTGAAAAATTAGCTAAACCAACGGATCAAATCATCTTACCTACTGTGCATCCGTTCTTAACTAGCTTAGTTTCAGTGGTACCTACACAGTTATTAGCTTATAACGCAACCATCCAACGCGGATATGATGTAGATAAACCTCGTAACTTAGCAAAATCTGTCACTGTTGAATAAGACAATTGACAAAAAGGCGCAAGAATAAAAACAACTTGCGCCTTTTTGCTATTCAAATATACAAGCTAATATTTCTTCAATGGTTATTTGATAAAAGAGTTGATCCGCTTTTTGTTCAATCAAAATTTGTTTGACAGTTTCGTAGGTAAAGGTTTGATTTGCTAAAGCTTGCTCTAAATTATTCAAATCACCATAACTAAAGAAATCACCATGAAATACACAATTTCGGATAATACCATGCTGAATATTTAATGAAACTTCCAGGAAACCTGCTGGAAATTTTTTCGCTTTAACCATCGTAAAAGCAGGATTCTTTCCAAAGGTCCAATCCCAACTTCTAATACAGTTGGACGGGTTTGCCACAACATAAAAACACCGTCATCAAATTGCTTTTGTGTACATAAAAATTCTTCTAAGGCAAAATATTGGGCAGCTTCTTGATTAAAAAAACTCTGAAGCGAACTACACTTCAGAGTTATTCAAAATTATTCTTCTAATAACCCAATTCTTTGTTTAACCACTTGGGCAATTTTATCGACATAGGTTTCTACTAGTTCATCGGTTGGCGCTTCTGCCATGATGCGTAATAAAGGTTCTGTTCCTGATGGGCGAACCAAGACGCGACCACTATCTCCCATTTCATTTTCAACGTCTTCAATGACAGCTAATACTTCAGGATCAGTTAATGCTTTATTCTTATCAGTCACACGTAAATTCACTAACTTTTGAGGATAAATGGCTACTTCACTTGCTAATTCAGAGAGTTTTTTACCAGTTTCCTTCATAATATTTAGCAGTTGAATACCTGATAGCATGCCATCACCTGTTGTATTGAAATCTAAAAAGACCATATGACCAGATTGTTCACCGCCGAAATTATAACCATTTTTGCGCATTTCTTCGACTACATAACGGTCACCCACTTGTGTAATCACATCTTTCAAACCAATATTTTCAATGGCTTTTCTAAAACCTAAATTACTCATGACTGTAGTAACAACTGTATCATTTTTTAGGCGACGTTTTTCAGATAGATATTTTGCACAGATGTACATAATCTTATCGCCATCCACAATATTACCTAATTCATCTACAGCGATAATACGGTCACCATCAAAAGCTAATCCTGCATCTGCTTGTTTTTCCACGACAAATTTAGCCAAACTTTCAGGATGAGTGGAGCCAACACCGTCATTAATATTTAATCCATCTGGTGAAGTTCCCATTGTATAAAAATCAGCTTCTAAATCAGCAAATAAGCGATTCACAATCGGCGAAGTAGCCCCATTAGCCCCATCTAAACAAATCGTTAAACCGGATAAATCTCCAGGAATTGTATCTGCCAAAAAGCCAGCATAGCGAATCAAACCTTCAGGAAATTCTTCAACCGTTCCTAAACCTTGAGCTGAAGGACGAGGTAAAGTATCTTCTGGTGCATCTAATAAAGCTTCAATTTCAAGTTCTTGCGCATCATCCAATTTAAAACCGTCATTTCCGAAAAATTTGATGCCATTATCTTGAGCTGGATTATGTGAAGCAGAAATCATTACCCCAGCACTGGCTTCTTGCACTCGTGTTAGATAAGCAACACCCGGAGTAGTAATCACCCCTAATTGAAATACTTCAATTCCAACAGATAATAATCCTGCCACTAATGCACTTTCTAATAACTGACCAGAAATACGTGTATCACGGCCCACTAAAACTCTTGGTCGTCTTTTGCCTTGCTCATGTTGGCTAAGCACATAACCCCCACAGCGTCCTAATTTAAATGCTAATTCAGGTGTTAATTCAACATTGGCTTCTCCTCGTACACCATCTGTTCCAAAATATTTACCCATAAAAATTCTCCTTAAAACTTTAAAAATTAATCATTATTCTTCTTTTCGTTTTCATTTTTTGTATCATCGGTAGTCTGCGTAGTTTCTTGTTTATCTGAATCTTTTTGTGTACTACTTTCAGACTCTTCCGGTAAATCTTGCGTTGCGTTTTCTGCACCATTTGTTTGCGTATTTTGCTCAGTAAGATTTTGGTTACGATTGACCTGTGTATATATTGGTTCAATCCGTATCGTTACATTGTTTTGCGGACTATAAAACGCACTATCAACTGGTATATTATAAACCTTTGTTGTAGTCTGAGCAATACCTGAAATATCCACTGGAATGATAATCTCATCAATTTTATCTAAATCACCACCATTGGATGATAACATGATTGTTTCGGGATTTAAATGGAATTGATAGCCGCTGACACCACTTGGCAAATTACCAAATTGTTTAGGTGTTAATTTCACTTGTTTATTCACACGATTAACTGCTAAATGGACCTCTACTTCTTCCTGATCAAAAGTGACATCAAGTTTCTCCCCTTTGGCATTTAATGCTTCAAGCTTCACGGTTTTGGTGATATTTTGCGTGATAGGATTACTTGAAGTAAATAAAGCCTGCACAATCGCAATTTCTTTCATTGTTTGCGCACCGGTAGTTACAAGCACAGATTTTGGTGTACTTGAGATACTATTTAAAGTCACTCCATCTAATTGACGCTCATCAGCCAGAATCGGTTTAACCGCAAATTTTTTAGTAATTTTCTTTTCAATCGTTACAGTAGACTTATTCGCACTTAACTTAGCCTTCACACCAGATTTTAAATTTTCGACTTTTAATTTCACTTCATGCGTTCCTGGAGATAGCTCATTCAAATCAGCAACCACTTTAAATGTTCTAGTATCTGCATTGCTCTCGGCTAATAGTTGCACACGATTGGCACTACTCAATTTAACATCAACATTTGGCTCATATCCTTGAATATAATATTTCTTTTCATTGTATTCAAAAACAATCGGGACTTGCTTTACCGTCTCTTCATAATTATAGGCTGGTTTTTGCTGATTAGGCGTATTCGCATTGGTAAATAGAATTAAAGTTAGCAACAATGCAAACAATGCCGTTATCATTTTACTCTTTCCATTCAATTCCATCTACTTACCTCCTTTCTGTCTAGCTGATTTTTTTGAGCTAGTTAAGAAATTCAGTACATTCCGGCGTTTCTTTTCCTGTTCTTTTGCAGATAATTCCTTCGTTAAGATAGCTAAATAATCTTCTTTCGTTAAATCAGGGATTAACTGATTATTGATGGTAATACTCACACCTCCTGTTTCTTCTGAGACAACTAGTGTCACTGCATCACTTACCTCAGAAATACCAACAGCAGCACGGTGTCTTGTACCATATTCTTTAGGGATTAAGATACTGTCTGACAAAGGTAAATACGCACAGGCAACAGCTACTTTACCATCGCGTATAATTACCGCACCATCATGTAAAGGTGTGTTTGGGATAAAAATATTCGTCAGTAGTTCTCCTGAGATATCCGCATCTAAAGGTATCCCAGTTTCAATATATTCTTCTAGACCTGTGTTGCGTTCGATTGTAATTAATGCACCAATTTTCCGTTTGGACATATATTGAACGGCTTTATCCAAGGCTTTAATAATCTGTTCTTCCTCGCGTTCTTTCACACTATTTGTGGCAAAAAACTTAGTACGCCCAAGATGCTCAAGTCCTCGACGTATTTCTGGTTGAAAAATGACGACAGCTGCAATCACCCCATAGGTAATTACCTGGTCCATCAACCAAGAAAGTGTATGTAATCCTAAAAATTCAGCAACAAAACGAATAACTAGAAAAACTAGTACCCCTTTCAAGAGCTGAATAGCCTTTGTTCCACGGACTAATTGAAGCAACTTGTATAACAGATACCAAACAACAATAATATCAACAATGTTAATCAAAAAGGAATAAGACAAGATGTTTTCTGAAAACAATTGCTTCCAATAATCCAATTGGAAAATATCTCCATTTTGAAAAGACATAAACAGACTTCCTTTCATTTATTTCTTGCTTCAAGTATATCATAAGTTTGAATGCGCATGAAAAAAAATAAAGATTTTTACTATTTTTTAAAATAATGAAAAAGCCGCACTAGTAATCGTATAAAATTACTAGTACGCCTGTTTCAAAAAAGTTTACTCGCTTTTTTCCTCATCTTTGGCTTCACGTCTTGCTTTACGTTCAGCTCTTCTTTGTAAGCGACGTGCTTCTCTTTCTGGATCAACAGTACGCTCTTTCTTTTCCCGTCGAACAGTTGCTTTATTATCTTCAACTGGAGAATCCTTTTTGCCTTCTAAACGCTGACGAATTTTTTCTTCTTGACCAGCTAGACGAGCATAATTATAAAAGCGTGTTTTAGCATCATTAACGGTCTTATCAAATAACGCTTTAGCATGTTCTGGGTGCACTGTTTCTAACGCTCTAAATCTCACTTGAGTACGCATGAAATCAGGCATCTTAGAAAAATCAGGTTTCTTAAAGTCAAGACTCATTGGCTCTTTACCTTGCGCTTTAAGGCTTGGGTTATATCGATAAAGGGACCAATAACCTGAACTTACTGCATCTTTTGCTTCTTGGATCGATTGACGCATGCCACCTGACAAGCCATGAACGATACATGGTGTATAGGCGATAATCACGGATGGTCCAGGGAATTTTTCCGCTTCTTCAAACGCTCGCATGGTTTGGATGGCATTAGCTCCAGAAGCGATTTGGGCAACATAGACATTACCATATGTCATGGCCATCATACCTAAATCTTTCTTTGCAGCATTTTTTCCACTAGCAGCAAATTTAACAATCGCAGCTGCTGGCGTGGCTTTAGAAATTTGACCACCGGTATTTGAGTATACTTCATTATCCAAGACTAAAATATTGACATCGGCGCCAGTAGAAATAACATGGTCAATTCCGCCATATCCAATATCATAGGCCCAGCCATCGCCACCAATCATCCATTGACTTGGTTTTACGAATAAATCATCATGCGCTAAAATTTCAGCTAATTCAGGGACTTGATGGACTTCACTTTGTAAGGCAGCTTTCAGTTTTTTCGCTCTTTGTTGGGTTCCTTCACTAGTATTTAAATGCTTCGTCCAATCTTGCATTAGTTCCTTAAGCTCTGGAGAAACTTTATCTAGCATAGATGTCATTTGGTTGGCTAAAGCTTCACGTCGAGTGGTATTGGCAATCATCATACCATAACCAAATTCAGCATTATCTTCTAACAGTGAGTTTGACCAAGTTGGACCTTGCCCTTGCTCGTTGGTTGTATACGGAGTCACTGGTGCAGCTGCTCCCCAAATGGAAGAACATCCCGTCGCATTGGCAATCATCATTCGGTCACCAAACATTTGCGTCAATAATTTCACATATGGCGTTTCTCCACATCCTGAACATGCACCTGAGAATTCTAGTAAAGGTTTATTAAATTGACTGTGTAAAATGGTTCCTGGTTTCGCCGGATTTTCTTTTTGGCGTAAAGTCATTGAAAAGGCCCAATTGATAGCTTCTTCTTTCATTTCTTCGTAAGGACGCATTTTTAACGCCTTGCCTTTTGCAGGACATGCTTCCACACATAAACCACATCCAGTACAGTCTTCCACTGATACTTGAATGCGATATTTCAAGCCATCAGGTCCACGCATATCACGAACGATATAGCCTTCAGGTGCTTCTTGCATTTCTTCTTCATCGGCTAAAAACGGACGGATTGCTGCATGAGGACAGACAAACGCACATTCATTACACATGGTACAACGATCAGCTATCCACTCAGGAACTTCAAGGGCAATTCCTCGTTTTTCAACCGCGGCAGTACCTAGTGGCATATCTCCAGCAACCATCCCATTATTTACAAAAGCGCTGACTGGGATATGATCCCCTTTTTGGGCATTCACTGGCTCAACAATTTCTTCAACAAACTTACTTTGACGACTCAAACGTTTTTCAGTAGGGTCTAAGTCCGCCCATTCTTTTGGTACTTCAAAACGATGCAAGTGCGTTAAGGTTTGATCAATTGCTGCATGGTTTTGTTCCACTATTTTCGCTGATTTATGGCCGTATATTTTTTGCACTTGAGCTTTTAACAATTCAACAACTGTATCGAAATCCATGACATTTGTTAACTTGAAGAAAGCTGTCTGCATGATGGTGTTGATACGATTACGTAAACCTATTTCTTGGGCTAATTGCATCGCGTTAATGGTATAAAACTGGATATCATTTTCAGCCAAATATTTTTTCAGATGTTTCGGCAAGAATTTATGCAATTGTTCATCTGACCATGTTGTATTTAATAGGAATGTGCCACCTTTTTTCAAGCCTTGAACTAATTCATATTTATGAACATACGCAGGGGTATGACAAGCAATAAAATCAGCATGCTCTACTAAATAAGTGGAGCGAATTTCTTGATCCCCAAATCTTAAATGAGAAACGGTCAAACCACCCGATTTTTTGGAATCATAATAAAAGTAACCTTGGACAAATTTATCGGTATTGTCGCCTATGATTTTAATCGTTGACTTATTTGCACCAACCGTACCATCTGAACCAAATCCCCAGAATTTCGCTTGGAAAGTACCTGGTCGAGTTAAATCTAATGTTGGTCCTAATGGCAAGGATAAATGCGTCACATCATCGGTAATACCAATTGTAAATCTTCTTTTTTGTTCTTTACGTGGTTTTTGTAATTCATCAAAAACAGCTAAGATCTGCGCAGGTGTCACATCTTTTGAGCCTAAGCCATAGCGGCCACCAATGACACTTGGACGAATATCTGCTTCATAAAGCGCTGATTGAACATCTAAAAATAGTGGTTCGCCATTTGCCCCAGGTTCTTTTGTACGGTCTAACACCGCGATAGATTGGACAGTTGCGGGGATTTTACTTAAGAAATTCTCTGTTGGAAATGGACGGTATAAATGGATGTTGATAAATCCAACTTTGCGTCCTTGTTCATTCAGAAAATCAACCGTTTGTTCAATCGCTTGAGCCGCTGAACCCATTACGACAACGACTTCTTGTGCTTCGGGATGACCATAATAATTGACTAAATCGTAATTTGTTCCACGCAATTCATTGATTTTGCCCATATATTCTTGGATAATTGCTGGAATATCATCATAGTACGTATTAATTGTTTCGCGTTGTTGGAAATGAATATCAGGATTTTGGTTCATTCCGCTCACTGTTGGATGATTCGGATTCATGCCACGTTGACGAAATTCAGCCAGTTCTTTTTCTGGCAACAACTTTTTCAAATCATCATATTCAATGACTTCTATTTTTTGCAGCTCATGACTGGTTCGAAAGCCATCAAAGAAATTTAAGAATGGTAATCGTCCTTTAATGCTTGCTAAATGAGCTACAGCAGCCAAATCCATCACTTCTTGGACACTGCTTTCTGCCAACATTACAAATCCTGTTTGACGTGTTGCCATCACATCGGTTTGATCACCAAAAATATTTAAAGCATTGGTTGTAACAGAACGACTCGCAACATGAAAGACGGTTGGCAATAGTTCCCCTGCAATCTTATACATATTAGGAATCATTAATAAAAGACCTTGTGAGGCCGTGTATGTACTTGTTAAGGCACCTGTTTTTAACGAGCCATGAACAGCACCAGCGGCACCAGCTTCTGATTGCATTTCAATGACTTTGACAGGTTCTCCAAATAGATTCTTTTTGCCCATTGCTGACCATGCATCCACTAATTCAGCCATTGGTGAGCTAGGCGTAATTGGATAGATGGCCGCTACTTCAGAGAAAGCATAAGAAATATGGGCTGCAGCGGTATTTCCATCCATTGTTTTTTTATTCATAGTTAACACCTCAGTGATTTTGCAATTTTTTGACGTGGGAGATCAAAAATTGGACTGTTCAACTATTTATTATATCGAAAAAAACTACATAAGTAACCCTTTTTGCCTGATTTTTTTGTGAAATTCAAAAAAATGTCTACAAGCGTAATAGTTGCATTTTTTCACAAAACCGATAAACTTGAACCTGTAAGCAATTATATTTGAGGTGATACTTATGGATATTTCAGTGATTAAAGTTGAACAAACAAATGCCAAAAACGGTCTTGTCATTGGCAATGGTAAACATATTATGAAAGAATTTATGAACCTTCGTTGTCCATATTGCCGTCAATGGTTTAATGAATCTAAAGCATTATTAGCTGATGCAGATGTCACACGTGTCATTAAGCTATTCGATAAAGAAAAACCTAGTCTTCAACGTGGAAATGTCATGCATCGTTTCGTGGATACTACGAATGAATCAACTATTTTAGCAAGTATTCAAAAGATTTTCGATACACAAGAAGAATGGGGCAACCTTGAACTAGATGAAGTCGCTACATTTGCCAAAGAAAAATTGGGCTTAAGTGAAAATAACCATTCCACCTATAGTCAACTTATTGTCGATGAAGCCAATGCCGCCAACATCAAATTTGTACCAACCATTATAGTTGAAGAACATATTTTTGATGAAAGCATTTCTGAAGCCGAGTTAAAAGAAATATTAAAATAAACAAAAAAGCGCAGAATCAACCTCTTTTGGAAGATTCTGCGTTTTGTGTTATTCTGCCTGTCTTAATTTTTCGGCATAATCATTAATTTTTCGAATACGATGATTAATACCAGATTTTGAGATTGGCCCACTTGGCACCATTTCAGCTAGTTCTTTTAAACTTACTTCTGGATGTTGTAATCTTAACTCGGCGATTTCCTGTAATTTCTCCGGTAAAGACTTAATCCCAACTTTTGACTCGATATATTCAATGTTTTCAATTTGTTTAGTAGCCGCATCTGCAATTCGTGACATATTGGCCGTTTCACAATTGACTAAACGATTCACCGAATTACGCATATCACGAACAATGCGTACATCTTCAAATTTTAGCATGGAATTCGTTGCACCAATCAAAGTTAAAAAGTCAGCAATTTTCTCTGCCCCTTTGAGATAAGTAATATAGCCATTTCTTCTTTCAAGTGTTCTTGCATTTAAATCAAAGAAATTAAGCATACTGCATATATCTTCATTATGCTCTTCATAAACTGAAAAAATTTCCAAATGGTAGCGACTGGTTTCTGGATTATTGATTGAACCAGATGCCATAAACGCACCACGCAGATAAGAACGCATTTTTTGCGCATTTCCCATTAACTCATCTGATGCATGGATATCAAACATTAAACCATCCATAATTCCTAAATCATTTAATACATCCATGGTGTCATTTTTTAGCCGTACAATATAGACATTATTCTTTTTCAACTTCATTTTCCGACGAACTAACAATTCACTTCGAACATCATAATGATCTTTTAAAAGTGAATAAATTCTACGTGCAATTGCCGCATTTTCAGTTTGAATATTGAGTATAAACTGTTGATTGGCAATACTTAAAGAACCATTCATCCTGATTAAGGCAGCTAATTCAGCTTTGGCATGTTCGCGGTGCACTTCTAAAGTCGTCAATTCTTTTTTGACTTCCGCAGCAAATGACAAAATTATCGCTCCCTTTCTGTATTCCTTACGCCATAGACAATCCGTAATAATTCACTCACAACTTTTTCGCCATCATGAAAGACCCCACCATCGCGTAATTCTAGAAAATCACTAGAGACCACACGACAGCCTTCTTCACGTAATCCATTAAAATCATGTGTCACTTGGACTAAATATTCATCGTATTTTTCGACATCCATGTAATCTTCGGGCACATGTTCGATATTAACTAGCACTGTATCTACAAAAGGTGTCTTTAAATGGCGATGTAAGACTTTCACGTGTTGGGCATCGGTAAAATGTTCCGTCTCGCCTTTTTGTGTCATAATATTACAAATATATACCACTTCTGCCTTGGTCTTTAACATAGCTTCAGAGATTTCAGGAATCATTAAATTGGGTAAGATACTCGTAAATAAACTTCCCGGTCCTAAAACAATCATATCTGCTTCTATGATGGCTTTCACTACATTCCGACTAGCTTTAGGGGTTTCATCAGAGTCTTGACGCGACACATGGACGTGACGAATTGTTTTACGCTCTAGGGCAATCTTTGACTCACCCACTGCAGTCGAACCATCCATAAATTCCGCATGTAAAACCAGAGGCTCTTCTGATGAGGGATAGACATTACCTTCCACATGCATCATCTTATTTAAAATGCGAATCGCCTCATAAGTACTACCACGCATTTCTGCAATCGCTGCAATAATCAAGTTGCCAAGTGCATGATTCGCTAAAAATTTATCTCCTTTGTTAAAGCGATACTGGAAAATATCTGAATACAACCTTGGCATATCAGAGAGCGCCACTAAGACATTACGTAGATCTCCTGGTGGGACCATCGTTTTAACTGAGTCTCGTAAAACCCCACTACTTCCACCATCATCAGCCACCGTGACAATTGCTGTGATATCTACGCCCTGATTTCTTAGACTTTTTAATATAACTGGTAAACCTGTACCACCGCCCATGACTACAACTTTAGGTTTTCTAATGCGATAGGTTTTCATGAACGATTAACCGTCTCTTTTCGTTTATCTTTATCACGGTGGGTGGTATTAACAGTATAGCCATTTTCTTCTAGGCATTCACCTACACGATTAGTTAAAGCAACAGAGCGATGTTGACCACCTGTACAACCAATCGCAATCGTTAAACTACTTTTACCTTCTTTAATGTAACCAGGCATAATTTGTAGTAAAAGTTGACTAAATGATTGATAGAATTTTTCAGTTTGTTCAAAACTCATGACATAATCATACACGGGTTTATCACAACCTGTAAGTGGGCGAAGTTCTGGAATATAATGTGGATTTGGTAAGAAACGTACATCCATTACGATATCTGCATCGATTGGTAGGCCATATTTAAAGCCAAATGAGACCATCTCCACACGAAAACCCGATTCATTATTATGACGGAATTCTTGATTAATTTTTTCACGTAATTGGCGCGGTGTTAAAGTAGTCGTATCAATCACCAAAGAAGCTTTTACTTTCAAATCTTCTAAAATGGCACGCTCTTTGCGAATTCCTTCAGTAACCAAACCATCCATTGCCATTGGATGCACACGTCTAGTTTCTTTATAACGTGAAACCAGCTCTACATCTGAAGCATCTAAAAATAAAATCTTCGTATCAATCAATTGCGTGTTTTCAATTTCAGCTAACATATTTTGAATTTCATCAAAAAATGAGCGTGAACGTAAATCAACGACTAAAGCAATTTTGGTTACTTTGCCTGATTCACGAATGAGTTCCCAAAATTTTGGAATTAAACTTGGGGGCATGTTGTCAACGCAAAAATAACCCATATCTTCAAAACTTTGGATGGCAACTGTTTTTCCTGCACCGCTCATCCCGGTAATAATGACTAAACTTAATTGATCAGCCATGATGAATTCCTCCTTAAAAAAAGCAATCATGTTTCACTTTTTATTGTCTTATTTATTATATCATGCCGGGCGTATCTTATACAACAAAATGGATATACGCAATTTCAAAAAATCACGTATATCCGTAAAACTTATTTATTTCTTAAAGATAATGCTCGGTCTATCGTGCGGTCTACTAAAATAGATTGTGCATCAAAAATTTTATACTCATGTTCACAATCAATATATTCAGCAACTAATGAAAGTTCTGTACATCCTAAAATAACAGCTTCACATCCAAGTTTTTTTGTATCAGCCAGAATTTCAAAAAACAACTCAAGATTAATATAATCATTTTCTTTGACATCCTGATAAATTAAACGATTAATTTTAGCTTGTAAATCTTGACCTGGAATCAAATAATTAATCCCTTGTTCTTTTAATTCATTTTCGTAAACGCCCGCCTTCACACTGCCTTCCGTACCTAAAAATGCCACTTTACCAGTAATTTGCTCGCGGTGAATCTGTTTGACGGCTTCTTTTGGCATATGTAAAATCGGAATTTTGGTCTCTTTTTGTAAGTCATCAAAAAAATAATGAGCCGTATTACAGGTCAAAACAATAAAGCTTGGTTGCAAAATATTTTGTTGGCGAATATCTTCTTGCAATAAAGGAATTGGATTTGGTTTACTACGATCAAGAATATAAGCCGTACGATCAGGAATTGTCGCATGATTATATAAAATATAATTTAAATAATCCTGATCAGCATGTGTTGGTGTGCGTTTATTTAACTGTCGAACAAAGCTTTCTGTCGCCATCGTTCCCATTCCACCTAGAATGGTAAAAAAATCGCCCATGATTAACCTTCTTTCACTTTAAAATATTTTTCATAATCTTCTTCATACTTTTTATAAACATACTTCATTAATAAATAGTGTCTTAAAGAACGATCTTTCTTATAAAATAATGTTGAACCGTATTTGCCTTGCGCTAATAAATCTAAGCCTCTTTGTTTATCTGGACCGTCTTTGGCATATTTTTTAAAAATAGATAATGGTACATTCAACCATAATTTAGCATGGTCTCCGTGAGCGCGCCCATAAATTGTCTTTTCAAACGGTTTGTTGAAAATCAAATCTTCTGTAATAAATTTGGCTAAATTTAAACCATTTAAAGTTACAAAGAAGCTACTACGGCCTTGACGTAAATTAATTTCAAATAATTTGAATATCCCATCGCGGCTATCATATTTCATATCAAAATTCGCAAAACCAACATAGTTAATACGTTTTAAAAATTGTGCAACATCATGATAGATTTGCTCATTTTCATCTGGTAAAATCACGGTGTAATTTCCAACCGAACCAGGCGCAGGATCTTCTAATAACGGATGACCTAAACACATCATACGAACATTATGCTCATGATCGACATAGACGTTTAGCACACGCATATTACTATCATCGCCTGGAATGAAGTCTTGCACAATCATCTCACTGGTATAGCCAGCTTGATAAATTCGTTCAACAATAATTTCGAATTCTTTCCGGTTATCAATAATAAATGCTTTTTTACGTCCTTCAAAGTCAATTGACAACCATTCGACACTATTTGCCGGTTTCAGCGCCACTGGAAAATCAAATGGTAAAGATTGTTTGAATTGACCATTTTCTAAATGTGCTGGTGTTAAAATGAAGGTTTTTGGATAAGGCAAACCATATTTTTCACAAGTTTCATAAAAAGTAACTTTATTAATCAACACTTTAAATAACTCATAATCATTGGCGATAAAAGTATAATAGGGTGCTAATTTTTCCTTATTTTGAGATAACAACTCGGCATAACCATCCCCACAAGGAATCAATAAATATTTAATGTCTGCTTGGTTAAAAGTTGATTTTGCTAACTCGATTAACTTTTCAGAGAAGACAGGATCTTTATCAAAACCTTCAAACAAATGGATATCGGCAATTTTAGTAAATCTAGTTGGAGCTAATTGATGTTCTCCAATCGCAATGGGTTTTATACCATATTCTTCATTGAATGCACGCGCCATGCCATAGACATTCATATCTGTCCCAAGTAATATAGGTATAAAATTATTTTTTTGCATATTTTCACTCTTTTCTGAAACAATTCACATTCAACATCATACCACAAAGGTTCAGACAAGCAAAGAGACTTTTCTGTAAAGCAATGATAATTTTACAAAATCGTAATTAACTTTTCACTTTCAACAAAAAAGTCTCCCATTATTATTTATTTAATATTTTTTGTAAGTATTGACCAGTAAAACTTGTAGACACTTTGGCAACTGCTTCAGGTGTACCTGTAGCCAAAATAATACCTCCACCTGCACCACCTTCAGGCCCTAAATCAATCAGATAATCCGCACATTTAATGACGTCTAAATTATGTTCGATGACTAAAACTGTATTTCCATTATCGACTAAACGTTGTAGTACTTTTAACAAACGAGCAATATCTTCAGCATGTAATCCTGTCGTTGGTTCATCCAAGATATAGAAGTTGCGCCCATTGCTACTTCGATGCAATTCAGAAGCAAGTTTCATGCGTTGCGCTTCCCCACCTGATAAAGTCGTAGCTGGTTGCCCTAATGTGACATAGCCTAAACCAACATCAACAATTGTTTGTAATTTGCGTTTTATTTTAGGAATATGTTTAAAGAACTCTAAGGCATCCTCTACAGTCATTTCTAATATTTCAGCAATGTTTTTGCCTTTATAGTGAACTTCCAAGGTTTCAGAATTATAACGTTTACCGTGACAGACTTCGCAAGGAACATAAACATCTGGTAGAAAGTGCATCTCAATCTTGATAATGCCATCCCCCTTACATGCTTCACAGCGTCCACCCTTTACATTGAAACTAAAGCGTCCCTTTTTATAACCGTGGACTTTAGCTTCGTTGGTTTGGGCAAATAAATCGCGAATATCATCAAAAACACTTGTATAAGTTGCCGGATTGCTACGCGGGGTACGGCCAATTGGACTTTGATCAATATCAATCACTTTTTCAATTGATTCAAAACCGGTAATTTTTTTATGTTTTCCTGGTTTCGCATGAGAGCGGCTCACTTTTTGTTGTAAGGCTTTTTTCAGAATTTCATTCACTAATG
>ERZ1643251.3326-NODE-3326-length-14974-cov-5.160735_pt1 | contig 14974 bp, 12 predicted proteins | sample MGYA00579261_ERZ1643251 | MGnify/ENA primary metagenome ERZ1643251 (study PRJEB29033, sample SAMEA4952267) | chicken gut metagenome | biome: Broiler Chicken; feature: Gastrointestinal Tract; material: Caecum | place: Ireland | collected 2018 | study: Broiler...
ACCACTTTTCCCGTGCGGATTCTGCGTCCGAAATCCACCTTCATGGCAGCATCCTCACGCCTATTAATCCCCCAGGACTGATAGGGCCACTCTCCGTGAGAAAGGTTGGCTCTCACGCCGTCTATGGCATTTTTAGCCGCAAAAACGCTCTCTCCTCTGGTCTCTACATTTGCGGTAGCATGAGGATAGCAAGGCACATCACAGTGCTGGTCCGCAGGATTTAAGGCAAGATTGCGGTAACGGACAATCTCCTCCCTGTCTGCCGTCTCAGCGTATAGATAATGTCTGTTCCCTGTAAAAACCTTGGGAGAATAGCTGATGCGTTTTTCCCCGAAGGGTATCTCATAGGAGACATTATCCGTTATGTACACAAAGGCCGGGCCCATAGCATCGTCAACCTGAAGATTAATGTGAATATTTTTCTCGGAAGTCTCCAGTACAATTCTGTCCCCCTCCTCATAGGCCCGTGTGCATACCAGATCCGTAAAATCCTCGCCGCTGCTTACACAGATTGTGTTTCCCTTCTTATCCAATACCTTTAATGATAAATAAGCCATATTACCCTTTCCTTTCTCGCTTGTCCACAGAACTGCACTATGGTCACAAAGAACACCAGTACAAACAGCACCAATATCACCGCGTTGGAGTGGCCCAGATCTCAGTCGACAAACGCTTTCTGATAAATATAATAAACAAGCACCGTGGCAGAGGTGGTCATATCTCCGCTGCCTCCTCCTGCCAGCATGATAGCGCTATCGTATACCTTAAAACAGATGATTGTCAACATGACAACGAAAAAAATATGGTAGATCCTCCTGGGCAATGTGGAACACTATGGATAAAATATTATTGACAGGGCCCTTAGAAGGGTAAAACATCATTTTCCATGCTGATGCTATGGCCACCAGAGACGCTACATAAGGAAAAGACAATGGGAATCCTTATGAAAATGCACAAACCGATAAAATTCGGTGCAATGAAGGAACAGGCCACAATTTATGAACATGGGACGCCTCCAGATACAGGTTGGACACGTTCAACGCCTCTTTGCCGGTCTCATTAGGAGTATCGCTCACACCGGCAATCGCGATTCCGGTGATAGTTCCAAGAATGGAGCCAGGGTCTGCGACTTCTGCATGAGAATATTTTACAATGCCCCAGCTGCCGCACATCCCGGAATTATATTCACCTCTGCCAGGCGGCAGCCGGATTAGGCATCAGGCCCAATTACCTAAGCCAGATAGATTTTCGGAAAATATGATAAAACGAGCTTTTCATAGTACGAAAATTCCTGTAGTATTAGAGGAGACAAAAAGCTGTAGGACATATCTCCTACTGAATATCTGAACGTCAATACATATAAAATACATGAAAAGGAGATTCAAAGTATGGAAACCAAATGCAGTCAGGCAGCACAGCGTTTTGTTGAAAGACGGCCGGAATCCTCTTTCTACAGGACATTTTCCCCCTTCCCGCCGGCCTGTGACAGAACGGCCTTTGAAAATCTTCCAAAAGAGTTGCGGAAAAAAATAATTCAGGATGGAGAGCAGTTTCTCGGATTTAATTTCCCCAGGCTTCGGGCCGTGGACTATATGGATTTTAAAAGGACAGGCCGCCGCACGGCCTTTGAAAATCTGTATTTCGCCAGAAGACGGGCGCTAAACAGCCTTGTCCTTGCAGAATGCGCCGAGTCAAAAGGGCGATTTATGGATGATATTATCAATGGCATTTATTTCATTTGTGAGGAAACCGCATGGCAGCTTCCCGCTCACAATAATTATATCAGAGACACAGAGCAGCTCATTCTTCCCGATTCCTCTCGCCCTGTTCTCGACCTTTTCGCCTGCGAGACAGGAGCGCAGCTAGCCTGTATTTTGTATGTTCTCTCAGGGCAGCTTGACGAGATCAGCCCCTATATTGCGAAAATGATGATGGAAAAGCTCAGACAGCGAATCATAACGCCCTACCTCTCGGAGTATTTCTGGTGGATGGGCCGAGATGAGGAGGAAGACTACAACAACTGGACGGTATGGTGCACACAAAATGTACTCCTGACAGCCTTTCTGGGAGATTTCTCTGAGAATATCCGCGGAAAAGTGCTTCAACGGGCGTCCCTAAGCTGTGACTATTTTCTTTCCGGCTACGGGGACGACGGCTGCTGTGACGAGGGCGCTCAATACTACCGCCATGCGGGACTATGTCTGTTCTGTTCTTTAGACATTATGGATCAGGTGACAGGGGGCTTTTATGACTCCCTGTTCCAATGGAAAAAGATAAAAAATATTGCGGCGTACATATTTCATGCGCACGCTGCAGATAAATATTATTTTAATTTCTCCGACTGCTCTCCCCTGGCGGGAAGCTGCGGCGTTCCTGAATATCTTTTCGGCAAGCGCACCGGCCTGAAGGAGCTGATGCAGTTTGCCGCAGAAGACTTTTTACGATCCGGCCGTCCCCTTTACAATGACGAGGGCCTGAATCTGTACCACCGCCTGATAACCGCTTTTTCCTATGGGGAGCTTCTCGACTTTGCAGCCGGTTCCTCTCCTGCTCTCCGGCCGGGTGACATTTTTTATCCAAGCACAGGGCTTTTTATCGCCAGAAGTCCCGTATACGCCCTTGCGGTCAAGGCCGGAGACAATGGGGACAGCCACAATCACAATGACACGGGCAGCTTTACCCTGTATCAGGACGGAAATCCCCTTTTCATTGATATCGGCGTGGAGAGCTACACCAAAAAGACTTTTTCGCCCAGGCGTTACGAAATCTGGACCATGCAGTCTTGCTACCACAATCTGCCCACCATAGACGGCACGGACCAAAAGGATGGCGCCGCATTCGGGGCATCCTTGGTGGAAACCTCCTTTCAGGAGGATTCCGCATCCATCTCCATGGAGCTGACCGGAGCATACTTGTTTCAAGAAGGCCACCCTCCAACTGCAGACGCCGCCGAACCTTTCTATCTGCGCAAGGTAGTTTTGCAAAAGAAGGAGAACAGGGTAGAAATCACAGACCGAACCAACTGTAAAAACGTAGTAATAAATCTCATTACCTATGAAAAGCCTGTCCCCGGGCAAGCTGGGGAGATCAAAATCGGCTCCCTTGGCTATGCTGGCTATCAGGGTGCAAGGCTTGAATCCATCGAGGCCCTGCCCGTAACGGATCCCAAGCTGCAGATAGCCTGGAAGCATGATATATACCGGATACGTCTGGCATTGACAGGAGAATGCTTTTTCCTCTCAGTCACCCCTCTGGCCAAATAAGACGGAGCCTTTGCTTTCGCCTCTGTTTTGTGATATGATGTTTCGGTAATGCGGTATTTTCCGCAGAAGAAAGGAGCCTGACAATGACTTATAACTTACTGCAGATTACCTGGCTGTTTTTTATCTATTCTTTTGCGGGATGGTGCATTGAGGTATGCGCTGCCGCAATTGGAAAACGCAAATTTATCAATCGAGGCTTTGTAAACAGTCCCCTTTGTCCCATATATGGATTCGGAGCGGCGCTGTTTGCGGTTTTTCTCCCCGAACTCACAGAAAGTCCTTTCTTCCTTTTTTTGGGAGGAATGCTGATTGCGGCGGTTTTAGAGTATTTAACCGGTCTCGCTCTGGAAAAAATCTTTCATCAAAAGCTGTGGGATTACTCCGGCTTCCGCTTCAACATAGGGGGTTATGTATGCCTGCGCTACTCCGTTTTGTGGGGGCTTTTGTCAGTGCTTACCATGCTGGTTCTCAATCCTCTGCTGTGCGGGCTGCTTTCCCTGATCCCTGAGGTTTTGTCCACAATTCTGTTATGGGTGCTCTCCGGACTTCTGGCTGTGGATTTCATTACAACTGCTGTGTCCGTTCTGGGGATGAAGTCTCAGGCCCGGCGGCTGTCCCAGCTTACCGAAGGGATGCAGGAGACCTCTCGTTTTTTGGAAAACACCCTGACAAAAAGAGTTCAGTCCCGTATGCAGAAATCCTTCCCTTCCATCGACCTTAAAACGGCCGCCGGAACCGGAAAGACCAAATCTCAGGTATTCGCCGAAGGCTGCAGCTTTTACAAACTTGCCGCACTGTTCTTCATCGGCTCCTTCCTGGGAGATATCGTGGAAACCATTTTCTGCTTCATCACAGAGGGCGTGATTATGAGCCGAAGCAGCGTGGTCTATGGTCCCTTCAGCATCGTGTGGGGTCTGGCCTGTGTTTTGCTCACCGGACTCCTGTACCGCTACAAGGACAAAAACGATGGATATATTTTCCTTGCCGGTATGCTTTTAGGCGGCGCTTATGAATATATCTGCAGTGTTTTTACAGAGCTTGTATTCGGTACAATCTTCTGGGATTACAGCGGCTACACCTTCAACCTTGGGGGGAGAATTAATCTGTTGTTCTGCTTCTTCTGGGGAATTGCGGCGGTTGTGTGGCTCAAGCTGATTTATCCCTTTTTGTCGCGTATGCTTGAAAAGCTTCCGAAACGACTTGGCACTGTTTTATGCAATATTATGATTGTATTTATGATTGTAAATATGATTATTTCCTCGGCGGCTCTTGCCAGATATACCGAAAGAAATACCGAAAATACTTTGCAGGCCCAGGAATCCTCTCCCGAAAAGCAGGCTGTCAACCGCTTCTTGGACAGCTGCTTTCCGGATGAACGCATGGAACGCATCTATCCCAATGCTAAAATTGTAGACTGATGTCCCCCCCCGTCTCTCCTACAAAGACTTTGGAGCTCATCTGGGGAAAGCTTCATGAAAGAGAATTTCTCTGTACATCCCGGGACGCCTGTCTCTGAAAAGTCCCCATTCAAACCGGAGTTTTTCTATTTTCTCCAAGTCAAAGGTTTGCAGGATAAACTTCTCTTCCGTTCTTCCTGCATCCTGCAGGATTTCCCCTGTTTCATCCGTTATAAAAGAAGAGCCGTAAAACACCAGGGATGAGCTCTGCCTGTTATTTTCCCTGGTCGGAAGTACTTTTTCCTCTCCGATTCTATTAGCGGCAATCACCGGCACCACGTTGGCGGCCGCATGTCCCTGCATACATCGCCGCCAATGAGGCATGCTGTCACAGTCTATGATAGGTTCCGAGCCTATGGCCGTAGGGTAAAGCAGAAGCTGCGCCCCCATAAGTGCCATACATCTTGCCGCCTCGGGAAACCACTGATCCCAGCAGATTCCCACGCCGATTCTTCCATATGCGGTATTCCATACCTGAAACCCTGTGTCCCCAGGGGTAAAATAAAACTTTTCCTGGTAGAAATGATCATCGGGAATGTGGGTCTTCCGGTATACGCCCAGAATTCTGCCATCCGCGTCGATTACTGCTGCGGAATTAAAAGTGGTATTCCCGCTTTTCTCAAAAAAGCTGACAGGAAGCACCACGCCGAGCTCTGCGGCAATGTCCTGAAAATGTCTTACCGCAGGGTTTTCCTCAAGTGTGCGGGCAAGCCTGTAGGAATCATAATTTTTTTCCTGGCAGAAATACCAGGTTTCAAACAGCTCCGGCAGCAGAATAATCCGGGCGCCTTCCTTCGCAGCCTGTCTCACCATTTTTTCCGCCGCCCCTATATTTTCTTCTCTTGAACGATTGCAGTACATCTGAACTGCAGCCACCGTAACCTGGTTCATATATTCCTCCCGTTATTCCTTCTATTTTTCCGGTCAGCAGCCCTGCGCCGGGATCTGTTGAGTAATGCAGTGAATATTTCCGCCGCCGATCAAAATATCCCTGGCATAAATCTGAATGACCCGGCGATCCGGAAAAAGCTCCTGAAGCGTTTCTCTGGCAAGCTTGTCCATGGCATCCCCAAATCCTGGCATTACAACATTTTTATTTGCAATATAGAAATTGACATAAGAAGCGGCCAGGCGCTCCCCTGGCGTTCTGGTAGGCTCTCCATCGCAAAAATCCAGTCCCTCGCACTCCTCTTTTGTAATGGTCACCGGTTTGGGCAGCGGCAGCTTATGCACCTTCAGTTTCCTGCCCGCCGCATCCCGCGACTGCTCAAGGGTCTCCAGGCAAGCCGTGGACATTTCATACTGCACGTCCGACCTGTCCTCCGTCCACGCCAGCACCACCTGCCCGGGAGCCGTAAATGCACAGATATTGTCCACATGCTCGTTTGTCTCGTCATTGTAGATGCCGCAGGGCAGCCAGATCACAACGGATACACCCAGATACCTGCACAGGGTCTCTTCAATTTCCTTCTTTGTCATCTGCGGATTCCGCCCCTTGCCCAGAAGACAGGGATCCGTGACTATACACGTTCCCTGGCCATCCACATGAATGGAGCCGCCCTCCAGAATAAAGTCTCGCTTGTCGTACACATCCTTCTCGAACAAATCGCAAAGTTTTCTTGCCATTTGGTTATCCTTGTCCCAGGGAAAATAGAGACCGTCATACAGGCCTCCCCAGGCGTTAAAGCCCCAATCCACTCCCCGAAGCTCTCCTGCATTATTTTTTACAAAAGTGGGAGCATAGTCTCTGGCCCAGGAATCATTGCTGCTCATCTCAACCACTCGAATATGAGCGGGCAGAGCTGCCCTGGCATTGTCATACTGGGAAGCCGACGCGCAGACCGTCACCTGCTCGGAGTCGGCAATGACCTTTGCAATTTCCACAAAGGCTTTCCGCGCGGCATATGCTCCATACTGCCAGGAATCGGGTCTCTCCGGAAAAATCATAATGCATCCCTGATGTGGTTCAAATTCTCCAGGCATACGATAGCCGTCCTGCATCGGCGTTGTGTCCCTTATAATCCGCATATTTTGATCTTATACCTCCCTGCCCCGCTTTCGACGGGCTTTTCACGTAGTCTGTCTCTAAAGTCTTTCTTTAAAATCTCCATATCCAAAGGTTTTCCAAATTCTGTATTCCCCTGTTTTGTCCCTTAGCACAATGGAAGGAAGGGGCATGCCGTTAAAGGTATTGTTTTTCACCATAGAATAAATGGCCATGTCCCCAAAGATCAGTCGATCTCCCTCCTTCAGCGGACGGTCAAAAGAATAGTCCCCAATCACATCTCCCGCGAGACAGGTGGGCCCTCCCAGCCGATAAGTGAATGGCTTTTCACCAGGTTCCCCGCTTGACTCCAGAGGCGGACGGTATGGCATTTCGAGCACATCCGGCATATGACAGGCCGCAGACGTGTCTAAGATAGCAATATTTTTGCCGTTATATACAGTTTCCAATACGGAAGCAACTAAAAATCCGGCGTTTAAGGCCACTGCCTCTCCAGGCTCCAGATAGACGGTAAGTCCATATAACTCCTGCATACGGCGAATACATTTTTCCAGCCTGGAAATATCGTATCCCTTCCTTGTAATATGATGCCCACCGCCAAAATTTATCCATTTGATATTTCCCAGATATGCACGAAAATTTTTCTCCACAGCTTCCAAGGTTTCCTCCAGGGCGTCCGAATCCTGTTCACAAAGCGTATGAAAATGCAAACCATCCAGCAGCTTATGCAACCCCTTCGGCATTATGCCCTCTCTTTCTTCCATAAATACCTTTTCAAATTCCTCCCGGGTCACGCCCAGCCGAGAACCTGGAGCGCAGGGGTCATAAATGGCATGTCCCTCCTGGGTGGAGCATTCAGGGTTGATCCGCAGTCCAATGCATTTTCCTGCAGCTTTCGCTCTTTTCCCATACTTTTTCACCTGATTCCAGGAATTGAAAACCAGATGGTCACAATACTGCAGAATTTCTGCAAAATCCTTCTCTGCATAGGCAGGAGAAAATATATGATTTTCACAGGCTTTTCCTTCCAAAGCCAAGGGAGCAGCCATCTCCTCGGCGCACAGTCTGGCCTCATACAGCCCGCTGGCGGTAGCTCCGGAAAGATACCTGCCTATCAGCGGGTACAGCGCATACATGGAAAAAGCCTTCTGCGCCAAAAGAATTCTGGCTCCCGTGCGTTCGGCCACACCCCTCAATATTTTCAGATTCTCTTCTATCAACCCTTCCTCCACCACATAGCAGGGAGTGGGCAGTTCCTGCAGCGTCATTTTATATGCCTCCTGTCCTCTGAGACCAACCTTTGCTTCAGATATATGAAACCCTTCTATCCACGCCGCCTCTGAGGGACGGACGATTTATGAAAAATTATAATATGACAGCCGAAGGACAGTCAAGAGACTTATATATCATGACATACGGAAATCAGAATTGGAACAAACGCAGAACAAATCACTCCGTTCACTACGGACAGCACTACGCTTTCTTCGCTGGTGTATTTTATCATCATAGGCAGAGTCGTGTCCTCGCTGGTAGCTCCAGCAGCTGCAATGCAGGCGTAATCATTTAATTTCTTCGCCAAAAAAGGGATGCTGAAAAAGGAAAAAATTTCTCTCATGAGATTACTCAGAAAAGCAATGCTGCCCATGCGGGCTCCGGCCAGATTTTCCAGGGTAATTCCGGCAAAGCTATACCAGCCAAGACCGCTGGCTGCCGCAGCTGCAGTCCCCACAGGGCACCCGGTAAGGACGCCGCATAAAACTCCGCCGGCCAGGGAGCCAAATATGGTTCCAAGGGGGATCAAAAATACTTTCACATGATATTTTCTGATTTTCCCAAGAAATCCTCGATGCATACCGATGCTGATTCCCACAGAAAGCATCAAAATATATAAGACCAAATCCTTATTCAAGGAAAGCCACGAAACAAATACAGAATTCTCGCCAAAGACTCCGCACAGAATTCCCAAAAAGAGAGCCAAAAGAGCTATAGCTGTCATCTCTTTTTCTGCCTCCCTTCCCGTATGCTGTTTTTTTCCCTGACAAAAAAGCGTTTCGTCAGAAGATACACCAACAATATAGAGCATGCAGTGGGAACAGCAAAGAACAATAGACTGTCTCCTCCCAGAGAAAGAAGCTCCCTGAAAAAATGATCCTTTTGTCCCAGACTGATGCCCATGGCAAAAATCATCACCGCCGTGCATACGATCTGCAGATATTCATTTGCTCTTTTCGCCTTTTCCGGCACTAAAAATCTACCCGCAATAACGCCCGCGAACATCACAATCAGAATCAGCATAGCAATCCCTCCTCAGAACTGGACTGCCCAAAGGCAGCTCCATTAGCCGCTATTCAGTTTTTACATTCTAGCCCATTGACAGATATTAGTCAATCCCTGTTTACCAGAGCCTTAAGGCAGGACGCCGCCAAAAGTTCCAGCATTTTTTATTCTGCTTGAGTTGAGAAGAAATATTTGTGAAGCATTTCTATTCATTCATTATAAGTATTAGCTATGTTATGTTACAGGAGTTACAATGAAGGTACTCGAAAGTTTCCTGCTGTTTTCGATTTTAGAGAAAGAGGGCGTTGGAATGACAATGAATGAAGCCAGTGAACAATATAAGATTCCTCCTGAGATATTGAGGGAATACGAAAAACTGGGACTTTGCGGAGCAGTGAAAAAAATTATGGGCGCATGGCAATATGATGACTCTGACCTGAAAAATCTCAGTCTGATTATGACACTGCATCACACAGGCTTTACCCCGGAGGAAATTGAAGATTACATGCGCCTGATGCTGGAGGAAAATGCCACACAGGAGGAACGTCTGCGTATTCTGGACAGAAAGAGGGCCGATGCATTGGACGAGATACATTTCCATGAACAGCAACTGGAATGTCTGGACTATCTTCGTCACAAAATCCGCTGTAAAACTCAGGAAAATCTTAGCGCCCTCAACGGGGAGCCCAGTTCAGGTACGGCGTAAGCAAAAATACTCTGAAACGTATGGCAAAAATCCTGCGCCGGTTATTCAACCAGCACAGGACTTTCTTCTACCTTCCAGGGAAGGCCATATTTATTTAATGCTTCCATAAAAGGATCCGGATCAAGCTCCTCCAGATTGAACACGCCGGGCTTTTTCCAAAGGCCATCCATGACAAGCTTCGCACCGATCATCGCCGGAACGCCTGTGGTATAGGAAACAGCCTGAGAACCCACCTCCTTGAAACACTCCTGGTGATCGCAGACATTGTAAATGTAAACGGTTCTTACTTTTCCCTCTTTCACTCCCGTGAAAATACAGCCGATATTTGTTTTTCCTACTGTTCTTGGTCCAAGGGACGCAGGATCCGGAAGGAGCGCCTTCAAAAACTGTATGGGTACGATCTCCTTTCCCTCAAACATCACCGGATCAGTCCTGAGCATCCCAACATTTTCCAGGCATTGCATATGTGTCAAATAGCTCTGTCCAAAGGTCATGAAAAAGCGAATTCGCTTTACGCCGGGAATATTCTTAGCAAGCGATTCAATCTCCTCATGATGCAGCAGGTACATATCCTTCTGCCCCACCTGGTCAAAATCATACACCCTCTTGATCTCCATGGGCTTAGTCTCCACCCAATGGCCATTCTCCCAATAGGATCCGTTTGCCGAAACCTCTCGCAGATTAATCTCCGGATTAAAATTAGTGGCAAAGGGGTATCCATGGTCCCCGCCGTTGCAGTCCAAAATATCAATATAATGAATTTCATCAAAGTAGTGCTTCAGCGCATAAGCGGAAAAAACGCTGGTAACTCCGGGATCGAAGCCGCTTCCCAAAATGCCGGTAATGCCCGCCTTTTCAAAACGCTCCCGATAAGCCCACTGCCAGGAATAATCAAAGTAAGCCGTAAATCCCTCCTCCTTACAGCGCTTTTCGTACACTGCCCTCCATTCGGGATCCTCCGTATCTTCCGCCTCATAATTTGCGGTATCCACATAATCCACCCCACAGGCAAGGCATGCGTCCATAATGGAAAGATCCTGATAAGGCAGCGCCAGATTCAACACCAGATCAGGAGAAACCTTCTTGATCAACGCCTCAACCTCGTAGGATTTGTCCGCGTCAACCTGTTCGACGGTGATCACCGCCTTTGTGGTCTTTTCAATTTTTTCCTTTAACGTCTGGCATTTGCTGAGAGTACGGCTGGCAATGCAGATCTCTTCAAAAGTCTCCGCACATTTCGCACATTTCTGAATTGCCACTCCTGCCACGCCTCCGCAGCCGATAATTAAAATTTTTCCCATATGATCCTCCGTATTAAAGTTTTTGTTTTTTATTCATGCAGCCCTCTGGCCTGCCTGTCCATATCTTCCACCACTATATCATAGATTTCTGAAGTACTCACTGATCACATCCTCGTCCAGATCCCTTCCTTCAATCAAAAGCTGTGTATCATATTTGAATTACAGCATTTTCCCGCACTCCTTTCGCCAATTCAATTATTTCGTATTTTCATTGGTTTCTTCCCTCCACGCTTCGCAGAAGATCCTCCACATAGGCCGGAAGATAAAAGGATCCCTGGTGAAGCTTAGGCGTATAATATCTGGTGTCTATTCCTAAAAGCTTCCAGGCCGCCCCATGTAAATCATGAATCGGATGATATTTCTTGGAGGCGAATCCAAAGAGCCAGTGCCCTGAAGGGTAAGTGGGGATATGCACCTGATATACCCGGCTTATGGGAAAGCTTTCCACAATGCGCTTGTGAGCCCGCTTACAGGCAGTGGCGTCGGCCTCATAAAATGGACTCTCATGCTGATTTACCATAATGCCGTCTTCCCGCAGAGCCTTATAACAGTTGCCGTAAAATTCTTTGGTAAACAGCCCCTCCCCCGGTCCGAAAGGATCTGTGGAATCTACAATAATCAAATCATACTCGTTTTCCTTAGAGCGGATAAACCGGAGACCATCCTCATAGTAGATGGATACCCGCTCATCTTCCAGTCTGCAAGCTGTCCGGGGCAGATATTTTTTACAGACCTCCACCACCAGTTCATCAATCTCCACCATATCTATCCGCTCTATGTCCGAGTATCTGGTCAGCTCTCTGATAACGCCTCCATCCCCGGCTCCGATCACAAGCGCTTTTTTTACATTGGGATGAACTGCCATGGGCACATGAGTAATCATTTCATGATAAATAAATTCATCCTTCTCCGTTAACATCAAAAAGCCATCCAGAGTAAGAAACCGCCCGAATTCTTTCGACTCAAAAACATCGATTCTCTGAAACTCACTCTGCCCGCTGTAAAGCTGCTTATCCACCCTGATAGACAGCTTCACGTCAGGGGTATGCGGTTCTGAAAACCATAATTCCATACTGTTGTCCTGCCCTTTCCTGTTTTCCGCTTTGCTTTTCTTTATTCATTCCGACCTCTGCTCAAGGCCCGGCGAATTCCGGACAGCGGTTAAGCCCAGACCTCCCGAAGTACGTTCAGTCGTTCAATGGCCGCATCCTCCGGTCCAGTCATGGAGCAGCCTTTTTCCTTTGCGTACCGGATATAGTCAAGAATTTCCTCAGTAATTTCCTCCCCAGGAGCCAATATGGGAATCCCAGGGGGATAGCACATGACAAATTCGCCGCAGACCCTTCCTTTCGTCTGCGCAAGAGGCAGCGATTCCTTTTCCGCATAGAAAGCGTCCTGGGGCGACACTGCCACTCTGGGATCAATGTACTCCTGAGTAAACATTCCCGCTCCGTCCCCTCCGTACTTACGTTTGATCTCCGACATGGCGCTGACCAGCCTCTCTATGTCGCGCTCTCGGTCTCCAATAGAAATATACGCCAGAATATTGGCAATATCTCCAAGCTCCGTCTGAATGTCGTATTCGTCCCTCAGCAGATCATAAACCTCAATTCCCGCCAGTCCCACTCCCAGAGTATTCACAGTAAGCTTCGTTCTGTCAAAGTCATAAATGCTGTCCCCATTTATTAAGTCCGCAGTATATGCATAATATCCTCCGATTTTATTGATCTCCTCTCTGGCATACTCCGCAAGGGCGGTCACCTTTGCGAACTCCTCTTTTCCCCGCAGCGCCAGATTCCTTCTGGAAATATCCAGACTTGCCAGCAATAAATAAGAAGCGCTGGTGGTCTGGGTCAGATTAATGATCTGGCGCACATAACCAGGATTCATATTCGGTCCCGTGAGCAGAAAGGAGCTTTGGGTCAGGCTGCCGCCTGACTTATGCATGCTCACTGCAGACATATCCGCTCCCGCGGCCATGGCCGACAGAGGCATACTTTCTCCAAAATAGAAATGCGTACCGTGGGCCTCGTCCGCCAGTACTTTCATACCGTGGGCGTGAGCCAATTTCACAATACTCTTTAAATCGGAGCAAATGCCGTAATATGTGGGATTATTTACCAAAACCGCCACCGCATCCGGGTTTTCGCGGATGGCCTTCTCCACCTGAGTTACCTTCATCCCCAGAGCGATCCCCAGTCGTCTGTCCATCTCAGGATCTACGTAAATCGGCGCGGCGCCGTTCACCACCAGTGCATTAATAACGCTTCTGTGCACATTCCGCGGCAGAATGATTTTATCACCCTTTTTACAAGTGCTGAACACCATACTCTGCACAGAAGAAGTTGTGCCTCCCACCATCAAAAAAGCATAGGCCGCTCCAAAGGCCTCCGCCGCCATCTCCTCCGCCTCTCTTATCACGGATACGGGATGGCAGAGATTATCCAACGGCTTCATGGAATTCACATCAATCCCCACACACTGCTGGCCCAAAAGCTCCACCAGCTCAGGATTTCCTCTCCCTCGCTTATGTCCCGGAACATCAAAGGGCACGATTCTGTTTTGCCGAAACTCCACCAGCGCATCATATATGGGCGCTTTGGACTGATTAAATCTCCCCATAATATCACCGCTCCTTTTTGTGCCTCACACATAGAATACTCGATCCGGCGCGTTTATCTTTCCCGGCTAAAAGGATTTTTTCAGTAAATATTTCTCCCACTGAATATTTCAATCATTTCCCGGCGCAGATTATCCATAATTTCAAGCCGCGTCTTGGGCGGCAGTTCATACACGTCGCTGTTAAACAGGTAATTCTGCAGATCCACCTCCTTAATCAGCATCTTAGTATGAAAAATATTTGCTTCATATACATTGATGTCCACCGCATCATAACGGCGAAGCGTTTCATCATTTATATAATCCTGTATAGAGGTCATATGGTGATCCATAAACAGCTTATGACCGCTCACATCCCGGGTAAAGCCTCTCACCCGATAATCCATGGTGATAATGTCCGAATCAAAAGAGCCAATCAGATAATCCAGCGTGGAAAGCGGCGTAATCTCCCCGCAGGTGGCCACGTCAATATCCACCCGGAAGGTAGCAAGATATGTCTCAGGATGATATTCCGGATAGGTATGCACAGTAATGTGGCTCTTATCCAAATGCGCTACCGTGGTATCCCCTGCGGGGATCATGCTTTCCTCGGCAATGAGAATCGTGACCGAAGAGCCCTGGGGTTCATAATCCTGGCTGGAAATATTCAGAACATTCGCACCAATCATATCTGTAACATTCGTGAGGATATTAGTTAGACGTTCTGAATTATACTGTTTATCGATATAAGCGATATAATCCTTCTGCTCCCTCTGCGTCTTTGCATAGCAGACATCATAAATATTAAAGCTCAGGGATTTCGTTAAATTGTTAAAGCCGTATAATGTGATTTTCTCGCCCATGGTTTTCCCTTCCTTGCCTCTGTTTATACGCGGAAAAATTGCTGCCTTGGGAGCTTTTACCGCGCAGAAAATTTCCGCGCAAAAAAGCAGGCAGTACGCTGCTGCCTGCTTGCTTGGTTCATCTGTGTTGTCAGCTGCCGGTCCAAATTCTCCTAAACGGAGATTTATTTCCAACAGCGCTTTCATGGTATGAAATCAACAGATATTGGGTTTTTAGAGTCTATATAGCAAATATTTTACTTTTACTACTCTTATTGACCGTTTCACAAGTTAGGTGTGCAGCTGCACAGGTTTATAGTAACCAACTTATAAAATTTGAGCTTTTAACTCAATCAATAAGGCAACCACAGTTGCCGAAAAAATATTTGCATGGAAGACTCTTTGAATCTGTTTTCCATACATCTCGTACTATAGCACATCCTACGGCAAAAAGTCAATGTAATTTTCTTTTTTTATATTATTCCGTTTCCGTGGTCTCAGCCGCTGCAGTTTCTTCCGTCTCTG
>ERZ1643251.3328-NODE-3328-length-14969-cov-12.840821_pt1 | contig 14969 bp, 29 predicted proteins | sample MGYA00579261_ERZ1643251 | MGnify/ENA primary metagenome ERZ1643251 (study PRJEB29033, sample SAMEA4952267) | chicken gut metagenome | biome: Broiler Chicken; feature: Gastrointestinal Tract; material: Caecum | place: Ireland | collected 2018 | study: Broiler...
CAGTATTGTACTCATAATGTCGAAGAATTATACAATACGGTAAAGTTGGAAGAAGCCGCAGATGAACCTTGTTTTGTTTGTGATGAATGCAGGGTGTATTCGGGAGGAACCACTCATAAGGTTTGCCAGAAAATGGATTGTGACAACTTTATTATGTCTGATTATGGCGCAAAAAGAAATAGAAAGAGATTTAAAGTGGTTATTTGCAAACCTGAAAAAGGAGGAAAATAATGAAAGTCTGGATTACAAAATATGCGCTGACAAGAGGCATTATCGAGATAGATGTTTCTGATTTCCACCGAACGTATGTGAAGCCGAATGGAACAATGTGTTTTTATGACAAATTTGGAAATATGGTTTGCTCCTATAAAAAATTGGAACATTTTGGGCTTAAAGAACTCGCAATTCAGAAAGCCGAAGAAATGCGCCAGAAGAAAATCGAGAGCCTTAAAAAGCAGATTGAGAAGTTGGAGGAAATGAGGTTTGAGTGATGAAAGTAATTTACAGACCACATAGAGGCGGACTTGGCGAAGCGATGAAAGAGAAAAAAGTATTTGATTCGTTTGAAGAATTACAAAAATATGTATCTGAACAGTTCCCTGAATGGTTCAAAGTAAGGCCTTGCGATATTGTTCCCGGCGGAAGCCCAGTAAATGATGAACGTATTGGGTGGGAGGATAGCGATTATCTTTGCATAGATTCTTATGAAAATGTAAGTGATAAGCATGGATATGAAAAATATTTCAAAGGAAAGTATGATTGCCCACAATGTATCGGGATGTTTGCTACAAAATGGACAGATTAGCCGAGAGGAATGAGTAATGTACTATTTCAAGAAATGTCCGAAATGCGGGCGGTACATGATATCCGAAATTGTATCAACAGGACACATTAAATGGGTATGCATTTGCGGAAATGTAGTACACACAGGATTTGCGGATATTTCGTATGATAACAAAACAACTTATACGGGAGGTAGAGATAGTGACAGAACGGCTGATTAACAAAGGAACAAAAGGTGAGTTTTGGGTATCTGACACAGATTGTACGAGAGCAAAAGGAAAATTGCAGGCCGTTATGGAGAAATTGTATAAATACGAAACCGCCGAGGATAAGGGAAGATTGGTGGTGCTACCATGTGATACTGTTTATTTTATTTGGAATAAGAGTTCAGGAATTTCACATGTTAGAGCAAAAAGTATTTTGGATTTATCTTTGCGCGAGATATTAGGGATTGATAAAGATGGCAGGTATTGGTCTGTCAAAGAAGAAGCCGAGAAAGCATTGAAGGAGATGAAGAAAAATGAATGAATTTTGCATTGAGTGGATTAAGGGAAATGATTATGCTGGAGTTACAGTTCCTTCCGGAACGGCGTTGAAAAGTAAATTGATTCGATATGCAGAAGAAAGGCCGGATGAAGTTAAGATTGAGGCTTTGAATCAGGACGGTTCTGCGTTTATCAAAGTGCCGGTTAATTGGGTAAAAATTAGCCCGCCTAAAAAAGTATCCGAAGAGCAGCGGAGATCAGCTGGCGAACGGCTAAGGAAGATGTGGGAAGAAAAGAAAGGAGATAATTACGATGAATAAAGTGATTTTAATGGGCAGAGTCGCGCGCAACCCGGAGGTTCGATACACGCAAGGAGAGAAGCCGCTGGCAATTGCAAGATACACACTGGCAGTTGACCGATATGCAAAGAAGGGCGAAGAAAAGAAAGCGGATTTTATTTCGTGCGTTGCAATGGGATATTCTGGAGAATGGGCCGAAAAATATCTTAACCAGGGCACGAAAATCCTTGTTGAGGGACGATGGACAACAGGAAGTTACGTCAACAAAGATGGACAAAAGATATATACAAATGAATGTGTAGTAGATCGTCATGAGTTTGCAGAAGGAAAAAAATCAGATCAAGAACAACAAAATTCACACCCAGTCTCTGCTCCATCCGAAAAAGACGATAGTTGGATGAATATTCCCAATGGAATCGAAGACGATAGCCTTCCGTTTAATTAAAAAGAGAGGAAATCCGATATGAATGTAATTATTGACGACGGCGCATTCACGCCAGCGTTTGCGCACAAAACAGACGCAGGAGCAGACCTGAGAAGCCCGGTTGAAGCGGTTGTTCCGGCACACGGATCAGTTGTGATTGATACCGGAGTGCATGTAGAAATCCCGGAAGGATATACAATCTTTCTGAAATCGAAGTCTGGACTGAATGTAAAGCACGACTTGATCGGAACAGGCACAATAGATAGCGGATATACTGGAACCATCAAAGTAAAACTATACAACTTAGGAGACACTGATTATCAGATTTTGCGTGGCGATAAAATCATCCAGATGGTCATTCTGCCGTGTGTCTACTGTGAGTTCACACAGGTTGAAAAGTTCGCAGAGACAGAACGTGGAACCGGCGGTTTTGGAAGTACGGGGAGGTAAAAATGGAAAAGTGTATTGTTATTTTTGATACTATGCCAACCAAGTGCAGTAACTGTGTATTGTTCAGAGAAGGTGGCGATTACGGTTGTTATTGCGATAAATCAAAAAAGTTTATTATAGATAAAGAATCAGTTCCTGGATGGTGTGAAATAAAGCCAGTTCCAGAATATAGGCCGGAAGTGATAACATATGGAGACTGCACTATGACAAGCGATTCCTTTAGTAGCACAGTCCGGTCAACCGGAAGAATAAATAAGGAAAATGTTGGGTTTAATGAATGCCTGGATGAGATTTTGGGGAGGTAAGAATGGCGAAAGGGATTATTGTACTGGATAAAATCCCAAAAAATTGTAGGATGATCTTTACAGACGAAAATGGGTGCCCGTGTGGAGGAATGGTATGTCGCGTCACATATAATGATGTAATGGAACATGTCAAAAACGGAACAAAGCCTGAGTGGTGCCCAATAAAGGAGACTGGAACGAGTGCTTATTTAAGGCTATTTGAATCAAAAGAGATTCGAACAAAAACAATAAAAATGGTCAGAGAAATTGTTGGTGGCGTTGGAACGATGGATTGCAAAAAGGCACTAGAAAGAAACGACTGGGATATAACAAGGGCAATCGAGTATTTAATAAATCGGTATAATTTTCTAGGCTCCATCTAAGGAAGGGAAGATGTGATATGGAACAATGTTGCGGAACGTGCAAATACCATCGTACAAACGATAGTGGCGAGTGGGTATGCATAAATGATTTGAGTGAGTATTATACATTGGAGACAGATTATTTGGACAAGTGCATAGATTATGAGGAAAAACAGTAGATGGAGTATGGGTACGTTAGGGTATCGGCAAAAGACCAGAACGAAGCAAGGCAGATCGATGCGCTACATGCCGTAGGGATTCCAGATTCGGCCATATACGTTGATAAGCAGTCTGGCAAGGATTTTGATAGGCCAGAGTATAAAAAACTCTATATGCGGCTTAAAAACGGAGATGTGCTGTATATCAAGTCAATAGACCGATTGGGCAGAAACTATGACGAGATAATAAAACATTGGCGCAGGATTACTCGATTTCGAGAGGCAGATATTGTAGTGCTTGATATGCCCTTGCTTGATACCAGGAGGGGAAAAGATTTGCTTGGAACATTTCTAAGCGATATTGTCCTACAGGTTCTGTCTTTCGTGGCGGAGAATGAGCGAGTCAATATCCGTCAACGCCAGGCAGAGGGGATTGCCGCAGCCAAAGCCAGAGGAAAACATCTTGGCCGTTATCCTGATCCGCTTCCCAATAACTTTGGTGACGTTTGTAAAAGGTACAAAACTGGAGAAATATCGAGCAGGGAAGCCGCTTTGGAATGCAAAATGCCAGCCTCCTCTTTTCGGTATCGGGCAAATAAGTTTAAGGAGTCAGAATGAATTTAACGCATTTATCGCTTTTCAGTGGAATAGGAGGTCTTGATCTGGCTGCTGAATGGGCTGGAATTGAGACGGTGGGTCAGTGCGAATGGGCGGAATATCCGATAAAAGTATTGGAAAAGCACTGGCCGAACGTTCCACGCTGGAAAGACATTAGAACATTAACGGGAGACAGTTTTTATGAGCGAACAGGTAGAAGGACAGTTGACATTATTTCCGGAGGATTCCCCTGCCAGCCGTTCTCCGTTGCCGGGAAGCAAAGAGGCAAGGAAGATGACCGCTACCTCTGGCCAGAAATGGTTAGGGTTATCAAAGAACTTCGGCCCACTTGGATTGTTGGAGAAAATGTTTCTGGACTTATTCGAGCAGCACTTAAAGACATACTTTCCGAACTTGAAAAAGAAGGATATGAATCAAGGGCTTACAGTAGCGAAGCTAGGAATATCGGCGGATTGTTCCGAGGAGAAAGAATTGCTATTGTGGCCTCGTCCAACGACAGGTGCGCCACTATGCGGGGGAACGGGAAATTTTCGGCAAATGGAGAAATTGAGGGAGGCTGGAATAATAACCGAGCAGGAAAGGAGAAACCTGACTTGTGGAAGCGGTGGGAAATCGAACCCCGCCCTTATGGAGTGGCTGATGGGATTCCCAATCGGGTGGACAGACTTAAATGCTTAGGAAATGCGGTAGTTCCTCAACAATTTTATCCGATTTTTAAGGCAATAGCAGAAGTGGAGAATTTGTATCATGGCACGAAATAACCAATACCCAATAATCCTCGGTATGACACCACCGAACAAGCATGGCATAGGCATAAAGAGTAAACTCGGTTCGGGATATGACCTGTACATACTGGACGAGGATATGACACATCAATACGCACAGCTTCACTTCTGCAACATAGAAGCGGTTGACCGGATGATTGACCTTTTGCAGAGGATGAAAGAATTGTGGGAGAAGGAGGAAGTCAATGAATAAAACAAAAATAGATTGGTGTGATAGCGCATGGAATCCTGTTCCAGATTATCCCGGGTATTTTGCATCAGATGACGGGAAAATTTTGTCACTAAAACGAAAGAATCCACACATTATGAAGCCGATTAAATCAAAAGATGGTTATTTATATGTTTTCATGTATGGAGAAAACGGAATGAAGAAAGTGTGGGTTCATAGAGCGGTTTTGAGTGCGTTTTCTGGAAATAGCGAAATAGGTCTTGAATGTAGGCATTTAGATGACAACCCACAAAACAATAATTTAAGTAATCTTGCATGGGGGAGTAGAGCGCAAAACGTAGAAGACAAAAAAAGAAATGGGAGGATTCCTGTTGGAGAAAAATCTGGTACACATAAACTTACAGAAAAACAAGTCAAAGAAATACGAAATAAATATGGAAGAATATCGCTTAGAAAACTGGCCAAGATTTATGGTGTCTCACACACTGCAATAAGAAGGGCAGCGTTAGGAATTAAATGGTCGTACCTGAAGGAGGAAAAAGATGTTAAGAACTAAAATTGACTGGTGTGATTCTACATGGTCTCCCGTAACAGGATGCTTGCATGAGTGCGAATACTGTTACGCCAGAGGGATTGCGAAACGTTTTGGAGGCGCAAGTGAAACTCATTGCAACGAAACTGTTGGAACGGAGTGTCAGTGGGAAACATCAGCAGAAGGAAAGATTCATGTTTTGAGTGAACCTATTTACGACTACGATCACGGACGAAATGCACCGTATCCGTATGAATTTGATCCAACATTTCACAAATACCGACTAAATGAATATCAAAACAAGAAAGGCAGAAATATTTTTGTGTGTAGCATGGCTGATTTATTCGGAGACTGGGTGCCGGATGAATGGATAGAAGAAGTGTTTAAGGCTTGCCACAATGCTACACAGCATAATTATTTGTTTCTCACAAAAAATCCAGAAAGATATGCGGAGCTGGGTATGCCTTGCGACAATTACTTGTGGTACGGAACAAGTGTATGCAAGAAAGATGATATTCAAAAATGCAAGTATCTTCCTCTTGGAGGTAAAAAGTTTGTGAGTATTGAGCCTATTCTGGAAGATTTGGATATTATCGGCGAACCGATAATTAACTATGTTGATTGGGTAATTATCGGTGCGGAAACTGGGCGCAGAAAGAATAAGGTTATTCCGGAAAGAAAATGGATTGAAGATATTGTAAATGAGTGCAAGGAAAATGGAACAGCTGTGTTTATGAAATCCAGCCTTTCGGATATTTGGGGAGAACCGCTAATGCAAGAGTTCCCAGATGAACTGACAATTGAATAAAAATATGGGTACAACGACACCACCCCACATGCGGTAAAATATAATTAAGAATACCGTGCGTGGGGTAGTGTGATAAAACTTTTATTTTTCTATACACGGGAAATACAAGTATTCAAAATCTCTGTATTTTAACATGCACTTTCCGCTAGGGTTAAAGACATATCCTTTTGCTGGATGTAGAGCGGCGGCCACGTCACTGCCAAATCTATAAAATACATTTCTTACCCAGTAGATATCGCCGTCTATTACGACGATTATCCGGGAAGGATGTCGGACATCATGCCAAGCAGAATCTATAATTAATTTCCCTTCATCGTCGAACTTAAAATTATCTATATTTTGCATTTGTGTCATTCCTTTCTTGATTTTTTATTTGTATAATGATAAGATATTATCGTCAGAAATTTATTTTCTGCGGGTCTAAATACTATAGATTGTTATAACGAGAAAGCCCGTTTTAGGGCTTTTCTCAATTTTCATCCCAATTGATGGACTTTTTCAATAATTATTTTCCCGCCTTCGCATTTCAATATGACGGTGCGATCATCCCTCGTGATTCCGAGGGATTCTATCATGCCGGCGGGGATTGATATTTTATACCCCACAGCATTTGCACTGGCATTTCCACCGACTTTATTAAAAATTACATTTCTTTTGGCTTCCATAGTAAATCTCCTTATTAATTTTCTGTGTCAAATATCAGTACAGCGTAACTTTCTATTTCCTCTTTTAATCCTTCCGCCGGCATTTCGTTCGGGCTATAAATATCATCAAAATCATTCAGTTCGCCGTCTTTTTCCAGCTGCTGGAAATGATTTTTTAACAGCTCTGCCGCGCCGCTGGCGTAAAGGTCGATGCCTTCATAGATTCCAGAAGGTGCAGCATCAAATACTTTCGCTGTCTCGCCGTCTGTAATAATAACCATATTGCTTCCGTCTGTCTTTTCAAAATAAATTTTCATGATTTTTATTCTCCCTTCTTTTAAATTACATCACATTACCGGAAAAATCATATTTTCCGAAAGCGTCATTCTTTCCAGCAACGTATACGTTTTTCTGATTATCAATATAGCCATAATCTCTTACGCCGTAGTGTTTGCTGTGGTTTCTAGTTTCAACGACTTTGAAATATGTACGGGATTTTCCGTAATTCTCCCAAAGGTTTGTCTGAATCTCGTAATTGTAAACGTCTGGAGCGATGTCAATGCGATGCTGAAGCTTAGCGATAATCTTCTCTTCCAGAGATAACTCTGCGGCTTCAACCTTGACTGTTTTTGCTTCCTTCCATGCTCTCTTTAATCCCTGAGAGATTGTCCATCCTAATTTTCTTACTAATGTCCAAGCTCTTTTCATAATCTGTGATAAATTGTACTTCTTCATGATGTGTTCTCCTTTCCTTTGATGATTAAATTATAACATATTGGGTACCAATAGTCAAGCGGTTATCCACAAAAAAATAAAAAAATATGGGTACAACGACGTCACCCCACATATGGTAAAATATAATCAAGAATACCGTGTGTGGGGTGAGTTGTATGTATCGAAGTCAAAAGAATTATGAAAATCTGCAAAGAATGATATTTGACGGGGTGGGAGAGTATGACATACCAGAGATACAACCTATATCATATAAAGAATGTGATTTTATCCCGTTCAACTATGCAAAGGGATGTAAGGACAAGAACGGAAAAGGCGTGCATTTCTTCATAGACGATTATCAATTTAACCGGTTGTGGAACGCACCGGACAGGTATATTGATATGTTGTCAGATTTCACACACGTTATGAGCCCGGATTTCAGTACATACACAGATTTCCCGAAAGCAATACAGATATACAATCATTACCGTAAACACTGGGTAGGCTCATATCTACAGATGCATGGTATTGATGTGATACCAACAATATCATGGAGCGATGGTGATTCGTTTGAATGGTGCTTTGACGGCGAGCCGGTAGGCGGAGTTGTTGCGGTATCGTCTGTCGGTTGCATGAACAGCAGAAAGCGCAAAGAGTTATTCATTAACGGATACCGAGAGATGATGGATAGGCTGAAACCTACAACAATTATTTTTTACGGCAAAGTTCCGGATAAATGCGAAGGAAATATTATACAAATCAAGGCCTATCAGGAAAAATATAGGAGGATGAAATAATGGGTGGACGTGGAAGTTCTTCTGGAATGGGAGGAAGTCGATCTGGAGCGAGAAATTTACCAAATTTAAGTGGATCAGAAAAACAAGTAAAATGGGCAAATGATATAAGAAGATCTGCGCTTGACACAATAGAATTAAACATAAAAAGTAACAGAGATTATTTGAAAAGGTTTAAAAATGATTTTGATTCTCAGGTAAAAGTTGATCTTTATGAAAGCGCCAGAGAAACATATCTTAAAAAATTGAGAAGTGTTACAAGCGCAAAAGATATTATTGATAATAGGCATTTGTATGACGGGCAAAGGATAGTAAATACTATAAATGATATGGCAAGAGATATGGCGATTCAACGATCTAATGGATATAAATACGACAAGAAAAAGAAAAGAATGGTAAAAAAATAACCGGGGAATTAATCCCCGGTATATCCGCAAAGTGATAAAGAAAAATACTGCCTTAAATTTTGTGGAAGAATAACGCTCATAGATTCGGCCCAATCCTCAGCATCAATAGAATTAAAAAGAGAAGAAATCTGTTCTTCAAGTTTTTCTGGTATTCCGATTCTCATGGCTTGGTTAAACACTATTGTAAAATATTTTGTTGGATACATATCAGCTAAAGGATATGGATTTCTCCCTTCAGGATTAAGTATAAACAAAAGTTCCCTATATATTTTGCCTATTTCCTTTAATACGGATTTATCATAACATTTTAAATAGATATTTGGATTGTCCTCTGATACAACTCTATATAACAATTCTGATACATATTCAGGACATTTCCTTTTACCGGATTCCCAATCTTCTAATGTGCGTACAGGAATATTGTATTTCCTTGAAAATTCTGCTCTTGATATTCCTGATTTTTCTCTAATTTCTTTTATTGTCATTATCTATCACGGATCCTTTCTTCTGGAATATTTGAAAAATAATCTAATTCGTCACGGAAAATCCAACCATTATTTGTATGACTTCCAATTTGATAATCATGACCGTCTTCGACAAGATTGTCTAAATCTGTGTATCCATCTGAAATTAATCCACGGATATAATCATCATTTGTTAATTCTTTGGCCATCAGCTGGTCGAATAAATTTTTTCCATGTTTTTCCATATAGTTTTTTCTGAAATTAGCAATCCATTTGTCAAATTCGTTTTTGCTTTTAAATGTTTTACTCATAATATCATTCTCCTTTTTTAATTATATATTGTTTTTTGTTGATATTATAATACCACGCAGTGCGTGGAATGTCAATAGAAAAATAGAAAATTATTAAAAATATGGGTACAAATCCAATGCAATATACATGATAAAATTAGTGTATAAAATTACATCTGCGGGTGAATTATGAATCTGAACAATATAATACGAAAGCTACAACGTGCAATTTTACAGAAGAATCTGGTTATTAAGATAGGAACAACACAGTTTTATAGCCCGGAGCAGAAACGCATCATAACTATATACATCCTGAGCACACGGGCATTACAGAAGAATCGGTGTGATGAGTGGAAAGAGAAAGACTATGAGATACTGCGAAGCGCTTCGCAGATAGAGATTGTGAACTGTTTAAATGATATATGGCAGGCGGTGAGAGAATGAAGATAGGTGATAAATACATACTTGATGGAGCAAGTCAGTCGGGCATAACAAGAGAGGGGAAAGAAATAATAATACCTCCATTTTCCACTGTTGAAAAAATAAGGGATAATTTCGCAGACAAACTTAAGTTTAGAAATATGTTTGTGGTCTGCAAAACTGGGGAAGAAGTAGATATCAGCCAGAGCATTATTGAAAGATATTTTATCCCAGAAATAAAGGATGGTGGGTAAATGAAGCTCACACCGAAACAGAAAGCCTTTGCGGATGAATATCTGAAGAATGGGGGAAATGCTACGGAAGCAGCTAGGAAAGCAGGATACAAAAAGCCAAATCCACAAGGAAGCGAAAACCTAGCAAAACCTAGTATTTTGAACTATATAGCCGAGCGACAGAAAGAAATAGAAAAACAGGCTGGTAGGGATATAATGAGCCTGACAGAGATTCAGGAACGCCGTTCTAAGTTGGCTAAAGGAGAACTGAAAGATGATTTCGGTTTTTCGCCCGACTTCTCCGATCAGCTTAAAGCCATGAATGATTTGGAAAAGGCTCTAAGCATCAAGGAAGAAAAAGAAGCTGAGAAAAAGGCGTTAGAGGACGCAAGACAGCATGGCATATATCATATTGATCTTGATGTTGTGGCAGATGTTTTTCACCCTATGATTAGAGATATTCGCAGCGGAAAGCATTCTGAATATGTTCTTCCTGGAGGTCGTGGTTCAACAAAATCATCTGGAATATCGCTTATAATTCCAGAACTAATTAAAAATAATCCGTCAATGCACGCTCTTGTTCTCCGTAAGGTTGGAAACACGATCAAAGATTCTGTGTACGCTCAGATGAAATGGGCGATAGCTACACTCAATCTGGAACAGGAATTTCAGTTCAAAAAATCTCCGTTTGAGATTATTTATAAACCGACAGGGCAGAAAATATACTTTCGCGGGGCTGATGATCCGCTGAAAATCAAGTCTATTAAGCCAGAGTTTGGATATATCGGTATTTTGTGGCTGGAAGAACTTGACCAGTTCGCCGGTCCGGAGGAAGTGCGAAGTATACAGCAATCCGCTATCCGTGGCGGTGATAAGGCGTATAGATTTAAGTCATTCAACCCGCCCAGAAGTAAAAACAACTGGGCGAATGAATACACAGAGGAAGCAGAATACGAGAATGACGCTGCTCTGGTGGTCAGAAGCACATACAAAGATGTGCCGGAGGAATGGCTGGGTGAAGAATTTATAAACGAAGCTGAACACCTGAAAGAAGTTAATCCTGCTGCTTATGAGAATGAATATGAAGGTGTTGCCAATGGTAACGGCGGAAATGTATTTGATTATTTAGAACTGCGGGAGATTACCGATGATGAAATATCTCACATGGACAAAATCTATCAGGGCGTTGACTGGGGATGGTTTCCTGATCCATATGCATTTATTCGGGCGTATTACGATCACGCGAGAGAAACTATATATCTGATTGATGAGCATTACGCAAATAAGGAGCCGAACACGGTGACTGCGGACTGGATCAAGGAAAAAGGATACAATGATTACTGCATTATCTGTGATTCCGCAGAAAAGAAATCTGTGAATGATTATCGGGATTTAGGAGTATTCTCCAGAGCGGCAGTCAAGGGGCCGGGGTCCGTGGAATACGGAATGAAGTGGCTCCAGAAAAGAAAAATTGTTATTGACCGCAGGAGAACGCCAAACGCTTATGATGAGCTGACACGGTATGAGTATGAGAGGGATAAGGACGGGAACATCATTTCCGGTTATCCTGACGCAGATAACCATATCATTGACGCTCTCAGGTATGCGTTTGAGCCGGTATTTATGAGACGTGGAACACAGGCATAGTAAAGGATTGATAGAAAGATGGGACTGATAACATGGATAAAGGCGGTGTGGAATAAGTTGTTCAGAAAAGAGATAGAGGAACGGTTTCAGGCGGATATACAGCTTTCTTCCGTTATGGAAGCGGCTATTGCAAAATTTTATAATATCACCGCCGGACATCCTCCGTGGGAAGATAAAGACGATGATATAGAAAGTATCAACTTTGCCGGGTACATTGACGATGTGACGTCCGGTCTTGTCACGCTGGACTTGGGTATTGATATTTCAGGCAGCGAGAGGGCGGACTATTTGCAGCAGCAGGCGGATTACGTCTTAAAAGTTATCCACGATAAAGTCTCTGAGGCTATGGGGAACTGTGGAATTATGTTCAAGCCAAACGGTCAGAATGCGGATTATATTGAACCGGGGAACTTCGCACCGACCGAGACGGACAGCAACGGGAATATTTTGGGCTGTGTATTTCAGACACAGATACATCGTGGAGATTATACATACACACGTCTGGAGTGGCACAGATTTGAAGATGTAACGTCTGATGACGGAGCGCCGTCAAGAGTATACCGCATTACCAATTATGCTTACAAGAAAAAAACAAAATTTAATATTAGTACATTTCAATATGATTCCGTAAGTAATTCTCCGGGAGACCAGATCGCACTGACAGAGGTTAAGGAATGGGCGGATATTCAGCCTGATATTGCTATTCAGAACGTAGAAATGCCGCTGTTTGCGTATTTTAAAAACCCTGCACCGAACCGAATTGACCGGACAAGCCCTCTGGGTGTACCGGTGTGGCACAACGCCATGAAGGAACTGAAAGACCTTGATGTTGCATGGAGCCGGAAATCTACGGAGGTAGAAGACAGCAAGCACATGACTTTTGTTGCACAGTCAGCTATCCAGTACGCAGATCAGCACGGCGTTAAGCTGCCTCGGTTCCTTCGCGGTCTGGAAATGGGTGTGGATGGAGATAACACGATTCAAGAGCATGTATCCACTCTTCTGACAGATCAGCGTATCGCAGACATTAACTCTATCCTGTCTCTGATATCTACAAAGTGTGGATTTTCTCAGGGATTCTTCCAACTGGACGAAAAGACCGGCATGATGACGGCCACACAAGTAGAAGCGGACGATCAGGAGACAATCCGGACAATTAAGAATATCCGTGACGCATTGCAGGACGCAATCACACAGTTGTTGTACGGCTGCAATGTAATGGCTGACCTGTATTCTGATACGCCGCCGGAGCTGTGGGAAACGCTGAAAGAATCCATGTCATTCAGCTTCGGAGATATTACATACAATTACCAGGAGGACATGGCCAACTGGTGGAAGTACAGATTGCAAGGTGATGTGCCGGCATGGATGTATTATGTGAAGTTTGAGGAAATGTCGGAAGAAGAGGCAAAAGCAATGATTGAAGAAGCGAAGCCGGATGAGGAGACGCTTTTCAATAGATTCCAAGAAGAGTAAAGGAGAATGACTATGGAGCAGATTATGAACTATGTAAAACCGGAACTGATTGTTGTTGCGATTGTGCTGTATTTTGTTGGAATGGGGCTGAAGCAGGCACAGGCTGTAAAGGATAAGTATATTCCGCTGATTCTTGGCGGAGTTGGTGTTGTCCTGTGTGCCATCTGGGTGATTGCCACAAGCACGATTGGAAATGGACAGGACATTGCAATGGCAGTATTCACGGCGATTGTGCAGGGCATACTTGTGGCAGGACTGAGTACATATGTAAACCAGATTGTTAAACAGGCGAAGAAAACGGAGGAATAAGTTATGTGTGATAAAAGACCGATGGAATTAAGAGACACTGTTGAAATGATGAACAGCGAGGATTACAAAGAACGTTTCAGGGCAGAATATTGCCAGACGGTGATTCGTTATGGAAAGCTGAAAAACATGCTGGACAGATGGGATGATGGAAATCTGAATTTCGTTCCGACATGTCCACGAAGTACATACAATATGCAGATCAGGGCAATGGCCGACTATATTGCAGTTCTTGAAGCAAGGGCAGTAATGGAAGGTGTCGATCTGGGGGAATAAGCCATGCTTACGCCGGAATATCTGTACAGGATTACCGAAGGGGCTGAGGATGTCGCTTCTCAGCTTCATGCAAATATAATCCAGAAAATCATCGAAAGAATGATGATCCGATTAGGGCGTGGCGAAGATTATCTTCTGACAGCTACGGATAAGTGGCAGATTGAAGTCTTGCAGGAAGCTGGATATTTATTGGAAGATATTCAGAAAGAGATTGCAGACAAGACAAAGAAACAGGTCAAAGAAATTCAAGAAGCTATGGAAGACGCAGGAGTGCAGGCGTTACAGTGGGACGATAAAATCTATCAGGCTGCCGGTCTGTCTCCGGTTCCTCTCTTACAATCCCCGGCCCTTATGCGGATTATGCAACGGAATTATGAGGCTACCGCAGGAGAGTGGCGGAAATTTACCAGGACTACCGCAAACGAGGCACAGCGGCTTTTTATTAACCAGATGGATAATGCCTATAACATGGTTGTTTCCGGAGCTGTATCGTACACAGAAGCTGTCAGAGACGTTATCAATAATGTGTCGGAAGCGGGAATGAAAGTAAACTATCCTTCCGATTATAAATTGTCTATTGAATCCGCAACAATGATGATTGTCCGTACTGGCATATCCCAGGCGGCGTCAGAGGTGGGGCTGGCGAGAATGATAGAACACGGTGTTGGGTATGCGCTCACATCAAGCCATATGGGCGCAAGGCCGACACATCAGCCGTGGCAAGGAAAAGTGTTTTCTATTGACTGGGATATCATGAAACAATTAAAACCGGAGCTGTTTACAGGAAATGAAGAACTCCCACAGCCAGATAAGAAATATCCTGATTTTGTTGAATCTACCAGGTTCGGCTATATTGACGGGCTGTGCGGGGCAAACTGTAGGCACTCATTTTCGGCGTTTTATCCGGGAATATCAACAAACCCGTTTGAGCAGTACGACAGCGAAGAAAACAGGAAAGCCTATGAAACACAACAGCGGCAGAGGACACTTGAGCGGCGTATCCGGGATAGCAAGAGGAAAGTACAGAACTTACAGACTGCCGTAGATAACTGCCGGGACGAGAAACTAAAATTCGAACTACAGAATAAACTTGACCGGAAGTCTTACACGCTCAGTCAGCAGAACAAGGCATATAAACAGT
>ERZ1643251.3330-NODE-3330-length-14958-cov-4.999329_pt1 | contig 14958 bp, 11 predicted proteins | sample MGYA00579261_ERZ1643251 | MGnify/ENA primary metagenome ERZ1643251 (study PRJEB29033, sample SAMEA4952267) | chicken gut metagenome | biome: Broiler Chicken; feature: Gastrointestinal Tract; material: Caecum | place: Ireland | collected 2018 | study: Broiler...
GCGAACAGGCGTGGGAAGAAGGACTGGCTGAAGGAGAAGCTAGAGGGAAAGCTGCCGGTATGGAAGATAAGTTGGCGGAGCAAATACGAAAAAAGCTGGAAAAAGGACGTTCTGTCACACAGATTGCGGAAGACCTTGAGGAAGAGGAAGCAGTGATCAAGAAGATAATGGAAAAGCTATAAACACAGGCGGACTTTTTATGAGTCCGCCTTAAACTGTTGACAGGAGGTGGAAGGAGCGGGTATAGTAAAGGTAAACTTGTATACTAGTTTTACAGTAGTACAGTATACAAAGAGGAAAAGGAATGGTAAGAGCAATGAACGTAAAAAAGAGGGATGGCAGTGAGACGGGAAGGGAATATGTGCTGCGCATATTAAAAGAGAATATAGTTATGCTGGAACTGGAGCCCGGAAGCAGGATCAGTGAAAATGAGCTTGCAGCGGAGATCGGAGTGTCGAGGACTCCGGTTCGCGAAGCCTTAATCGAGCTTAGTAAAAGTAAGATTGTAGAGATATATCCGCAGCGCGGGAGTTATGTCTCGCGGATAGACTGGGGTTTAGTGGAAGAAGCGCAGTTTATGCGTGTGACGCTGGAAAAGGCCGTCATACGTCTTGCATGTCAGGGCTTGAGTGAGGAGAAGCTGGAGGTATTGGAAAAAAATGTGAAGCTCCAGCAGTTCTATATTGACAATAATGATATCAAGGAACTGCTTGAATTAGATAATGAATTCCATAAGGAATTATTTGTGCTTACCAATAAAGTCCACATCCACAGGCTGATGGATAATATGATACTGCATTTTGACCGTCTGCGCACACTTCGGACGAAAGCAGTGGATCAAAGATATGTAGTCGACGATCATGTGGCGATCCTTGACGCGGTCAGAAGGAGAGACCCTGATAAAGGAGAAAGGGAGATGGAGCTCCATCTGACGAGACATGAGATTGACAAGGATATTTTACGGAATAAATATCCCCAATATTTTAAAGAAGAATAGCTGGTATTCATAAAAGGTGCCCTTGTAAAGAGAGGGTAGCATTGCTGCAAAAAGAATAAGAAACAGGAGCGGTCTGTCAAGAACCAAAGTTAAAAGGGAACTTGACAGACCGCTCTTTGTATAATATGGCGAAAAAAGAAAGATATTAATATTGGAATATCACGATAAATTGTGCAAAGTATAGAAAAAAGTATGAAAAATAAAATTAATAAAGTAATAGTTGACAAAATATATACTTGCGGTTTAATATACTAGTATACAAGTATGGATATATACCATAGACAAATTCAAAAGGAGGGCAACATTATGAAGAAAAGGAACAGGATACTGGCAGCGCTTTTGGCAGCGGCAATGGTCATGGGTGTGACGGCATGTGGAAACAGTGGTGACGGTTCTAAGGGCGGCGGTTCAGGAGAAGGGTCAAAAGGCGGCTATAAGATCGGACTGACAAACAGCTTTAACGGAAATTCCTATCGCCAGCAGATGGAGGCCTATGCGCAGGAGGCGGCAGATGAGCTGAAAGAGGCGGGGGAGATCTCGGAATTTACAATTGTAGAAGCGAATAATGACGCGTCCAAGCAGGTGCAGCAGATTGAGAACTTTATTCTTGAAGGTATGGATGCCATCATTATCGACCCGATTTCCGCCACAGCGCTGACAGGAGCAATTCAGGAGGCTTCTGATGCGGGGATTCCGTGCATTATCATCAACGACGGGCCGGTTGAGTCTGACGCAGAACTTTGCTATCAGATCAATTTTGACACGATTGACCAGATGGCTACTCTGACAGAATATGTCTGTGAGGCGATCGGAGGGGAAGGGAAGATCATTGAATTGAGAGGAACCGCAGGAGCGGAGTTTGACAATATCGCGCATGAGGGCGTGATGCAGACACTGGAGAAATACCCGGATATCGAGGTTGTCGCGGAGGTATATACAGACTGGACTGGTTCCAAGGCGCAGTCAGAGCTGGCTTCCGTTCTTCCGACCTTGGATGAAGTAGACGGCGTTGTCACGCAGGGCGGAGATTCCTACGCGGCGGTGCAGGCTTTTGAGGCGGCGGGAATGGATCTGCCTGTCATCGGAGGTGACAATCGTGGATATTTCCTTAAATGGTGGGCGAACGAGGCGCCGGAAGGATATGATACGCTCTCTGTCTCATCCAATCCGTGGGACGGCGCTACCGGAGTTTATGTGGCGTGTGATATCTTAAGCGGCGAATATGAGATACCCAATGAGATGACACATCCGTTTGCCGTTGTGACAAAAGACGAGGTTCAGGATTATAAAGACATGGGTGATGAAGAGATCGGGACTCCCACCTATGACCGTGAATGGGTAAGAGAGAACCTGTATAAATAACTGACACACAGCAGCCGGGCGGCGGCAGACAGCAAAAGGCCCGGCTGTGCAACTCTTTGATCTTAAAAAAAGTGGTGTTGTGCATGAAAGATGAGATCGTAGCTTTGATGGAACAGGCAGTCAATAGTGCACAGATTATTGACCTGAGTTATACGCTGGAACCGCAGATGCCTGTCTGGCCGACACATGCCCGGTTTGGGGCCGTTACTTATGAGTCATATGAAGAGGGAGCGGTTTCCCTGCACAGACAGGTGAGCTTTGGGGAACATACAGGAACGCATCTCGATGCTCCGAAACATTTTATAAAGGACGGGGCATCGGTGGAGGAGGTGGACGTCCGCTCTGTAATAGGGCGGGGCGTCAAAATCGACGCGGCGTTTTTGGAACCATGCGGAGTCTACACATTGGAAATGCTTAGAAAATTCGAGCAGGAAAATGGTGAGATCCGAAAAGGCGACGTTGTGCTTCTGCATTTTGGCTGGGAAGAAAAGTATGGACTTGGAAAAGGCGCGGAGGAATTTTTAAAGGACTGGCCGGGACTCGGCGGGGATGCGGCCCGGTATCTTCTGGAAAAAGGCGTGGCGTCCGTGGGAACGGATGCGCTTGCTTTAGATCCTTTTGGAAGTGAGAAGTATCCATGCCACTATATCTTATTAGGGAATGATGTCCCGATTATAGAAAATGTCACGAATCTGAGAAAGCTTCCAGTATTTTCTTATGTCATAGGACTGGCAAATAAGATAAAAGACGGATCCGCTTCTCCGATAAGAATGATCGCGCTGACGCAAAAAAGCATGAGAAAGGAGCTTGAAAAGTGAAAAAGCAGGAAACGCAAACTCCTTATATTGAGTTACAGGAAATTGATAAATTTTTTGGGATCACGAAAGCGCTGCAAAAGATCAGCCTTCAGATATACGAAGGAGAAGTGATTGGACTGGTGGGCCCCAACGGAGCCGGGAAGTCTACGTTGATGAAAGTCCTTACAGGTGTATTGGACCCTACGGCGGGGAAGATCATCATAGAAGGAAAAACAATGGCAAAATATACGGCAAAAGAGGCGAAGGAGTGTGGCATTTCCTGTGCTTATCAAGATCTGTCACTCTGTACAAACCTAAGTGTCTATGAAAATTTTGCCATGCTCAATGTAGACCATGGCATATTGACAAAACCCGGGTGGAGAAAAAAAGCAAAGATTGAAACGGAAAAGTTACTCGAAAACTATTTTCCGGGCAACAATATTGATGTGATGAGACAGGTTGAGCGTCTTACTCTGGCCGAAAGACAGATCGTAGAGATATGTAAGACTCTGATGACGGAAAACTTAAAGGTGCTCATTCTCGATGAACCCACGTCTGCGCTTTCAACGGACAAAGCGGAACAGCTTCATAAAGTAGTAAGAGAATTAAGTGGAAAAGGTGTGGCTGTAATCTACATTTCCCACAAGCTGGACGAGATCAGGAAAGTGTCCGACCGCATCGTGATGATGAGAAACGGCATGAACTCAGGAGAATGTGATCCTGATGAGATCTCCACGGGCGAGCTGGTGGAAATGCTGGGCGGCACAGGAGGGGAGAAGACGGCGGCAGGTTCAGAGGCAACTGTGGAGACAGGCGGACTTGCCGTACAGGTCAGAGATTATACCGGAAAAGGCCTTTATCATATAAATATGTATGTCGGCCGGGGAGAGATCGTGGGTATATCCGGTCTGGTAGGCTCCGGGCAGACAGAACTGCTCAACCTTTTGTATGATTCTAAAAAATACAGGGGCAAAGAAAAAAGAGGTGTGCTGTTAAATACTTCTGTATCCTATGTCAGCGGGGACAGGGCGAAAGAAGGGATCTTCCATCTGTGGGATATTTTTGATAATACGGTTATTGGAAATTTAGATCAGGTGAAAAGCGGCCTGTTCCTTGATAAGAAGAAGTCGGAAGGTCTGGCGCAGACTTGGTACGATAAGCTGAAATTTAAAGCAGAGGGCATCCACAGTCCGATTATGTCGCTGAGCGGAGGGAATCAGCAGAAGGCTCTGATCGCCAGAGGAATTGCCTCGGGAGCAGAGCTGATTATCTTAAATGACCCTACTGCGGGAGTTGACATTGAGACAAAGCAGGAGATCTACGGACTTCTTAAGGAGGCAAAAAAAGCGGGGAAGGCCATAATATTGTACTCGACGGAGGATGCAGAGATCGAGATCTGCGACCGCGCGTATATCATGCACGAGGGAGAGATCACAGAGGAGCTGGTAAAAGATGAGATCACGGTATCCAATATCGTAAAAGCCTCTTTTAAAGACGCAAAACATAAGAAGAATACAGAAGAGAAAAAAGAAAGTACGGTACATAAAGTGCTGTCTTCCCGGGTGCTGCTTCCTGTCGCTGCCATGGTGGTCATGATTCTGGCAAATGCCGCCATGAATGAACGTATCCTCTCATATATGGGACTGAGGATGCTTGTATCCTCCGCCGTCCCGCTTGTGTTCGCGGCTCTGGGCCAGATGTTCATTGTCACGGCGGGGGATGTGGATATGGGAAATGGTTACTCGATCGCGTTGGTCAATGTTCTGGTCGGGATCGTTCTGACAGGCAATCCATTATTCGGCGTGGTAAGCCTTGTGATCTTTATTGCCGCATACGCATTGATGGGAGCGTTGATCCATATACGGAATATCCCGGCTATCGTTGTTACCTTAGGGGCACAGTTTGTATGGTGGGGCATTGCTCTTGTAATAGCGCCGTCTCCCGGCGGAACATGCCCGGACTGGCTCCTCGCGGTCTACAAGTTTGAGTTTCCGGTTATTCCTATGCCTGTTGTACTGTGTATACTTGCCGGCTTCTTCTGCTGGTATGTACTTTACCGGGCGAAATACGGAATGATATTACGGGGGATCGGCAACAACCCTCTGGCAGTGGAACGGTCAGGCTGGTCTTATCTGCAGGCAAAGATGGCCAACTACGCGCTTTCCGGCCTCATGGCCGTGTTTGCGGGGATGTCTTATACGGCAGTCTGCATGGGTGCTGACGCGAACTCGTCTGCTTCATATTGTATGATGTCCATCGCTACGGTGATACTTGGAGGATGCGAGATGGCAGGCGGCATTGTCGCTCCGGCGGGTGTGGTATGCGGCGGGATCGCAATGTCATTTATCACCACAATCCTTACGTCATTCAGGGTGGATTCCAATTACCAGACAGCAGTGACCGGACTGATCCTGATTGTTGTGCTGGCTGTCAAACTGATTACCCATAAAAAGGAGGGAAGATGATTATGAAGAAAATGATGACAAAGTGCCCGTTTATATGGCCTCTTCTCGGTTCCGTCCTTTTGTGGATCGCAATATCCGCAGTGTCAGGGAAGTTCAGTGTAGAACAGGTTTTCTCCAGCGCGAAACTCTGTTCCTTCGCGCTGCTCCTCGCTCTTGGACAAATGATCGTGGTGACCAGCGGCGAGGGAGCTATTGACCTGTCACAGCAGTATGTACTGACTCTGGCGGCGTACATATCCTGTGACCTGATGCAGTACAATGTACTCTTCGGCATTGCTGCGGCCGTGGCGGTAGGGGCGCTGTGCGGACTGCTAAACGGCGTGATCAATATTTACCTGAAAGTTCCCGCCATGGTGACCACGCTTGCGACAGGATATATTATTTTCACTGTTGTACTTGTCTTGGCGCCGGGCATGAAGACGCTTCCGGATAAAGGCTTCGCAGAATTTATCAACCTTCACGCAGGAGGCTTCTCCATGCTGACTGTAATCTGCATTGCAGTGGCAGTACTCTTGGGACTTCTTCTTTATAAAACGAAATATGGCAAACAGCTTCATGCGGTAGGGCAAAAAAGAGTTGCGGCAAAATACGCGGGGATCAATGTGAACCGCGTGGTGATCATAGCATTTATACTCGGCGGCGCATTGTGCGGACTTTCCGGGACACTGTGCGGCGCGTTTAACGGGGGTGCTTTTCAGGATATGGGGACTACGTATTTTCTTCCCTCCATCGCGGCGACATTTGTAGGGGGAACCGCTGCGTCAGGCGGAAAATCAAATGTGGCGGGTGTGTGTATCGGGGCGCTCATGATGTATCTTCTGACTACATTTTTGAACGCGGCAAGTCTCTCAGTCGGTATGCAAAGACTGATTCAGGGCGCAGTTCTTGTGCTCATACTGGTGGCTTCTGTCTCCAGTGACGCAAAAAAAGGTTAGGAGGAGAATCATGAAAGCGATACAGATAATAAAACCGGGAGAGTTAAAGCTGATTGATATGGACAAACCGGTTATAACAAAAAAAGACAATGTACTTATAAAAATGAAAGCGGCCGGGATCTGCGGGTCAGACATGGGAATATACCGTGGAACAAACGCAGCTGCAACCTATCCCCGTGTGATAGGCCATGAGATGGTCGGCGTTGTGGAAGAAGTGGGAGAAGGAGTGGCTTCCCTAAAACCGGGAGACCGTGTGATTGTCGATCAGGTAGTAAGCTGCGGACACTGCTACGCGTGCCGCAAAGGGCGGGGAAATGTGTGTGGGAACCTGCAGGTGCGGGGGGTACATATTGACGGCGGCTACCGGGAATACATAGCAGTGCCGGAGCAGGACTGTTATCTTCTCCCGGATACACTTTCCGATGTGGAAGCTGTCATGATCGAGCCTACAACGATTGCGATCCAGAGCTGCTCAAGGGCGGGGCTGTGTGAGGAGGATGTTCTTCTGATATTAGGCTGCGGCGTTTTGGGAAGCACGATATTAAAGATCGCCCGGTTAAGCGGCGCAAAGATCGTTGTCGCGGATATTGTACAGGATAAACTGGAAGAAGCCTTGGATAATGGGGCGGATTATGTGATCAATATCAGTAAAGAGGATCTGGCAGAGCGCATGAGAGAACTCACCGGCGGGTATGGGGCGACAGTTTCTATTGACGCCGCCTGCACAAAGGATTCGCTGCTGACACTGATGGAGGTTACAGGAAACGCGGGACGTGTGATAACAATGGGGTTCTCTGTCGCGCCGACAGAAGTAAATCAGTTCGTCATCACATCGAAAGAATTAGATGTCCGGGGATCAAGACTGCAGAACAAAAAGTTTCAGGCAGCCATCGACCTGATCCGGGAAGGCAGACTGGATCTGTCCGGGACTGTCTCACATACGTTCCCCTTGGAAAAGGCTCAGGAAGCCTTTGACTTTATGAATTCAAAAGACCCGTCCATACGGAAGGTTGTTTTGACATTCTAGGCCGGATGCGCTATTATTTTTATATCATAGGCCAGTCCGAAGGACTTTCCGCAGAAAGAGAGGTACATGATTATGAAAAAAGCGTTTGAACTTTTGGCTTTTGGCGAGGTGCTCCTGCGTCTCTCGCCCCCGGGAAATGAGCGTCTGGTTCAGGGAGAAACGCTGCAAAAGCAGGTGGGCGGCGCTGAGTTGAATGTTGTATCAGGAGTTTCGCTGCTGGGACTTAGAACGGGGATCATCTCTAAGCTTCCGAAAAATAATATTGGCGCATATGCGAAAAACCGTATCCGTTTCTGCGGGGTCAGCGACGACTTCCTTGTATATGACGATTCACAGGATGCCCGCCTTGGCGTATATTATTATGAAAACGGGGCATACCCGAGAAAACCGGGGGTTGTATATGACAGGCGGCATACCTCTGTAAATAAAATCGAAATTTCTGATTTTCCGGAGGAAATGTTCTCTTCGGCCGGCTGCTTCCATACAAGCGGCATCACACTGGCTTTAAGTACACAGTGCAGAGACGCTGCGGTAGAGATGATCAAACGGTTTAAGGAACAAGGCGCGATGATCTCTTTTGATGTCAATTTCCGAGGCAATCTCTGGACGGGCGAAGAGGCAGAGAGGTGCATACGACGGATTCTGCCGTATGTGGATATCTTTTTTTGTTCGGAAGACACTGCCCGTCTGACCTTTGGGAAAACAGGAGATGTAAAGTCCATAATGAAAAGCTTTACACAGGAATATCCCATCTCGGTCGTGGCCTCTACACAGCGTATAGTGCACAGTCCGAAGATACATACATTCAGTTCTGTTATCTATGACTCCCGCACAGAGGCATTTTATGAGGAAGAGCCGTATCGGAATATAGAGGTCATAGACAGGATCGGAAGCGGAGACGCATATGTGTCCGGTGTGCTCTACGGCTTACTCTCTCAGGCTGGTGACTGCCGGAGGGCACTGGAGATCGGCAACGCGGCCAGCGCTGTAAAAAACACGATCCCCGGGGATCTTCCATCTTCGGATTTGCAGGAGATAGAAAATGTGATACGTGCGCATAAAGTGGGATCACAGACAGAGATGGACAGATAGTTTAACAGCGGAAAAACACAGGCGGACTTTTTGTGAGTCTGCCTGTGCGCGTATGAATTAAAGTATAACTGCCGGGTATCTGTGTTCCGCCATAAGCTCAGTAATATGTTGCGCTCACTGTGCGCCCCATCTCCTTTGCGGTCTTGATAAGCTGATCCACGAGATTCTGCCGCATACTAAGGTCAAAATTCAATTCAGATTCCTTGTGTGCGTCATTGACCGCCGTTCCCACAAAAAGGTTCAGCTCCGTACATTCTTCGATGAGCAGCTTCGCCAGTCGGGAAGCGCCGTTGTCCGCGTCCAGTTCGTCGAAAAATTCCGCGTCAAATTCATCGTTTACATATTTTTTCAAAAGCTTGAGTGTCTTTCCCAGCGTAAGGACGCCCTCGGTAACGAGGTCGATGCCTTCCAACGTCGCCATGGGCGGCACGTCGGGGTTGCGGCTGTCCACCTTTGTGATGATCTCTTTTCCGAGGATGCGGGCGGCGATATTCGCCGTGGTTCCGCCGGATACCACCTTCCTGCCTTCGGTGTGCATGAAGTCGTGCATGAGCCGCTCATCGTCCTCCTTGGACTTGGGCGGGCCGGTGAAGATGCTGACGACCCGGCGCTCGATTACCCGTGCCACCGCAACTGTCGTGTCGTCCCCGGGTTTTTCTTCATAAAGCTCATCGCATGCCTGACTGAGCATGACGGCCAGACGGGAGGCGGAGAGCGTCTTTTTTGTACACTTGAGCGTGTACTCTGCCATTGCCTCCCATGTCCATCCCTGAAGATTTAAAATGGAGCCTGCTCCCGCATAGATGACGCCGTCGCTCATGAGGACGAAGCAGTCGTTTTTTCGCACCTGAAAGCGGTATTCATGTATCTTTTTCCCTTCGATTTCCCTTGTCTCATATGGGTATTTGACGATCCTGCCGTCGCGGATAAAGACGCAGGAAGGGTTATCAAACTCTGCAAGATATGCCTCGCCGCTGCGGAAGATCTGCAGGATGGAAAATGTAGCGTAAGCGACCTTTCGCACCTTGCAGATGGGAAGTGTCTTGGCGATGGTCTCCACGCAGGATTCGATGGCAGCTCCTTCGTAGAGCATGGTGCCAAGGATCTTGGAGGTCAGGGTGGCGAGGATATTTGCCTTGACGCCGCTCCCCATCCCGTCCGCAAGGATGAGGATATCCGAATCCGAAGTCTTGAGGACTTCCACCTTATCGCCGCACAGCTCTTCTTCATGCTTATTCAGGCTTTTCCAAGCCACATCAATACTTACGCTCATGGTCATTCCTCCTCGTTTAAGATGGAATCCCGCAGCTTGGTCAGCGTCACCTTTGTCTCTGCTGTCGTCTCTCCCAAAAGTCCTGCGATTTCCTGTGCCACCATCATCTGCTTCTCGATGACCTTCTGTGCCATCTCCACAGTTTCGACCTTGAGATTATAGTGCTGTTCCTTCACCTTTTCCTCATGGGTGATATCCTGATATATGACAAGAACCGCGTCCAGATTTTCGATGTAGACGATCTTTTCCTCAGCGATCAGCCTGCCGTGTTCAAGCTCAATCTTTTTATTTAAAATCGACTCCCGTGTAAGAAAGACTGTCTCAATATCTGCCGTCTCAATAAATTCAAATATGTACCGTTCCACCGCTTCTTCATGCCCCACGCCGAGAAGCTCCTGACCTTTCCGGTTGCAGTCCAGTATCTTCATATCGCTGCCGATGACGAAGATAAAGTTCGGCGTCACATCCATGACTACATTGGACATGGACTCTGCCTGCGCGAGCGCGTACGGCATACACATGGAAAGCTCAGCCTTCCCTTGGAATACAGCGATCGCCTTATCCCGGCATGTGGAATATCCGCAGGCTCCACAGTTCAACTCGTCCTCTGCGGAATACTTTCCGGTGGACTGCAGGATTCGTCTGATCTGGTCTTCGGACGGCATCAGATCGGATAAGCTGTGGTCGCCGAACTCCTTGGCAAGCTCCTCGGTGGTCATATCCGGGAGATCGCGCGCCGCCTTATAGGAGACGACGTTTTCGATCTTTACCTTCGTCTTTACATAAGAAGTATTCCAGTGCGCGGAAGCAGGCCCCTTGGCGCATCCGCCCTCACAGACGTTCGCCTCGATAAAGCAGTGATCCAGTTCGCCCTTTCTGAGACATTCCAGCATTTCCATACAGTTTTCCAGACCGTCTACGAACACCTTGTGGTAACCGTCTGCGTCCTCCTCGGTGATGACGGACTGGATGACGCCGCCGCTGACCGGATAGAGGCGGTTGATGTTCGGGTCGGGATTACCCATAGGCTTATCCTCGCAGGTATGAAGATCGATGTCTGCTTCTTTCAGCCACTCCGCTAGCTCCTCGAAAGTGAGAATCGCGTTGATGGCGCCTTCCACCCGTTCGTCCCCGATGGCCTCCTGCTTCTTCGCGATACAGGGGCCTAAGAAGACGACCTTGACATCCGGCCCGTAGAGTTTCCTGATATAGCGTCCGTGGGCGATCATAGGAGATACGACCGGAGCCATCAGCTTCGCGCAGTCAGGGTAATATTTTTCGATCAGGTCATTCACGCTGGGACAGCAGGTGGTAATGATATTCGGCATCTTGTTTTCGCGAACCAGCTTCTTGTACTCGTTTGTGACCAGAGCCGCCCCCTCGGCAGTCTCACGGACTTCGTAGAAGCCTAGTTTCTGCAGGGCGTCCACCACCTGTCCCGGGGTGTCAAATTCCAACACTCCGGCATAGGACGGGGCGATGGAGATGATCGTTTTCAAACCTTGCCGCAGATAGCCTTTGACACGGTCAAGATCGCTTGCAAATGTCTTCGCGTTCTGGGGACAGACTTCCATACATCGCCCGCAGTTGATGCAGTGATCTACCATGATGCGCGCCTGCTCATCCCTGACGGATATGGCCTTGACCGCGCAGTTGCGTACGCATTTGTAACAGTGACGGCACTTTGCGTCCTTAAAGTCAATGACTTTCATCTTGAAATCCTCCTATTGTATGTTTTTACGCACATTCTCTCTGTAAAATTTATTTTACCAGAGCAGCAGAGGAATATCCAGAGAACTTATCATACATTTACAGGGTCAGAAAAAATATTTAAAATAAATGCAATACATATGAAACTTTTTGTACTCTTATCTCCGTCTAATAAATAAGAACGCAGGAGAGGAGGACGCGAAAAGGAAATGAATATGCGAAGAAGGGAGGCGGTCAGTCTGGAGTATCTGGTACGAAAGGCACAGCAGGGAGACGGAAACGCTTTCATCGAGCTGATAGAGACGAATAAGCAGCAGATGTATAAAGTGGCACGGAGTTATCTGCCGGACGAAGCGGATATCGCGGACGCGATTCAGGACACGGTCGAGGCGGCGTACCGGACGATAGGATATCTGGATCAGGCAAACTATTTCCGAACATGGCTTGTCCGCATTCTTATCAATAAATGTATTGATATCAGGAGGAAGAAGCAAAAGGAAAGTCCGGCTGAGATATTTCCGGATCAGGGCGAGGTGTGCAGGGAACTGATGGACTGCGAATTTGAGGAGCTGATGAGTGCGTTGGATGAAAAATATAGGACTGTCCTGCTCCTGTATTACGGAGAAGGCTTTAAGATATCAGAGATCGCACAGCTTCTTGAGATGGAAGAGAACACCGTCAAATCAAGGCTGTCAAGAGGAAGAGAAAAATTCAGGCGGATATGGACTGCGCAGAACGCGGCGACATAGTAAGAAAGAGAGGAGAGAGCGCGTTGAAAAAAGAATACTCACAGGAAGATGTAGAACGCATCTTAAAAGGAGAGGCGAAAATTCCAAAAAGAGTGGAAGAAGGGATACAGGCGGCTTATAGAGAGTTGGGACTTATGGGGAATGCCGGGGAACCTTTTGCGGGACAGAACCGTATGTCCGGTAAGAGAGCTGCAGCCGGGCATGATCATATAATCGGAAAACACTCCCCGGCAGGGCGAAAGAAGATCCGCAGAAAGAGCAGAAAAGTCTGGGCGGCTGCGGCGGCCGCTGCGGTTCTGACCACAGGACTGGGCGTGACTGCATTTGCGGTGAGCCAGCTTCTCAAAGTAGACCTTGTCGAAAAGGATGATAAGCTGGCTTATGAGATCAATGTAGAGCCGGAGCTTAAAGAGGCTCACCAGATTAAAGTGGAACCCACTTATGTCCCGGAAGGATACGAGTATCAGACAGACGGCCCTTCTCAGGGGAAATGGCATAACTATGACAATGACGGCGGCATGACACTTATCCCATATAATGCCGCTGATCTCGCGAGGATTGAAGCCTCGGGGTCATACGGACTCTTCGCGGAAATTGACAAAGATGATTATGTGAAATCAGTCGATATAGACGGCATGTCGGTGGATCTGTTCAGTGGGGAAAGCATCTACACAGACGATGATGAGAGCATCCAGAATGTGTTCGTGTTTAATGAAGACAACGGATACGCGGTTCATGTGCACGTCAGCGGTGACGGTCTGGCTGACGGTGAAGCGCTGAAGGTCGCGGAAGGGTTAAAGATTACGGTATTGGATGAAACGGTTCCATACCCGACAGAAGAAGAACTTGCGAAAATCAGGCAGGAGACGGCGGACGATCAGGAGAGTACGGCGTCTGTGGCATACGATCTGCATAAAACAGGAGAGGAGATACTCTATCCTGAAGCAGAGGATTACCCGATCACTTATAAAGTGACAGATATCAGGATCGAAGATTCCCTTTCCCTCGACCGCTATCCAAAAGAAAACTACATCGCAGATTATGACAGCGCAGTGGCGCCGTTGCTGAACAGCGACGGTACGTTGAAGACGCATGGGCGATACACGGTGGAAGACTGGGGAGTAGATGAAGATTCCCTTGAAAATGTCAGCTCAAAATTTGTCGTCGCACAGGTAGAAGTCACGAATAAGGGAACGGACACTATGCAGGTACAGGTGGGGCCGAATCTGGCTCTGTTCAGGCCGAACGGTTCCGGTGGTATAGAGAGATATTCTTATGAAGCCGCAAGCAGGGCATACGGAGAAATCGTCGTGGACGGGTTGCCCATGTATCAGGAACCGCAGACATCGGACGGGAAAGAAGTCCTTCTCACTGACATCGACAGCGGAGAGACGGTTACGGCGACTCTCGTGTATGTAGTGGATGAAGATACCGTAGATGACGCATATCTTAGCTTCTTCAATATGTCGGCGGGAAGTACACAGGCATTGGTGAAGGTGCAGGAGTAAATTCGGAATTGCCGGGGATGTTTTATCTAAGACATATTCTGCAAGAATATATCGGCAGCGTTGGCTCCGCTCCACAAAATGAAAAAACTAAAAAAGCTGTAATTACGCTAAAACCAAATTTTTCATCGGGCAACTCGGCTTCGTCTCAGACAATCCCGATGTAAAATTTAACGCATAATTACAGCTTTTAAGTTTTTCTGCATTTTGTTCCGAAGTCGCCTCATCTGCCAACACATTCCCGCAGAAACGTCTTTGAAAAAACTCTTCAAGCCAGCCCGGCGGACTGCCTTTCAGTAGTTTTCTGATACAAACCGTTCTCTGTTTTGTTACCTGTATCCCCTTAGCAATTCAATTAGAAAGTACATGCCGGGGGATAAGAAAGCTGCGGGGCAAGATATATCCTGAGCAGACCGTAGAGCGGCGTCGGCACTTGGCTCACGTTTTTTGTGAGCCTATGTACCGTTACGTCGCGTCCCGAGTGAAAACGTGTCTGTGAAGGATATATCTTGCCCCGCAGTTGGTTTTAATCCCTGCTGAATGCGAAGTTATCGGCTCAGCACTACTGTCTGATACCCGGCTCTTTTGAGTCTTTTCTCCATTTCCACCGCCTCATCCAGCGTCGGGAACTCTCCGACCATGACGCGGAAAAGCCTGTCGCCGGGTTCAATGACTGCGGGGAAGTCTTGTTCCATAAGTTCATTTTGCAGCCGCTGGGCGTAGGAAGCGTTGCGGAAAGCTCCTGTCTGGACTGTATATCTGGGCATCCCTTCTGTGTGGCCGGGTCTCTGCCCCATCTGTCCGCCCGGCTGTTGATTCGGCATACCGCCCGGCTGTTGATTCGGCATACTGCCCGGCTGTTGATTCGGCATACCGCCCGGCTGCTGGTTCGGCATACCACCCGGCTGTTGATTCGGCATACTGCCCGGCTGTGAACCCGGCATACCGCCCATCTGTCCGCCGGGCATATTTCCGGGCGGGGTGTTCGGCATGTTTCCGGGGCGGGGCGGGAGATTTCCGGGCGGCGCTATATTGTTTCCGGGCAT
>ERZ1643251.3331-NODE-3331-length-14956-cov-8.338568_pt1 | contig 14956 bp, 17 predicted proteins | sample MGYA00579261_ERZ1643251 | MGnify/ENA primary metagenome ERZ1643251 (study PRJEB29033, sample SAMEA4952267) | chicken gut metagenome | biome: Broiler Chicken; feature: Gastrointestinal Tract; material: Caecum | place: Ireland | collected 2018 | study: Broiler...
AATGTGCTTTCAGCACCTAAAGCAAGCCATGCAATTTATTGCATGGTAGTTGACACTTATTTTTAGATTATTCATAAATTATTAATGAAAGTACATGAAAGGGTGAAAGTTTATGAATAATCAAAATTCAAACAGCAACGGAAATTGCATTAATGAAATACTATGTGTCATTTTAGTATTACAAGAAAATGCATGTCCAGATAACTGTTTACAAACTTGCGATAGACCAGTGCTTGGAGGAGGAACTAATTGTATAGTATGTAATACAAGACCAGTAATGCTTTATACTTGTTGTGGAAATGGAGTGCCTTGGAGCATGCCAATTACTAAAGATTCAACAATAAGTTGTGCTGGTTCAGATGTTAGTACTACTTGCTCAAATGTATTTAGGGTAGAAAAAATTGAAGGTAACTGCTGTACATTTAGAGTTCTTGCTGATAATACTGATCCGACAAGTTTATATCCATATGTTGCTACTAATGTATTCTTCACAATGGATTGCAGCTGTCTTTGTAGTATAAGATGTCTATCAGACACATTTGTAGATTGCGTTTGCTAAATAGAGTAAAAGCCACAGTTAGTGGTTTTTATTTTGGTTAATTTTTGATATAATTTTTTTAGTGATGTATATGGAAAAATATGTTTATTATGGAATGCTTTTTGATATTTATCAAGGTCTACTTAAAGATAATAATAAAGAAATATTTAAGTGGTATTATGATGAAAATTTAACTTTGCAAGAAATTGCTGATAATTTAGGTGTTTCTAAAAGTTATATTGGAAGAATTATTAAAAATACAGAAAAAAAATTGGATGAATTAGAAAGCAAGTTACATATATATGAAAATAAGGGTAAAATAAAAGATGTTTTAAAATTGAATGATATAAATAAAATAAAAGAAGTGTTAAAAGAGATATATGAAAAATAAAATTATTAAAGTTAGTAATGATAAAGAGTTGATATCTTTTTTTAGAAAATTATGGCTTTATAAATTACAAAAAAATACATTGTTTATTTTAGAAGAAGATATATTTGAATTAAATAAGATAATTGCAGCTTTAAATATAAAAAATAGAAAGAAACGAATAGAATTTGTTTATGATGAATCATGTTTCGAAGTGGATAATTGTTTTAAAAATAAAAATATATGTGGTTTTATAAATAATCAGTGTTATACGCAAAGAGGCACAAATAAGTACAATGGATGTTGTAGAATATGGCGGTATCAAAGTAGCAAAGGTTGTACAACTAGTAATTTTGTTGTAAATTATTTTTTTGCTCAGAGGTAAGAAAGAGATGTAAGGTTATAGAATATAAAGATTTGAGTATTTTGCAAGTACTAACATGGAAAGAACAAATACTTATTAAGTCTAATTATTTTTCTAGTAGAGAAGATATATTAAATGATTTATATACGGGAAGTTTAGTTGTTGGATCTATTAGAAAATGCTATAGAATCATTAAAACATTTATGGGAAGAAAAGGGACTAATTAGTAGCGATTTATTAAGTCTTAGATTTCAAAGAAAATCAATGTAAGATTAAGAAGAATAAAGTAATAATATTTTTGGAAAGTCATAATAATTAGTAGGTGAAGTTAAGTGAAGAAATGTTTACTAATTATTATGGCTTTTTGTTTATTTGTAGGGAATGTTAAAGCTGAAGAAGATTATGCTCCAGGAGCTAAAAGTGCAATTTTAGTTGATTCGGCGACTGGAAAAGTATTATATGAAAAAAATGCTGATGAGGCATTAGCACCAGCATCGATGACTAAACTTGGTAGTATGCTTATCATAATGGAAGCTATCAATAATGGAAATTTAAGTTTAGATGATGAAGTTACCATAAGTGAAGAAGCCGCAAACATGGGTGGGTCGCAAGTGTTTTTAGAAGCGGGTGAAGTTTATAAAGTTCATGATTTATTAAAGGGAGTAGCCATTGCATCCGGGAATGATGTTGTAGTAGTCAAAAAGCAGTTGCAAGTTATAAGAGAAGAAATAACAATATAACTACTTTAAAACCTTATATTTTAAAGTATTATTATAAATTGTATATGTGAGTCAAAATGTTGACTCTTTTTGTTTGGAGGTAAATTATAGGATTATTCTCTGCTGAATATTAAAAAACTTCTTTTCTTAATATAAATATTATTTATAGTATATAAAGATTTAGGATATTTATTAAATTATCTATTAAGATTATAATTAAAAATGAGGTGATACAATGCCTAAATTAATAGATTTACATATTCATTCTCAATTTTCTGATGGACAATTTGATATAAAGCAATTAGTCGAGTTAAGTAGAACAAATGGTGTTGGGTTAATATCAATAACAGATCATGATGACATAAGGTCAGCATTAGAATTGAAAAATAACTCTGATATAAAAGGAATTGAATATGTTAATGGAGTTGAATTATCTTCGTATATAAAATTGAATGAAAAAATTATTAGATTACATATTTTAGGGTATGGTTATGATGAAGAAAACGAAGAATTAAAAAGCAGATTGTTAGAAAAAAGAAATTTGAGAACTTATGTCAATAAAGAATATTTAGTCAAGTTAATACATGAATTTCCCTATTTAAGCAATGATCTTTTAGAGAAAATTCAATGCGATAAATATATAAGATTATCACGATTAATAGAAGCATACTTAAATAACGAAGAATTATCAAATGACCAATTAAATGATGTTAAGAAATATTTGGACAGTAATCGTCCGATATACCAAGGCTATGAATTTGATGCTTTAGAGTCCTTACAAATAATAAGAAATGCTAATGGATATCCAATATTAGCACATCCTTATCAATATAGGTTGAATGTAAAAGAGGAAATTGCTCTGCTTAAACTATTAAAAGAAAATGGACTTATTGGTTTAGAAAAATATCATTCAGGTGATACTCCGAATGGAATGCTTTTACAAGAAATGATGTGTAATAAATTTAATTTAGAATGGACTTTAGGGAGCGATTTTCATGAAGAACATGATGATTTTGGAAATCAAATAGGTTATGGTAAGAATAATAATTTATGTAAGAGCTCTTGCTCATTAATTAAAACATTACGTAGAGATGGAAAGGTGTTAAAAAGATAAAATGACAAGAAACGAAGAAAAAGCGAATGTTCTAGCCGAACATTTAGGAATTAAAAACGGAATAATTGTTAACTCAGGTACAATAGCATTGCTTTCTGCACTAAAAGTCGCAAATATAAAACCTGGAGATAATGTATTAATAAATGGTTATTGTTGTTATTCTTTGTTTGAGGCAATAATGAATGTTGGAGCAAATCCGGTTTTTGTCATACCAAAAGATTTTTATAATATTTCAGTAGATGAGATTAGAAAAGTACTTAATGAAAATGAAATAAAATGTTTTATAGCTACACATCAATATGGTATTGTACAAGATATTAAAGCAATAAAAGAAGAATTCCCTGAACTTATAATTATAGAAGATATTGCTCAAGCATGGAATATACAAGAAAATGAATTAGGAATAGGAAAATATAGTGATTATGTTGTTACGTCTTTTGGATTATCTAAAGCATTATCGTATGGTCAAGCAGGTGCTATTTTTTCTAATAAAGACATTAGACAGTATTTTGATTTTCATGATAAGGAGAGTAGGAATAGTTCGAGATTTTTACTACCTTATGTTTTGTATGACTGTGATAATGTTAATACAGAACAATTAGTAATAAATGCTAACAATACAGTAGATAAACAGAGAACAATTGCTGGGCTATTAAAAGAGTATTTTGATAATGATGAAAAATATATTATTTATAAAGATAAAAATTCACAATTATCCTCTTGGCATAAATTTCCAGTAATAATAACTAATCCTAATTATGTAAATGAGTTTGAAAGAATAATGCAAGATAATGGGATATTATTTCAATGGCAAAATGAAAAAGAGGTATGGGAACTGGATATGGTAAAAAGTTATAGCCCTAAAACTATTGAATTTGGAGAAAAGCCAATTTATGCTTTAATTAGAACAAAACAAAATGATGTAGAAAAAGTAAAAAAATTAGTAAGGAGTAGATAAAATGAGTTATATAAATCCAAATGAATATGGTAGTTTATATTTTGATAATAAAGAAGAAAATGCTGTATTAAATGTTTTAAAAAATGAAAAAATATTTAGATATGCAAGTGATAAAGTTTCTACAACAGATAAGTTTGAAGAAATGCTAAAGAAAAAAGTAAATTGTAAGTATGCGTTAGGGGTTACTAACGGTACATCAGGTTTAATAACTGCTTTGATAGGATGTGATGTTAAAGCTGGAGATAGAGTGCTAGTTAGTTCATATACATTTTTAGCGACTGCATTAGCGGTTAAATGTTTAGAAGCGATTCCAATTCCGTTAAATATTGATTTACAAAATGGTTTTGATTTACAAGATTTAGAAGAAGAATTAAAAAAAGGATGTAAAGCAGTAATTGTTGTTCAATTGCAAGGACGTTGTTTCGATTTGTCTAAAGTGAAATGCCTTTTAGAAAAATATAATGTGAAATTAATAGAAGATAGTTGTCAAGCATTTGGAGCAAAAATTAAGGATGAATATGCTGGAACTATTGGAGATGTAGGGGTATATAGTTTTCAACAATTTAAACAAGTTTCTTGTGGTGAAGGTGGAGCTGTTGTAACTAACAATAAAACAATATATCAAAAAATGAGAAATTATACGGATATGGGAGCAGAACGTAATTTATTCCCAAATTGGAATGGTAATGATGTTTTATTTGGACAAAATTATAGAATGAATAATATTATGGCTGCAATATTGTGTGAACAGTTAAAAAAAGTAGATGATATTATTTTAAAGCAACAAAAATCTCGTAATTATATATTAAGTAAAGTTAAACTAAATAATTCAATAAATAGTGTTGATCCAAATGGGGATACGGGGATGAATATTTTATTATTATTGAATTCTAAAGAAGAATTTAATAACGTTAAAGAAATAGGAAATAAACATAATATTGAGGTAAGAAGAATGTGGAATGGTTTATATTTTGAAAATGAATTATTTAAAAGAAATAAATTAACAGATGTTGATTTAAAAAATAATTCATGTAGTAAATCAAAAGAATTAGTTGATAGATTAGCAGTAATATCAATTCCACCTATACTAAATAAAGAAGATTGTAATAAAATAATTGATTTCTTAAATGAAATAAAGTTTGGTAGTGATAATAATGCAATTTAACGGATTAGATTTAAAAATTATTTCTTCAGAAGAATATGAAGAAGATTTAAAAAATATAAATGATATACCTGTTTGGATTGATCCTATTTCAATTAGAATTTATGAGAATAAAGAAATAATAAAAATATTATTAGATAATGAACCATTAGCTTATTATGTTGTACCTTTTTATTATAAAGATGGCAAAAAATGGGCAGAACGTAAATATAGATATTTTGCTTATTTATCTCCTTTTTTTGTAAAAAAGTGTCCTAATAAGAAAAGAAAAGAAGCAATATACTTAATTTTTAATTATATTTTTTCTAATTATGATTATATGTATATGCCATTACACCCATCATTTACAGAGATATCAGCAATACAAGGAATGGGAGCATTTATGGAAAGCAGACATACTCATGTTTTGAGAAATGTTATGAATTTAGATGAGTTAGATAGTAAATTAAGAAATAATATAAAAAGTGCATCTAAAAAATTAAAAATTACTATAGATTATGATCAAGCAAAGTTTGATTTTGATATAGCAATTCATGGAACTAAAGAAGAACAAGAATGTCGTAAAAAAAATGCTTTGAATTTATTGAAACATCACAAAGCTATAATTTTTACTGGTTATTATGAAGGAAAACCTATCATTGGAAACATGGTTACTTTTGATAATGAATGGGTATATGGCTTACATGCTTGGCAAGTAGATAAAGTACCACGAGGTAGTGGTCCTTATATAATATATTCTATTTCTAAATGGGCATTTGAAGAAAAAGGACTTAAATATTTTGATTTTGAAGGATCAGTTATGCAGTCAATAGATAATTATTTTTGCAATTTTAATGCAGAACAAATAATTTATCCATATATTCATTTTGGAAAAACAAAAAAAGAGTTAGATGAATTAATTGAAATCTCTAGGAATATTGATGGGAGGTTATTCAAATGAAAAGAAATATAATTATTGGAACAAATAATTTTGGATTAGGACCAGTTGGTAAGGTTTCTTCTATCGTTACAGGCTTATCTGATGAATATAACTTTTTTGCTTGTGGAAATGAATTTGATTTGAATATATTTAACAATGGAATATTTAAAGATACACTATTTTCTAAAGATAAAGAGAAAATTTCTAATTTTGTAGAAAAATATAATATAGACTATGCTATTGTCGTTTTAGATGTTGAGTTGGCTACTATTTTAATGAATTTGAATGTAAAAGTTATATTTGTTGATAGTTTACCATTTATGTGGACTCAAGCTGATATTGATGAAGGATTATTACCACTAGATGCAACTGTATATTGTGCACAAAAGTGTTGTAATTTAACAGAGGCTTCTAAAAAAGTATTAGCTCAAGTAAAAAATTTAAAATGGATTAATCCAATTCAAAGTAAATTTGAAAAAAAATATAGACCATATAAAGAAGAGTATATTCATATAAACGTTGGGGGATTACATTCTCCCATAGGAAATGGAGAGTCTTACATCAAGACAGTAATCATACCACTTTTAAAGATTTTTAAATCTGAAAAAATAATTATTACCTGTGGCACTACTGCTAAAATAAGCATATTAAATGAATTAAAAAATGAAGGCATAGATAGTAGAAATATTAAAGTAGAAACATTACAACAAAAAGATTTTATTTCATCAATAAATAATGCAAAATTATTTTTAACATCGCCAGGATTAACTACAATATATGAAACTGAATCATTGCATAAACCAACTATTATTTTACCACCACAGAATTTAAGCCAATTTTACAATATAGAATATGCTAAAAAAATATTAGATGAATATAAAACAATTAATTGGGATACGCAAAAACTTAATTTAGATTATTTACAAAGTATTTTACCCAAAGGAGAAACTTATGTTGTAGATAAAATATATGAGTTTATAACTGAATTAGTTAATTCCAATTTTGAAAATAAATTTATAGAGCAATTTAACCTTATATTGAAGCAAGATTATAAGAAGAAAGAAAAAAGTGATTTCAAAATAGAGGGAAACGGTGTAGAAGATATTAGAAAAATATTAATAAATTTAATTGAAGGAGAAACAAATGAAATATAAAAAAATTTTTATAGCTTGTCCAATATCAAAATATTTAACTGCTGATGGTATATGTAAAGATTTTGAACTTTTTATCAAAGACATTTACGAATTCTGTCAAGGTATTAGTTCAATAACATTTTTAGCATTAGATCGAGAAGAATATGGTAAAAAGAAAATGTATGGATCTGATTGCACAACAGCAGATTTTAATGAAATTCAAAATACAGACCTATTGATTGCGTTTCCTGAAGATTCTATGGGGGTTTCTGTCGAGTTAGGTTGGGCAAGTGCTTTGGGTATTGAAACAATAGTTTTTGTGGATAAGAAATATAGACAATCAGAACTTGTTAAGTCTATCAATTCAGTAGTAAATGGTAAGGCTTTTAACATTGATACAACTAATGGCTTTTTGGATCAAATAGATATTATTAAAAATGCTATTCGTAGTTATATCGAATGTTAAATTAAAGATATTTATGCTATAATAAACCTAATTGGTGGTGGTTTCTTATGAATTTTTCTAATTTGGATTATGGATTATTGTTTATATTTAAAGTTTGTGCCGAAGTGGATTCATTTTCTAAAGCATCTCAAATATTGAGAGTAAAACAACCCGCGGTTTCATATAGTATTGGTAAACTTGAAGATTTATTAGATACTAAACTTTTTGAAAGAGGAAATTTTGGTGTTCGTTTAACTAAAGCAGGTGCAATTTTATATGAATATGTAAGTACGGCTAATGATAATATTTCATCAGGTATTAATATTATACAAGAGTTAAATAAAAAAGAGATAACTGAAATAAATGTAGGTGTTTCACTTAATTTACCACTTTTATCCTTTTCGGAATCATTAAAAAAATTTCAAACTAAATTTCCTAATGTCAAAGTAGTAATAAGATGTAAAAATGAAGACATTATGTTTAAAGATTTACAAGCAAAGAAATTAGATGTTGTGATTTTTAATTCTTCAAAAAATATGAATCTATCTGGCATAGATATAAAGAAAATAAAAAACAATAATATAGTATGTGTAGGGATACCAAAATATAAAAATATATTAAATGAAAAAAAATCAAGTGAAACAATTGTACCTATAATAGTTCCTGATAGTAGCACTAATTTAGGTAAAGAATTAGGAATTGAAGATAAAAATATTAAATTTGTAGTAAAAGCGATTAGCAATTCTGCTCCAGTATCAAAGGAGCTATTAAAAGCAGGAATTGGTATTGGCTATATTAATGAGGAAATAGTAAGAGATGAAATAGAAAAAGGTAATTTATGTATTATTTCATTAAAAACAACTGCTGATATATATTCAGTTAATGTTGCTATGCAAAATAAGAATAATAATTTTGTTATAAAAGAGTTTATTAAGTGTTTGAAAGGAGTGTTAACTGAAAATGATAAAAAAGATAGACTGCAATAGAAAAGAATTTGAGAACATAAAAAATGATAGACAAACTTATAAAATATTTGATAATAGTTTAAATTTAGAATATTTAGAAATGTGCGAATTAATTAATGGAAATACAAATGAAGAATTAGAAATTCAAATTACATCAGTAAAAAGGTATAATAGTTTAGATGATGTACTTAATATTATAAATTTAGAAAATTTTGGTATATATGAAGATAAAGAGGATTTTATTAAGTATATTAATGAAAATTATGATGATAGTGAATATTTAGTTTGTAGAATTAAAAAAACCACAAATAAAATAATTATTGATGATAAAAAGTTATTAGATTTGATTAAAATAGAAACATTACAACAAGAAAAATTAGGACTTTCTGGTTGTTTAGTTTATCGTGTAAAGACAAGAGAGAATCAAGATGCTATTTTAAAAGTTCAAAATATTAAAGGAAACGACACTTTAAAAGAAGAATATGATGTATTAAAATATTTGAAGGGGAAAATGAGTGTCGCCAATGTTTATTATTATAACTTGTATGAAAATAAAGAGTATTTACTTAGAGAATATATTGATGGAGAACCATTATATAAATCAAAAGGATTTGGATATAAACTCGGGCAAGAGTTAAAGAAAATTCATGAGCATTATAATGAAAAATGTCAATTCCAAAAGTTTTCTGTAAACAATTTATTAAAGAATGCTATGGAAAAAATTGATATATTATATCAATTAAGAGGAGAATATTTTAAAGACTTTTCTAAAAATGATTTGATTAATTTTCTAAAAGAGAATAAACCTAATAATGATGCTTTAATTCATGGCGATTTTAGTTTAACAAATATTTTAGTTAATAACGGAAAGTATTATTATATTGATTTAGGTAATGTATCTATATCAACAAAATATTTTGACATTTACATTTTAAAGAAAAGTTTAAAAATTAATCATTTAGAAGAAGAATGGGAAGAATTCTTAAGAGGTTATAATATAGATGATTATAACGAGATTTATATGAAATGGATGGAATTAATTGAACTTTCGTATAATTAGTTTAGGGGGATAACAATTATGAAAATTTTAATAGCAACAAAAAATAATTCTAAGTTTGAAATAATTTCAAGAATGCTTTATTCAATATTAGGAAATAACATTTTGATTAAAAGTTTAAATGATTATGATTATTTTGTTGATAAAGATGAGATTGGTACTAATATTGAAAGGGCAAAAGCTAAAGCAAAAAATGCTGAAGAACAAATAAAAGAAGATTTCGATTATATTCTAGGAATTGATGATGGAATTATAATAGATGGTAAAGAATATGTAACAGTAAAAGATCATTTATATGATATAGTAGTAGGAGATAAGATAAAAATTGGTAGTATTATTTATATAACTAGAGCTTATTTTCTTATTTCTAATGATAAAAAAGAGGTTTTGTGCTATAATAAGATACCATACATTGTTAGAAAAAAATTAGATACTGTTGAAATGGGGGGGGGGTATCCATTAAATAGTGTTATATCGACCATTGATAATGATACTGTATTAACAGAACGTAGCAACGAAGAATTAAACGATTATTTCTTAAAATATAGTATAGATGATTTAAGAACAATGTTTAATAATGTAGATAAGGAGTTGAAGTAAAATGATGGATATTTCAATAGCTAATGCTAAAAAAAATTATGGTTTTAAAAATGTATTAGATGGTTTTGCTTTAGATGTAACATCTGGAGAAAAAATTGGGCTGATAGGACCTAATGGTTGTGGGAAAACCACTTTATTTAAACTTATTACAAAGGAAGAAGGGCTTGATAGCGGTAGTATTAGTATCAGAAAGGGTGCTAATGTACGATTACTATCACAAATGCCACCAGTTGTAGATGATGAATGTACTGTTAGAGATATATTAACAAGAGATTTTAAAGATGTTTTTGAAATTGAGGCCCACATGAAAGAGTTAGAAAAACAAATGGCTGTTGCAGATTCAAACGAATTAGAAAGAATATTGGATCGTTATGGAAAATTACAAAATAGATTTATGGATTTAGATGGTTATACCATTGACTCTAAAATAAGTGAATTATGTAATAAATTTAGAATTGATGAAAATATGTTAAATAGAAAATTTAATACATTATCAGGAGGAGAAAAGACAATAGTAAATTTAGCATCTATAATGTTATCTAATCCAGATATTTTGTTACTAGATGAACCTACGAACAATTTAGATATTGACACTTTAGAATGGTTAGAGTCTTATTTAAAAAGTTATACTGGTACAATTATATTGTGTTCACATGATAGATATTTCCTTGATAAAGTAGTTTCAAAAATTGTATTGATTGAAAGAGGTAAATCTGAAATTTTCTTTGGAAATTACTCATATTATTTGGAGGAAAATGAAAGAAGAACTTTAGCTGAATTTGAACAATATAAAGATCAACAAAAAATGATTGAAGCTATGAAAAGAAAAATCAAACAATTACAAGAATTTGGTAAATTAGCTTATCCAGGGGGAGAATCATTTTTTAAAAGAGCAGCAAGTATTCAAAAGAGATTAGATAAAATTGAACTTTTAGATAAACCTGAAACTGCGAAAGAAATTCCATTGAATTTTCAAATGACTGATAGATCAGGCAAGCAAGTTTTAATGGTGAGAGATTTTGATTTGACTGTGGCTGATAAAGATTTATTAGATCAAGTATCATTTGATGTTGCATTTAAAGATAGAACTTGTTTGATGGGGAAAAATGGTAGTGGAAAATCAACTTTGATTAAATATATAATGGGTTTATATGAAAATGAACAGGAAGATAATCATGTTAGAATTGGTAGTAATGTGATGGTAGGGTACATTCCTCAAACAATAACATTTGAAGATGATAATGCAACTATTTTAGATGTTGCTAGGAAAAGTTATTATGGTAGTGAAACTCATTTAAGAGCATCATTAGCAAAATTTATGTTTAACGGAGAAAACGTATTTAAACGTGTTGGAACTTTATCAGGTGGTGAAAAAGTCCGCTTAAAATTATTTGAATTAATGCAGAAAAATGTCAATTTATTAATTATGGATGAACCTACTAACCATATTGATATAACAACACAAGAGGTTTTAGAAGAAGCATTAAAGGAGTATCCTGGTACTATTTTGTTTATATCACATGACAGATATTTTATTAATGAAATAGCTCAAAAGATTCTTTATATAGAAGATAAAGGAATTACAGAATATTTAGGTAATTATGATGATTATCGTGATACTAAAGAAAAACAATTATCATTAACTAAAGGGAGAAATAGATAAAAATGAATCCAACAGTTATGTTTGTAAGATTATCGGAAAATTGTAATGCTGGTTGCTTTATGTGTTATTTTGCCCATCAGCATGGTTTATATAATATTACTGATGAACAATTTGACTCACTTATTCAATATATGAATGATAAGGGAACATATAACATTATTAGATTTACTGGTGGAGAGCCATTGTTACATAAAAATATTATTAATTATATAAAAAAGAGTCATGATGCAGGTTACCAAACATCAATTATTACAAATGGCTATTTGTTACCTAATTATGGACAGAAATTAGTAGATGCAGGGTTGGATCAAGTAATCATTAGTATAGATGGGAGTAAATCAGAGATACACGATAAATTAAGAGGTTTGAAAAGTGGACTTGAAAGAATAAAAAAAGGCATTGAAATAATGCGTGAACAAAACCCCAATATTATGTTAAGAGCTAATACTGTTGTTAGTCCATATAATATTGCAGATATGGTTGATTTACATAATATGTTAGAAGAATTACATTTTAACTCGTGGTCTATAATTCCAATTAGACCAACAGATAGTCCTGATACCTTATGGAATCCAAAAGATATTGAATTTTACAAAGAAAAATATAATGAGTTTTTAAAAAACATAGATAAGCATAATTCTGTTGAACTATTAGGATATTCTAAAGCATGGGCTGGAGAAAAAGATGAAGAAATAAGTAAAACATTTAATAATCAATTTAGAATAAATCCAACAAATAAATGTAATTTAGTTGATTATGTAAGATTTTATATTCCTGATAAAGACTTGGTAGTTCCATGTAATTGTGCTGCTCACAGAATTAACCAAATTGAAGCTGATTATTCTATTGAAAGTGATAAATACAAAAAAGCAGATATAATGGCAGAGTGGTTAAAAGAGAATGGAAAAAGTCATTGTACTGGTTGTGAGCCTTTAAATGCTTATGTAGCAGATAATCCTAAAATATTAACTAAAAAGGACTTTAAATATTAAACTTTAATATATAAAATAATTTTATATGCTATAAAGAATTTGGAAGATTTCAAATTCTTTTTTTTATAATATAATTAAGGTAAGAATTTAGGTGGGAAAATGTTAAAATATTATGAATATTCAAAAATAAAAGATAACTTGAAAAGTCAACAATTATTAGAAAAATTATATAACGTAACAAAAGAATTAGAAATAGACTATCCTAATCATTATCATTGGTTTCATGAAAAATTTTGTAAAGAATTAGATGGAAAAGCTCGAGAAATTGTTTTTTGCTTAAATAATGATGTTCCTATTGGAGTTGTTTTCTTAAAAAACTCAAAAGAGGAAAAGAAAATATGTACAATTTATGTTGAGAAAACATACAGAAATATTGGAATAGGTACAAAATTATTATTAAAATCATTTGCTTTTTTAAATACTACAAAGCCTCTTATTACTATGCCAGAATATAAAGTAAAAGAATTCAATAATATTATAAAAAACTATAATTGGGAAAAAACAGAAAAAATTGAATCATGCTATTCTGAAAAAAATGAAATAGTATTTAATGGAATTTTGAAATAATAGAAAGAGGAAATATATGAAAATAACTGTTGCAGGTGTTGGCTATGTTGGATTATCTTTGGCTACATTATTAAGTCAAGATAATGAGGTGATTGCTTATGATATTGATAATATTAAAATAGATTTAATAAATAAAAGAATATCTCCAATAAAGGATAAAGATATAGAAACTTTTTTAAAAACAAAAAAGTTAAATTTACAAGCTACAAGCGATTATAAATTGGCATTTAAAGATTCTGAATATATTATAATATGTACTCCTACTAATTATGATGAAAAAACTAATGAATTTGATACCACCTCGGTAGAAAATGTAATTCAAAAAATATTGAGAACAAACTCATCTTCAACAATTGTAATTAAAAGTACTGTTCCAGTTGGTTATACAGATAAAATTAAAGAGCAATATAAAATTAATTCTATTATTTTTTCTCCAGAATTTTTAAGAGAAGGTAGTGCGTTATTTGATAATTTATATCCAAGTAGAATAATTGTTGGAGGTCAAAGTATAAAAGGAATAGAATTTGCAGAATTATTAAAAAAAGCATCTTTAAAAAAAGATGTTGAGATTAAGATTATGAAATCATCAGAAGCAGAGGCTGTAAAATTATTTGCAAATACATACCTAGCATTAAGAATTGCTTTCTTTAATGAACTTGATACTTTTGCAGAATCTAAAAATTTAGATCCAAAAAGTATTATTGATGGCATATCATCAGATAGTAGAATAGGTAATTATTATAATAATCCGTCATTTGGATATGGTGGATATTGTTTACCCAAAGATACAAAACAATTAAAATCAAATTATAATAATATTCCAGAAAATTTAATCAGTGCAATAATTAATAGCAATGAAACAAGAAAAAAATATATATGTGAGTCGATATTAAAATATAATCCAAGTGTCATTGGTATATATAGATTAACCATGAAAAAAGATTCTACTAATTTTAGGGAAAGTGCAATATTAGATATTATAAAAGAAATTAATAAAGAAAATAAAAAAGTAAGAATAATAATTTATGAGCCACTATTACACATTAATTCGTTTAATGGATTTGAAATTGTAAATGACTTTAATGTTTTTCAAGAACAATCAGACATTATTGTAGCAAATAGAGTAGATGAAAAATTAAAGAATAATAAAAAAGTTTATACGCGTGATATATATAATATTAATTGAAAATTTATATTATATTTTTTAAAACGACACAAAAAAAGCATAATGTGACATGAATTAGACATGAAATGAACTTGACTCAGTTTTGTCAAGTGCTATAATATAGTAAAATATTAAGAAATTATGCGGAGAGGAACTAGATTCTTCTCTTTTTCCTTTGAAAGAAGGTGTTATATAAAATAAAATTAAAGGAAGCACATATTTTTAATG
>ERZ1643251.3334-NODE-3334-length-14952-cov-7.729811_pt1 | contig 14952 bp, 10 predicted proteins | sample MGYA00579261_ERZ1643251 | MGnify/ENA primary metagenome ERZ1643251 (study PRJEB29033, sample SAMEA4952267) | chicken gut metagenome | biome: Broiler Chicken; feature: Gastrointestinal Tract; material: Caecum | place: Ireland | collected 2018 | study: Broiler...
CTCTCCACTCTCTCTGATTCACTTTGTGAATCAGAGACCACTCTCACTTGAAAGAGGTGTTTTTATGACGTTTGCATTATATTTCGGCAATCGGGGATTCTTCCCCGAATCGCTCATCGGCACGGCTCGCGACGAGGTTGCCGCCGCGGTTGCTGCCGCCGGATACGACTATATCATACCCGACGCGGATATGACCCGATACGGCGCGGTCGAGACGCGCGACGAGGGCTACCGTTACGCCGAGTGGCTCGAATCTCATCGCGGCGAGTATGACGGCGTGATATTGTCGCTGCCCAATTTCGGCGACGAGAACGGCGCGGTCGCCGCGCTGCGCGACGCCGGAGTGCCGATACTCGTTCAGGCATATCCCGACGAGATTGGCAAGATGGACTTCGAGCACCGCCGCGACTCGTATTGCGGCAAGTTCAGTATCGAGGACGTGTTCAATCAATACGGCATACCGTATACCGTCCTCGCGCCGCACGTAGTACACCCGTCGTCGCCCGAGTTCGGGCAGAACCTCACCGACTTCGCCGCGATCTGCCGCGTAGTCAACAAAATGCGCCGCTTCACTATCGGCTGTATCGGCGCGCGCACGTCGAAGTTCAAGACGGTGCGCTTTGACGAGATAACCCTGCAGAAATACGGTATCACAGTCGAGACATTCGACCTGTCCGACCTGTTCTGGCGGGTAGAGCAGCTGTCTGACAGCGACCCCGACGTTATGTGCAAGCGGGTGCGTCTGACCGAATACACCGACTTCTCGCTCGTGCCCGACGACAAGCTGACAACGCTCGCCAAGGTCGGCGTCGTGATTGACAGATACATCAAGGAGTTCCGGCTCGACTGCATCGCGCTGCGCTGCTGGGAGGAAATGCAGACGGTGCTTGGCGTCGCGCCCTGCGTGCTGCTGAGTGAGCTCAACGACCGCGGTATTGTCGCGTCCTGCGAGATCGACCTCTGCTCGGCGATAAATATGTACTCGCTGATGCTCGCGTCGGAGAAGCCCGCCGCCTGCGTCGACTGGAACAACAACTACGGCGACGACCCGGACAAGGTGATACTCTTCCACTGCGGACCGATCGCTCAGTCGCTGATGGAGAAAAAGGGAATCGTGACCGACCACAAGATGTTCGCAAAAGCGAATCCCGGCTGCGGCTGGGGCAGCAACGAGGGCCGCATCGCCGCATTCCCGATGACCTTCTCGAACTGCAAGACCGAAAACGGCCGCCTGACCTTCTATATAGGCGAGGGCGAGTTCACCGGCGAGCCTATCGAGGACGGCTTCTTCGGCTGCGGCGGCGTCGCTCACATCGACAACCTACAGCACATTCTCCTGAAGCTCGGCCGCTCCGGCTTCCGCCACCACACCGCGATCGGCTACGGTCACACCGCGCTCATCCTCCGCGAAGCGTTCCAGTACTATCTCGGCTACGACATAATGGAGCTGTGACTGTTCGCGAGTTACTGGGGAGAGTCCTTTTGAAAAGGACCCTCCCCAGACCCCACCCCGAAAACTTTCACGGAGCCCTGACACTCTGTGTCAGGGCGGGGGGCTCCAACTTTATTTCTGCGCGGTCGAGCTGCGCGGACACCAATTTCGTTTGATGCGGGTGTAGTTTCTGCCCCTGCCGTTCGGGCGAAAGACGGGCGCCGCCCTACATGGTTCCTCTCCATTCCGGGCGGCTTGATTGGCGAGGACTGTTCGATTGACTGAATGTAAAGCCGACCGCATGACATCTCACCGCGCTGATTGCTTTGCGTAGTGACTGTATGCACGTTCAGCCGCATGACATCCCACCGCGCCGATTGCAATAGAAATCAAATGTAAGGAAAAGTGCGGTATACGCTCAACTTTAATTTTCGGAAATCGCCTCCGGCGATTTCCTACCGCAGCTCTCGAAACCGCCTGCGGCGGTTTCGAGACCACACACTCTCCACTCTCTCTGATTCACTTCGTGAATCAGAGACCACTCTTGTCTGAAAGGGGCGATTTCCTTGTATCTTGCCGGACTTGATGTCGGCTCGAGCGGCTGTAAGATCACCGTCTGCGACGACCGTGGTCACTTCGTCGAGAGCCACTACCAGCCCTATGACTCGCACCATACCGAAACCGAGCATACTATCGACGCGCATGACATCACCGCCGCCGTCGAAACGGTTATATGCGCGACCAAATGCAAGCCGGACGCGCTCGGCGTGTCGTCGTTCGGCGAATCGTTCGTCTTGCTCGATGAAAACGACAATATCCTCAACTGCCCGATGCTCTATAACGACCCGCGCGGCAGCGAGGAGTGCAAAATGTACGACCGCGAGAAGGTCAAAAATTCCGCGTGTCTGGCTCCGGCGGCACTGTATACACTGCCGAAGCTGCGCTGGTATTGCCGCAACCGACCGGATGTGATAAAAAAGACGCGCAAAATCTTTATGATCGGCGACTACATCGTCTGGCTGCTCTGCGGCAGCCGCGTAATCAACTACTCGTCCGCGACCCGCACGATGGGCTTCGACGTCCGAAATCTCTGCTGGAGGCGCGAGCTGTTCGACGAGACCGGTATCGACGTAAATCTGCTGTCGTGTCCGGTGCCGGACGGAACGGTCGCCGGAGTATCGTATAAATTTGGGCTGAACGGCGCGAAGATCATCTCGGCTATGCACGACCAGAACGCCGCCGCGCTCGGTGCGGGCGCGCTGCGCGACGGCGACGCGGTCGACGGCAGCGGCAGCGTCGAGTGTATCACGCCGGTCATATCCCGCCTGCCCGACGATATGTCAGCCTGCGACTCGGGAATCGCGTTTTTGCCGTACGAGCTGGGAATGTACGTCGGCTGCGCGTTCTCGTATACCGGCGGAACCGCGCTGAAATGGTTCCGCGACAACCTCGGCGGCGGCGAGAGCTACGCCGAGCTCGACGCCGCGGTCGGAGATGAGCCGGGCAATATACTGATAATGCCGCACTTTGCCGGCGCTGCCACGCCGTACATGGATCCCGACTCGCGCGCTATGTTCTGGGGCGTGACGCTCGGGACTACAAAATACGACCTCTACCGCGCGGTCATGGAGGGCGTCGCGTATGAGATGCGCGTCAACCTCGAGCTGCTCGCCGGCTGCAAAATCAAGCCGTCGCGTCTGCTCGCGACCGGCGGCGGCGCGAAGAGCCGCGTCTGGAGTCAGATCAAAGCCGACATTACCGGACTGCCGCTGACTATAGTCGACGTCCCCGAGGTGGGCGCGGCGGGAGTGATACTGCTCATGGCAAAGCAGCTCGGACTGTACTCAAGTCTTGCCGAAGCCGCGTCAGTGTTCACCCGTGAGGGCGAGACCCTGACTCCGAACCCGCAGTTCCGCGACCGCTACGACGAGCTGTTCGACAAATACCGCAAGATGTACGCGCTCTCGCGGGAGCTGCGGTAAATCACAACGCAATTTTCACCCCCATTCTTTTTATAATCAATTCAAAAATTCCCGCAGGGAATTTTTGTACCATAACTCCTAACTCCTCACTCCTAATTCCTAACTTATACAAGCACCAACCCATAAATGAAAGGCAAAACCAATGAATATTTCCGATTACATCGGCCACCCCACACAAATAAGCCGTATCGAGGAGCACCGGCTTGTCGGCGGACGCGGCGACAATATGCGCCTGCTCGAGGTTGACAACGGCCGCGGACTCGCACTCACACTGTCGCCCGACCGCTGCGGCGACATCTCGCGCATGAGCTATCGCGGAATCAATATCGGCTTCTTCGCTCCCTGCGGCTACGTCTCGCCGCACTATTACGACGGCAGCGGCAATAACTTCTTAAAATCGTTCACGGCAGGCTTCATGACGACCTGCGGACTCTCGCACCTCGGCTCGCCCTGCCAGGACGACGGCGAGGAGCTGGGACTGCACGGCACTATCGCCGGAATCCCCGCCGAGGAGGAAAACCACTATACCGACGGCGACGAGCTTGTCGTTCGGCTGACCATGCGCGACGCTTCATTGTTCGCGCGCAAGCTGTTACTAAAGCGCGAGTACCGCTTCTCGACGTCGCGCTGCGAGTTCACAATCCACGACTATGTGGAAAACTTCGGGCACGACACGACGCCGTACATGATACTTTATCACATCAATTTCGGCTACCCGCTGCTCGCGCCCGATTCTGCTATCACATTGTCGGCGAAATCGACGACTCCCTGCGACGAAGTGTCACGCGACGGGCTGCCCGAGATGCTCCGCCTCTGCGAGCCGCGTGACCACTACCCCGAGCAGTGCTTCTACCACGAGCCGGAATCAGGTCACGTCAGCCTCGCCAACCGCGAGCTTGGAATATCGGTAAATGTCGACTTCGACCTTGACGAGCTGCCCTGCCTGACACAGTGGAAGCTGATGCAGAAAGGCGAATACGTGCTCGGACTCGAACCGGGCAACTGCTACCCGAACGGGCGCGACAAGATGCGCGAGTCGGGCAGGCTGCGCTTCCTCGCTCCGGGCGAGTCGGCAGAGCAGACGCTGAAAATAGGCGTTGACGAAATCTGAATGTCACAAATACGCAATCTATACGCGCCACGCGCGGTACATATAAGAAAGGTAATAATCCTATGCTTGTAACATTGAAAGAAATTCTCAAGATAGCCGAAGCAAAGAAAATTGCTATCGGCTCGTTCAACACGACCGGACTAGAGTGCTGCGAAGCGGTAATCGGCGCGGCCGAGGAGCTTGGTCAGCCGGTAATCATCATGCACGCGCAGGTTCACGAGGAGATGGGACTGACCACGCTCGACGTCATCGGCAGAGTGATGATGATGATGGCTGAGCGCGCGAGCGTGCCGGTCTGCGTCCACCTCGACCACGGCACCGACCTCGCGTATCTGAAGAAAGCGCTCGACCTCGGCTTCACGTCGATAATGTACGACGGCTCGACCCTGCCCTACGCCGAGAATCTCGCGAACACCTGCGTCGCGGTCGAAATGGCGAAGCGTTACGGCGCGAGCGTCGAAGCCGAGATGGGCAGCATGGGCATACGCGACAAGTCGCCCGACGACCCGGACAGCCTCTACACCGATCCGGAAGCCGCGGTCAGCTTTGTTCGCGACAGCCATATTGACGCGCTCGCCTGCGCGTTCGGCACGGTACACGGTCTGTACTTCACCGAGCCGAAGCTCGACTTCGCGCGGCTCGAGAAGATAGACAAGCTCATCGACATCCCGCTCGTCATGCACGGCGGCAGCGGCGTATCCGACGAGGACTACCGCCATGTAATCTCGCTCGGCATTCGCAAGATAAACTACTACACCTACATGGCGAAGGCTGCCGGCAGCGCGGTCGCGGACTTCGAGAATAAGCTCTACTTCCACGACATCGCCGTCTGCGCAACGAGAGCCATGCGCGAAAACGCTCGCCACGCAATCGAAGTGTTCAGCAATCTGACCTCCGACAAGGCTTAAGCATTATTATAGATACGCGAGGAGGACGGCGTTATGCTTCCATACGATTATATCAAAGCCTTTGCGGCGAATATGCAGCCCAATATGAGCTGGAACGGCGCGCAGCCGGTTGCCGACTGGCAGGCAAAGGCCCGCGGCAAGCTGTTTGAATTGCTCGGACTTGACTATATGGTCAGCACCGAGCCGAAATTTGAGATTGAATACGACAGAAATCTGCCCGAATCGGAATACGGAATCGGCGTGCGCGAGATACGCTTTTCGTTCGAGAGCGAGCCGGGCTACCGCGCGCTCTGCCATATGCTCCTGCCGCTCGGACTTTCATCAGAAGATAAGCTGCCCGCGGTTATCTGTCTGCAGGGGCACAGCAAGGGTATGCACATCTCGCTCGGACGAACCCGATTCGCCGGCGAGAGCGTCACCGGCGACCGCGACTTCTGTGTGCGCGCGGTGCGCGAGGGCTTCATCGCGGTCGCGCTCGAGCAGCGCGACTTCGGCGAGTGCGGCGGCAATGAAAACGGACCGCAGTGTCTCGACGAGTCGCTCGTGAACCTGCTCTGCGGTCGGACGACTATCGGCGAGCGGGTCTGGGACGTGATGCGACTGTATGACGTCCTGTCGGTAGAATTCGCCGATTATGTCGATTCTGACGCGATATACGTGCTCGGCAATTCGGGCGGCGGGACCTGCTCGGTCTACGCGGGCGCGATTGACACGCGGCTCGCGGGCAGTGTACCCTCCTGCGCGGTCTCGACCTTCGCCGGCTCGATCGGAGCGATGCGGCACTGTGCCTGCAATTATATCCCGGGAATACTCAAATATTTTGACATGAGCGACCTGCTTATACTCGTCGCGCCGCGGCCTCTGGTCGTAGTCAGCGGGCGGGACGACGACATCTTCCCGCTCGACGGCGCGCGGCAGATGACAGCGACTGCGTCACGCGCGTATGAAGCGCTCGGCGCGCCCGACAATATCGCGCACGTGATAGGAGAAGGCGGGCATCGCTTCTACGCCGACGGCGCGTGGGCGGCTCTGCGCCGCATGACCGGCCGATAATTAAGCGTGTAAAAAATATTTCGCGATTTTTTCAGGTTTTGTCAAAATTCGGTTGACAATTGCGCCGAATTGTGGTATCATATTAGTTGAAAGTGTATTGTCGGTAAATTTTATTGTCACCGATTTTACAGTTGGCAGATATTACCGTCAGTATATTAAATTTCATTCGTTAAAGGAGTATTAGTCATGAAAATGAAAACAGTTATTTCTGTTTTACTTTCACTGCTGCTCGCGTTCACACTGCTTCCGGTATCTGCATTCGCAGCTCCGGCGAGCGCCGGAACGCAGGACGCGCTGATGCTGATTTTCGGAATCGAGGTCGCTCCGTATGAAAACGGAACCGTTGAGATTTCGTCCGAGCGCGGCTCGACCGGCAGCGACATCACCATCACTGCCGTTGCTGACGAGGGCTACGCTGTTGAAAGCGTTTCGGTCGCAGGTGAGAGCGGCGCTGAATGCGAGCTCACCGAAAATGAGGGCGTATACAGCTTCAAAATGCCGTCCGAGGCGGTAGTCGTCACGGTCGTATTTGCGGCTGCCGGTGAAACCGAGCCGGAGGTGCCCGTGCTTGAGCTTCCGTTTGAGGATGTAGCCGTCACCGATATGTACTATGCAGACATCTGTTATGTATACGCGAAGAACCTCATGAACGGTATCAACGGCACTCTCTTCGCACCGAACAACTATATGACCCGCACAATGGCAGTTACCGTACTCGCGCGCATTGACGGCGTCGACACCGCTGCAAGCGAGGATTGGACCGCGGCTGGTCTTGAGTGGGCAGTAGCCAACGGCATCACCGATGGCAGCGGCATGGAAGATCCGATCACCCGTGAGCAGCTGCTCGTTATGCTCTATCGCTTCGCGGCGTACAAGGGCATCGACGTAACCGTTGACACTGTTATTCCGCTGCCGGGCGTATCCGACTGGGCAGCCGAGGCTGTATCGTGGGTTATCGCGAACGGCTACATCAGCGCTGAAGCGGCTGAACTTATCGATGTATCCGCACCTGCCACCCGCGGCGAAGCAGCTATGCTGTTTGCACGTCTGGGCGCAATGCTCGAAGCTATCGCGGTTCCGCCGGTAGAGGAAATCCCCGAGGAGACCGAGGAGACTGAAGCAGCTGAGGAGACCGAAGTAGTTGAAGAGACCGAAGCAGCTGAGGAGACCACTGAAGCAGTTGAGACATCTGCCGACGCTGAATAATTCGATACATAAACAAAAATCCGCTCATTGAAAATGGGCGGATTTATTATTTGTATTGTGAAATATATCGTTTGAGCGCGAATTGTTGTAGACGTATTATGTCTTTGTTAAATAAGATTAACAATATATCCGAAATATTTGATTGACAAACCGAAAAAAATATGGTACGATTATAATCGTAAAAATTACGGTAAAATTGCCATGAATCTATGAGGTGATAAAATGAAGTACAAGCTCACACGCTACATAATCGCGGCGGCGTTCGCGCTCGCGCTGGCGGTATGCTTGTCGTTTGCCGTTTCGGCTGACACCTGGCCGGAGGACTATGCCGCCAGGGTCGGAGACACCGATTATACCAGCGACACCACCGGAAATATCCGCGGCGGTACTTTTTCGGTTGAATATGACTCGGAAACCAGTACCTTTATATATACATATACCAACGTTGACATTGACAACTGCGTGGTCTCGTATATAAAAGAGCCGTCAGATAATAAAATCGAATATAGTGTCAAGATAGTGCTGAATGGCAAAAATAAATTTACGCTGTATAACACGAGTCCGGAAATATTCAGTTCTATCAGTACATCACGCACGGATATAGTTGAGGGTGAAAACGGCGGAAGTATTATTATTGATTATACAGCCTCTAAACTGCCCGATGATGAAAATGTGTATGCTGGTGTCTGCATGAATTCAAAAAGAAGCCGTGCGCCGGTATATAACTATGTTGATATGACAATAAAAGCCAATGATTACAAAGGCGAAACCTTTATGTATTCGGAATATTTTTACAACTATGGCAAGTTCCGTGCGATAAATACCAGTAATAAAGACAGATCCGCGGTAGGACATCATGGCAAAATATACAATTATGGCGTATTCTCTCTGGAAGAAAGGTCGAGTATTATATGTGATAACCAAATGATTATATATAATGGTGATAATACAACCACTCCAGAGGAAAGCAAAGATATAATATTTTATATAGGAGAAGGCAGCGTACTGACCTTATTCAATAAATTTACTAATCCAATACAAAATTACGCGACCATGATTGTGGAAGGATCCATTACTGATCCTGAGAATAGTTACGACCGCAATTTTGAGTGCCGCGAATATGGACAATTGATCATAAAGAAAGACGCGCATGTCGTTATACCGGAAGCCGCTTTCATGAACAATTCAAAGCTGATACTTGAGGAAAACGCGAGAATTTATAATATAACCGATCTCATTATACAGGATAACGCCGAAATAATAGCGGATGAGACAAACGATATAGCCATAACCAGCCGGCTGTACTATACATCAGATGTTCCCGTAGATTTCAATTTCCGCGGTACTCTTGACTCTGTGGAGTTCGGTATGAATGCTGAAGTGACTTATGCCAACAGCGATCTTAAAATCGGAGCGGTTGTAATGTATAAGAACGCCACGTTTATAATAGCTGAAGGCGAAACCATGTCACTTACGCGGAATGTTTCTATAAACGGCGACAACTGCCAGCTGCGGGTTGACGGCACGCTTAATATTGAAGAAGACGGAAGTATACAATATTTCTTTCCCAGCGACCCTCCTCGTCCGAGAGTGCCGGTAGAGGTAAACGGAACGATAAACAACTTAGGCAAATTCTATGGCAATGATATTCTGAATAAAAGCAAAGACGATATCTTTATTAGGATAAACGATGGCGGAGTGGTAAATACCCTGACGTCGAAGGATGGCAGTAAGACCGGAAGCTATGAATTTAGTTATTGGCCTAAGGTTACGGAAGACGAACTTATGACGATAGTAGACGTGCAGTCGGGCGGAACCTTCAATCTGGGAGACGGTAAGATCGATATAGAAATCCAAGTCTGGGAAGATGGTGAATATAAAGATCCCATTAAGGTTGAAAATACCGCCGGTTTGGACATAATCATAGTCGCCGAGGGCGCGACGGTCTCGAGCGGCGAAAATACCGACACCACGCTGTCCGGAGAATGCCGGCTGACTATAAACGGCAGCGAGACGTCCGATGTATTCGGAACGACCGCGGTGTATATTTTCGGCGACGTGCCTGAAATCACGCTCGAAAGCACATACAACAACTCATTAATCGGCATCAAGGTGAACAAATACGTGCTGATGAGCGATCCGACGACAAAACCCGCGTCGGGCGACTGGATCGAATTTGACGAAAAGACCACGACCTCGTTCGAGCTTGACAACGGCAGATACTACCTCTGGTTCCGCGCCGAGAGCTATATCAACACACCCGACGAGAGCGTGTATCTCGGACCGATCGAGCTTACAGTCGACCTGACCCCGCCGGTATTTGTCGGGCTCGAGGAGGGCGCAAGCTACGAGGAATTTGTTGAGTTCAAAGTCGACGACCTGACCGCTGTCAGCGTCACCGCGAACGACACGCAGATCGAGCCGCAGAACGGCGTATACATAATCGAGGGCGCGGGAACATATGAAATCAAGGCGACCGACCAGATAGGTAATTTCTCGACGGTGAATATAGAAATCACCGAGACGGGCATACCGATCATCATCGCGCCGGTGACGCCGATCCAGCCGGAGAACGGCACAATCGAAATGTCGTCGACGCTCGCGTCGCCGGGTACGATAGTCACGATAACCCCGATTCCGGACGAGGGCTACGAGCTTTCGGACATCGTCGTAGTCGACAGCACCGGCAAGGCAGTAGAGCTGACAGCTAATACCGACGGCAGCTTTTCGTTCGAGATGCCGTTCGGCGGAGTCACAGTCGCGGCTGAGTTTGTCGAAATCGAGCCCGAACCTGAACCCGAGCCCGAACCCGAGCCCGAACCCGAGCCGGTAGTCATGACGTTCGACGACGTGCTCGAGTCTGACTGGTACTATGACGATGTATACTACGTCTACGCGAATGGACTGATGAACGGCATCGGCGGCAACCTGTTCGCTCCGAACGCGACACTTACCCGCGCGATGGTCGTGACGATACTTTCGCGAATCGATGGCGTAGAATCGCTTGAGGGCGACGACTGGTATGTAAACGGCGCCAACTGGGCGGTCGAGAATAGAATTTCTGACGGTACGATGCTTGACGCTAATGTCACCCGCGAGCAGCTCGTAACGATGATCTACCGTTACGCACAGTACAAGGGCTACTACACTGACTACACCGAGCAGCTTTGGGCATATCCGGACGCGGCTGACGTCAGCGACTGGGCAGTCGAAGCGTTCAACTGGGCGATTGACAAGGACATAATCGGCGGTCGCGACACCGGCGTCCTCGACCCTCAGGGCGAGGCTACGAGAGCTGAAGCGGCGGCGATTATAGCGAGATTCTATCGTCTCGGCTCAACTCCGATGCCGCTTGACACAATTGAATTAACAAACAATCCTCTCACCGTATGGTGGGAGGATTTTGTATTGGTGTTATGCGATACGCGATCACTCGACGATACCGTCGACCAGTTTGAGTCCGGTCAGCTCCTCGATCTCACGAACCGTGAAATGATTGTGGAAATACGCGCCCATCGTCTGCACCTCGCCGTCGCGGAGGTAGTAGTAGCCGTCGCGCGGCGTGTAGTCGTAGTCGGTGTAGAGAGAGTCGATAAAGTCGTAGGATATCTCGTATACGCTGCCGTCCGCGCCGGTGAAGCTGTAGTGCCACACGTCGCCCGACACGTCGAAGCCCTCGCGGCGGAGGATTTCGTACAGGCTGCCGAAGCTGATGCCGTAGTAATACTTGTTCGCGATGATGTCGTCGTAATATTCGATTTTCTCTAGCTCGTACAGCTCGCGGTCAACAGCGTCGCCGCGGTATATGCCGACGCGCATCTCGTAGTCGGCGAGCGCGGCGTCGATCTGCTCTTCGGTGACGAGCGACGTGTCGTAGCAGCGGTAGTCGAGTATCGTCGTGATGTACTCGGCGAGCATCTCGTCCCAGCTCTTCTCGTTGTCGGTGCTGCCGAATATATCCGCGTCGTCGATCACATAGTCGGTGACATTGCGCAGCGGGTGCATATACTCGAGCGCGTAGCGCACTGACAGCCCGTCAAACCCAAGGTCGGTGAACGCCACTCGCAGTGCCGCCAGCTCGTTGCGGCAGGCTTTCAGCTCATCGGGCGTGGTGTAGCTCGCGGTGATATGCGCGCTGTATTCGTCGCCTGACTCGATCACGAAGCGCAGGTATTCGAATTCCGGCAAACTGTCGGCGATAAACGCGAGCGCCGACTCACTATAATCGTCGCGCAGGTAGTTTGACACCGACTCCATGCCCCAGCCGTAGTCGTCGATCACATGGAAGGTGAGACCATTGTCGAGCGTGACCGTCCAATAGCGGTCGTCGTAGCCCTTTTCGTCCTCGACAACAGTATAGCTGTCCGAGACGACGCCGTCGACGCCGAGACCACGGACATATTCGGCGATGTCGTCGCGGTCGTATTCGGTGACGCAGCCGGTCGTAATAACTCCGGTCAGTGTGACCAGCAGTGTCAATATGCGGCGAGGACACGCTGTGTATTTGTGCTTCAAGCTATATACCCCCTCAGATGCTCCGCCGACCCTGCACGGCGGCTGACTATATACTATTTACTGAAGCTGACGCTGTTACCATTATACCACATAATTATTCGTTTGTCTACATTATATTATATGACTTGCTGCCTCGCGGCAGAACAAAGCCTTCGACACACCGTCTGCGCGTCGAAGGCTTGTTATATTAATCTGTTCCGATGCCGGCTCAATACTGCCACAATTTTTCGTAAATATTCAGTATGTCAGCCTTTGTAACTTCCCTGATCGTGTTAGCCGGACTGCCGGACATCAGCGCGTCGTCCGCCATCTTGTCGATACAGCCATAGAACTTATCCTTGTCAACCCCATATTCGCGGAGAGTCGGAATATCGCACTGACGGCAAATCTCGCGCAAAGCCTCGACAAACAGCTCGGCAGCGACCGCGTCCTCGGTATGCGGAGCGGCGACTCCCGCTATCCTCGCAAGCTCGCCGAACCTGTCCGGAGCCGCGCCGCACGCGAATTCAATGCAGTCGGGCAGCAGCATCGCGTTCGACAGTCCGTGCGGCACGTGGAACATCGCGCCGATAGGTCGGCTCATGCCGTGTACTAACGTGACCGACGCGTTGTTTATCGAGATTCCCGCCTCCAACGCCGCAATCGACATTTCTCCGCGCGCCTCGAGGTCGCCGCCGTCTTTGTACGCGCGCACAAGATATTTGAAAATGCGCTTGACCGCGGCAAGACTCAGGCTGTCGGTCAAAGGCTGCGCGCGCCTCGAGGTGTAGGACTCGACCGCATGAGTGAGCGCGTCCAGACCGGTATAAGCGGTGATGCTCTTGGGACTGCTCACGCCGAGACTCGGGTCGACTACCGCGAGGTCGGGCATCAGAGCTTGACCCTTCAGCAGCATCTTGACCCCGCTTCTCGTATCGGTGATAACCGTAAACTGCGTGGCTTCGCTGCCCGTTCCGGCTGTGGTGGGAATGGCCACCATTTTCGGAAGCTTTGCGGCGATATTCTTGCCGTAAAAATCGCATACATTTGTTCCGGTCGCAACCCATACGGCGATAGCTTTCATCGAGTCGAGCGGACTGCCGCCGCCCATCGCGATGATGAAGTCGCAGTTGTTGGCGTTGTAGACCTCGACGCCCGCCTTTATCATGCGGTCGTCCGGCTCGCCGGTTATTTCGGTGAAAACCGTATACTCGATTCCGCAGCCCGAAAGCAGCTCGAGCAGCCGTGCGAAGCCCTCTAATTTGCAGACCGTCCTGCCGGTCACGATCAAAGCCTTTTTGCCAAAACCGGCGATATGCTCGGGCAACGACTCCAGCGCGTCCTTGCCGGTTATTATCCTGCGCGGCAGGAAAAATTCGCGTCCCATAAATCCCTCTCCTGTCAGTCGTTATCCGCCATAAGCACGGCGTTCAGCATGACCGTCGCGCCCTCGGTGCAGTGTTTGACCGAGGAAAACTCGGGCTCGCAGTGAGACAGACCGTCCTTTGACTGAACGAAAATCATCGTGGTGGGGAGCATATACGCCGCGAACTGCGCGTCGTGACCGGCGCCAGAGTGTATGTACATATGCGGTATCGAAAGCTCCTCAGCCGCTTTCTTGACATACGACACCAGCTTCTTGTCCCAGTAAACGGTATCGCGCCTCCAGGCTTTTACGACCTCGCAGCGGCAGCCCTGCCATTCCTTGTCCGCGCAGGACAGGACAATGTCAAGCACCTTTTTAAGTGCCTCGGGGCTTTCATGGCGCGCGTCAAACGAGAAGTCGAAATAGTCCGGAACACAGGTGTGAACGCAGGGATGGCATACGACCTCACCCGTCGTATATACCAAATCCGAAATACCCAGCTTGTCTATCTCACTGTGCAGGTAGCAGAGAGCTTCGGCGGCGGCGTAAAACGCGTCGCGGCGCTTCGGCATCGGAAAGGTTCCGGCGTGAACCGTCTGACCGTAGAAGCGTACCCTGTAATTGAACATTCCCAGAACGCAGTCAACAACTCCGATATCCTTGTCGCTGTCCTCTAGGATCGGTCCCTGCTCTATGTGAGTTTCAAACATATACATATACTTGTCGGGGGAGAGACGGTTCTTTTCGTCTCCGATGAAGCCGCTTTTCTCGAGCGCCTCACCGAATGTCGATTTGCCGTCGAGTATGCTCTTCGAATTCAGCATATCCTCTTTCTTGAACTTTACGCGGATATCCTCCGGCAGGTAATCATAGCAGACGATTCCCGAGCACATCATCGCCGGCGGATAGAGCGAACCCTCCTCGTTCGTCCAGATCATCGCGGTGAGCGGGTGCTTGTGCGGGATATTCTGCTGGGCGACCGTCTCGAGCACCTCCATCGCTGACATTACGCCCAGTATGCCGTCATAATTGCCGCCGTTCTTCACCGAATCGACGTGCGACCCCATGACGATCCGCTTTGCGTCGGGATCGCTGCCGGGGAGTGTCGCGTACACATTCGCGAGGTCGTCGGTGACAATCTCGGCTCCGATCGCGGTCATTCTCTTTATGAATTCGTTTCTCGCCGAAATGGCCGCGTCTGACAGTGAATATCTCGTGATTCCGCCGTGACCCGCGTCACCGAATTTTGAAAAGGTTTTGATTTTATCTTCCATTCGCGCTTCGCTGCACTTATACATACTGGTATCTCCTTATACTAATTTATATAGCCGATTGTAAATGTGCAAACTTGTTCGCTTTCTCTGGGGGAGGTGCCTTTTGAAAAAGGCACCTCCCCCAGA
>ERZ1643251.3336-NODE-3336-length-14945-cov-7.973942_pt1 | contig 14945 bp, 7 predicted proteins | sample MGYA00579261_ERZ1643251 | MGnify/ENA primary metagenome ERZ1643251 (study PRJEB29033, sample SAMEA4952267) | chicken gut metagenome | biome: Broiler Chicken; feature: Gastrointestinal Tract; material: Caecum | place: Ireland | collected 2018 | study: Broiler...
CGGTGCGGGCCGGGGCCGCCACATTGCTGCCAGTGAAAGGAGTGGAATAAGCAGCTTTAGTCCGATCATTTTGCGGATCCTGAGAGGTGACAACAGTTAGAGATTTGACAGCCCGGGATACTGCTACATTCAGCATTCTGGGGTCATCCACAAAGTCGGTAATAACATTATCCACCGAGGTGAGAATGATGGCGTCCTTTTCCCGGCCCTGGAACTTATGGACGGTGGCCACTTCCAGGTCCTTGCCCAGCTGTGTTTGAATTGCCGCCACCTGATCTCTGTATGGTGTAATGATGCCGATACTCCCATACCCTTGTCTCGCCAGACTTGGAAGTACCTCCTGCCGGATCACGTCGATCTGTCTTTGGTTCAAATGACCACGGGCGTGGTTGCCAGGCGCTGTCCGATACATGGTCAGGACATCCGGCTCTTCATGGTCCTCTGTCATGACGATGAGCTTCCCACCATAGAATTTCTGATTGCAGAAGTTGATGATCTTGGGATGGCAGCGATAGTGTTCCCGCAGGAGAACCGTGGGAGCCTCCGGCCATGTGGCAATGGCAGAGGAGAGCAGACTGTGGGCAGAGAAATGGTAGATCTCCGGAAGAGAATACCGCGACCAGACCGCCTCGCTGTCCTGGAAGTTTTTGCTGTCCAGCACATTGGGAAGCTGCTGGAGATCTCCCACAATGACGATGTTGCGAGCGCAGGCAAGAGCCAGTACACCAGTGGCCAGATCTACCTGGGACGCCTCGTCCACGATCAGGTAGTCATAAATATGTTCAAAGTTTAGTGTTCCTTTAATAGAGTAAGTCGTACTTAAGATCACTGGATACTCCCGATTAAATTCCCTGGACTTTCCGCGAAAATCCCGTATCTCAAAGCGTCGACGTGGTTTCCGCCAATCGAATCTTTCGCTCAGTTCCGCCTGGAACAACCGCAGAGACTTTTCCGTCAGTTCTGCCATCTTTTCGTCAAATGCATATTGCTCCAGCTTCTTCTCCAGTTGAGCCCGCTCTTCCGACAATTCTTGTCGGCGTACCACATAGAATTGCCGCTGGAGGTACGGGATCACCAGTTCTGGCGCCTGGAGGAACACTTTCAGCGCACTGCGATTGAAGCGAAAGAGAATGGATATCTTTTGGAGCAGACCTAATTTACTCTCCTGCTGGGCATGCTGCTCGTACTCTAACCACAGGGATAAAATCTTTTGGGAGGAGAGACCCTTCACCTCATTCTTTGGTGCCTGGGCATAGGTGTTGTAGTACTCACTAAAATAGTGTTGTTCCGGCGTCAGTTGGAGGAGTTCCTGTTCAATGGCAGCAATGCGGTTCTTCGCATTGAGCATCTCGCTGAGTTCTTTGGAGAGAACAGTTATCTCCTGGTCCAGCTGTGACTTCTCCTCCTGCTCCAGAACCCAAGCCGACATATCGGGGTATTGGCCGGTCTGTGCCTCCAGAAAATGCTCCTTATTGGCACGACTCCCCAGAAAAGCAGTCAGAAACGAGAGCCCCTTCTTCTCCAATTTTTCCGCTACATTCAAGGTGGCGGAGTTATTGTTAGAGACAACAGCTACCGTATGACCATTTCGAACCGCATTGGAGATGATATTTAGAATGGTCTGTGTCTTTCCGGTACCGGGAGGTCCCTGGATGATGCTGACCTGGGAGGAAAGGGCGTTCTCCACCGCTGTTTTCTGGCTTTGGTTCAGACCAAAGGGGTAGATGACTGCCTCAGGGAGCGCCCGCACTGCGGGTTTCTTGGAAGAATCTAAATAGCAGGACAGCACGGTTACGTCGCTGACACTTTTGATCCGCTCATACTGGGCACTCAGGATGTTGAGACCACCTTCGGCTACCAGACTGACCGCCGCTGCTGTTTCTTTGAAGTATTCAAAAACGCCCGCTTGCTTCTGATTCGTCAGGCAGTTTTTCAGGAGTTCCACTTGGCTTTTGGGGTATGTAAGGGCCTTTTTTCCTGTTCGTAGAAAACGGTAAAAGGGGCCAAAATCCAGAATCACATCAACCTGCGAAAGAGGATTTCCGTCCACGGTAATAATGAACTGCGATGGATCGATCCGGTTCTGCACCTTCAGAAGCTGTACTTTTTCGGCATGGTAGCGATAGGGTTTTGGAGAATTGGCATAGATCACCTCGCACATACCGTCCTGAAAACGAAAGCTGGCGACGGAGTCGGTTTTGTCCTGGCCGTTGATTAAAATCAGGTATTGTTCTCCGTTCACCATGCTTTCCCTCCGTATCATGCAATTTTACCGCATTACTTTGTCCAATAGAGCCCGATATCCATCGATTACATCATAGACTACATCCCCGCTACTAATAGCCTTAAAGTGCTCTCTTGCACAGTGGATCTTGGCCTTTTCAATATCACGCAGTTGCATAGATCGCATGGAACCTTTGGTCTCCGCCACAAAATAGATGTGTTTCACCTTTCCTTCATAAAAGGCGATGGCCCAGTCCGGATTGTAGCGGCCCACAGGCGTTGAAATGTAAAACCCATCCGGTAGTTTCACATAGACGGCCACATGGGAGTCGACATCCAAGTCTTTGGCAAAATCCCGCTCGTTTGTGGAGTCATAGAGGATATGGTCATAGAGGTGCTTGTCCGCCTTCATAGCATTGGTACCAAGCCTGCCTTTCAGCGTCGGCTCAGTAAACACATCTGTGTCATAGCAGTCATCCAGGACGTGATAGGTGATGTGCTGAATGATGGCGGTGGCCTTCTGATCGTTGATAAGAGACGATGCCTTTATAATGAACTCCTCTGGGTTTTCCCGGAACTGGTTGAACACCGCCGGTTGAATCCCGGTCAGAATGGCGATTATTGCTTTGCGGGTCAGGCTGGTTTCCTCAACCAGTTTGCCTACCAGGTCATACTTCACAGCACTGTTCGCTCGTACCTGTTTATCCTGGGAGTACATCTCGGATTTCTTTTTAGAGAAGGAACTCCCCTCCAGTAGCGATTCCTTAGATTTTACTTCTTCCATGGAACCACTCTCTACCTTAAAGTAGATTTTGGAAACTCTCAGGTCCTTATCAAGGGATTGAATGGCCTTCTGGATCAGTTCCTGGGTGTCAAAGTCTACCACATAGACGGACTTGCTGTTGATTCTGGACCAGAGGGCCTTGAACTCCGGCATGGCCAGCTTTTCCGGGGCCACCTGCAGCTCCACATTGTTGCTCCGGGCGTTCTCTGGCTTCATAGCCCTGTCATTGTACACGGAGTCCAGAATTTCCAGAACAGAATCGGTGCAGTCTGCCGCTTCCTCCGCAATCTTCACCTGGTTGTTGGCCTTATCCTCGAAGAACTTGTCGGTCAGAGCGCCCTTGCGGTCCACATAGCCGTTGATGATCAAATCATAGCAGATGGCCTGGGCGAGAGTTTCGTCCACCACCTGCTCATTGCCAGAGGCATCCCGGAGGACCTTGCCCTTGAACAAGTCCGCCGTGACCGCACGGGGACGATCCGCCACGGCTTCAGCCATTTCAGACTGCAATCCCCGTGCAAAGCTATCATAGCTCTCGCTGGCGATGACCGTCAGCACATTGATGTTGTGGACGTCGTTTCCCAGCACATTGGCGTCCATACGCTCACCGTCCTGGTTGACGCACAGGCGGAGACCACGGCCCACCTCCTGGCGCTTGCGAACCTCACTGCTGCTCTGTTTCAGTGTGCAGATCTGGAACACATTGGGGTTATCCCATCCCTCACGCAGAGCGGAGTGGGAGAAAATAAACCGCACCGGGGACTTTTTTGGGTCCCGATCCAGCAGTAGCTCCTTGTTCTTCATGATCAGATCATAGGCGTCTTTGTCGTCGGAAGTCCGCTCCTTTTTATCGCCCAGCTTGCTGTCGGTCATGTGGCCTTTCTTATCCACCGAGAAATAGCCCGCATGGGTGTCCTCGGCCTTGATGGATTTCAGATACTTGAGGTATTCATCCTCCCCGATGCCAAGCTGCATGGTGGAGAGGATGTCGTTGTACTCCTCCTCGAACATATCCGCAAAAATACCGTTGTGGGGCTGTCCGGCGGCGTCGTACTGCTTGTAGTGGGCCACCTCATCAATGAAAAACAGAGAGAGCACTTTGATGCCCTTATAGAACAGCTGCCGCTCCCGCTCGATGTGGGAGAGAATGGTCTCACGGATCTGAAGCCGACGGAGCTGTTCTTCCGTGACCTTGCCTACCACGTCCCCTGCGTAGAGCTTGACACCGTTCAAAAACTCCAGGGAGTCGTCCCGACCGTCAATGGCCTTCACCACGAAGCCGTTTTTATACTCCTCCAGCCTGGTGACATCCCCGGAGTTGTCATAGAGGTTGTAGCCGATGCCCACTTTTCGGGTGATCTTCCGCAAGCCGGACTTCCCCATGTAGTCGAACTGGATGGTGGCCGTGGGGGCTGCTTTGGAGAGGTTAATGCCTTCCAGGTATACATAGCCGTCAGTGGCAGTGGAGCCACTCTCGGTGATGCCCTTGACGGCGATTTTCTTCACCAGCTTCTTGTTGTACGCCTCCATAGCGTCCAAACGATAGACCATGTTGTAGATGCTGTCGCTTCTATGGGTGGCGGAGTAGCGCAGAGTGAAGAGGGGGTTGAACTCCTTCAGCCGCTCCTTGGTCTGCTTGCCCTCCACGGATTGAGGCTCGTCGATGATCAGGATGGGGTTGGTTTTGGCGATGATGTCAATGGGGCGGCGGGAGCGGAACTCATCCAGCTTCATGTAGATGCGCCGGGCATCCTTGCCCCGGGCGTTGAAGGCCTGGGAGTTGATAATCATCACATTGATGGAGCTGTCCGAGGCAAAGCGGTCAATCTCCGTCAGCTGGGCGGAATTGTAGATAAAGAACCGGATCTTCTTCCCATACTCCTCCGCAAAGTGCTCCTGGGTCACCTGGAAAGACTTGTAGACACCCTCCCGGATAGCCACGCTGGGTACCACCACGATGAACTTGCTCCAGCCGTAGTGCCGGTTCAGCTCGTACATGGTCTTGATGTAGGTGTAGGTCTTGCCCACGCCGGTCTCCATCTCGATGGTCAGATTATAGCGGCCCTCCAGCCGGGGAGAGGGGGCGATCTGGTTGGCCCGCTGGATCTTGTTCAGGTGCTCCAGCACCACCTGATCGCTGAGTTCCGGGACGATGGGCTCATTGCGCCAGCCGGTAAAACTCATCTCCTCCAGGGTGAGCTGGTGAGCGTCGGAGCCCCGGTCCATCAAATAGGTGGGGGTCAGGTAGGGCTGCCCGGCGAACACATCCACCACGGCCTTGGCGGCGTCAGCCTGAAATTTTTGATGTTTGAATTGGAGTTTCATTTCTGTACTTCCTTATGCTGGCGTGTTAAAGACCGATTGAAGGACATAGGGGAGCGCAATTTTACCTACTTCAAACCCTTTTTCCGCAATCCATTTCAACACGCCTTGAGCCTTTTCCCATTTTGATTCTTTTGATTTCTCCGCAGACAGAGAGGCTAATTTCCCGCATAAGGTATCTTTGTCCTCGGCTGATAATGATTCCTGTGGTAAAGAATTGATGTCAGAAACCGTTTGATCCAGAGAAATAGAGATACTGTTTTTCATTGCCTGCTGAACATTTTGAGTGACGTTTACAGAATTATCATTGTTGCGGAGTAATTTATGCAGTCCAGAAGCTAAATTGAGTTTATAATTATAAAGTTTAGCACGAAGTATAGTAGCGTCACCGATATTGTCGACAGGGGTTGTCATATATACATGATGTGGGCTGTATGCATCAAGTCCACTTCTTATCCCATCAATTTCGTTTTCATAAACCGCAACAATTTCATGCCGTAATTGTTTAGCTAATTCATCGCTTTTCTTTGAAATTGCTTCGTCAAGTTTCTCTATATATTCATCAAGTAGTTGAATTTTTTCTTCCATCGCATGAGTCATAAACATATCCCCCTCAAATCACCTTTACCCGGGTATCCGGGGCCAACAACTTGAAAATCTCCCCCACGTTGATCTTCTCTGGGCTGGTGGCAAAGCCGCTGTCCCGGAACACGGCCCGGAGGGGCTTCCGCTTGGCGATCTCCCGGATGACGCTCTCCGGGATGTTTTCGTCAAAGCAGGCGATTAGGTCGCCGTCGTTGTAGGTGTGGACGGTGCAGCCCTCCACCTGCTCGGAGCGGTAGGGCATGGACAGGGGCAGGCCCCACTCCAGCAGGCAGCCGAACAGCAGGTCCAGGTCCGTGCGGTCGGGCTTGATGTTGCTCTCCATCTTCTGGAGCATTTGCTGATCGTACTCCTGGGCAGAGTAGTAGACGTCCTCCATGTTGGTGTCGTCCAACTTGAGGACACGGAAACCAATGTCCAAGGCACTACGTATTTTTTGCTGAGTTTCTTGCGCTTGAGTGGAGGTCGTAAACTCTGTATAAGCCTTTCCGCCTTGCAGCGCTCCGGTTTTTACGGCATTATGAAGATGGGCCTGTTCCTCAATAATTTTCTCGCCAGCCCGACGGATGCGCTCCTTGCCAATGTCGCATAAAGTTGAAAATCCTTCACTTTTAATCGGTTGAGGCAACTGTACCATAATAAATCGTCGATTTCCGCCATCTTCCGCGTTCTGTGCCATAACTGCATGGGCTGTGGTGGCAGAACCACAGAAGAAGTCCATGACAATGTCATGACCGTCTCTCGTGGTTGCAATTTGTAGCATACGCCTAATTAAGCGGGTTGGCTTTGGGGTGTCAAATACATCTTGTGATGTAGCAAAATCTACCGCAGCCAATAGTTCTTTTTTTGCTTCTTGTGTATGGCCAACTTCTTCATAAGTCCAAAGCGTTTGTGGCACTATACCTTGTTTTACTTCAGAAAGAAATCGTTTTAATCTGGGAGTGTTATTTCCGTCGGGGCCCCAATAAATTCGATTATCTTTCACAAGTTCCTGGAAAGTTTCGTGTGAAACTCTCCAGTAGGTTCCAGTAGGAGGCCCTTCAATGACCCTTCCCCCGGGACAAGTAATCGGGTATGTACCTGCCCCATAATAATTCCGGGCAGTCAGATCGCCAGAAGTCCACGGACCTCGTGGATCATTATCTGGATTTTTGTACCTGTCATTTGCCGTTTCACTTCTTTGAAGTAAGTTAGGCGACCAGGTGTCTGCCTGCTTGGCGTAACACAAAATATATTCATGACTTCCTGAAAAGTGTTTTGCTGAGTTTTTCGGTGCAAAGACCTTTTGCCATATTATATTTGCGATAAAGTTGGCTTCACCAAAAACTTCATTGGCGACTTTCTTTAAGTTATCAAGTTCATTATCATCAATCGAAATGAAAATAACCCCATCATCTGCCAGCATATTTCTCGCCAGCATCAGCCGGGGAAACATCATGCTGCACCAGTCGGAGTGGAACCGGGGATTGCTCTCAGAGTTCTCCGCAAACTGCTTGTTTCCCTCTTCGTCAAAAAGGCCGATCTGTTGGTCGTACTCCTGTTTGTCCATCTCAAAGCGGTCGTTGTAGATGAAGTCATGGCCGGTGTTATAAGGCGGGTCGATGTAGATCATCTTCACCTTGCCCAGATAGGCCTCCTGGAGCAGCTTGAGCACCTCCAGGTTGTCGCCCTCGATATACAGGTTTTCGGTGGTGTCCCAGTTCTTGCTCTCCTCCGGACAGGGGCGCAGCGTCTTGCGGATGGGCTTGTTGGCCTCCACGATGGAGGCCTTCTTGCCCACCCAGGTGAACTCGTAGGCCTCGTCCCCCTCCAGCACATCGTCGGACAGCATCTGCCGGAGCAGTTCAAAGTTGATGGCCTTTTTCAGGCCGCCCTTGCCGTCGGGGCTCTCCGTGATGCACCCGGGGAACAGGGCGGTGATCTTCTCTATATTCTGCGCCGTCAAATCCGGCGTCTCAAATTTCATGTGGTCCATATTGTCGCCTCTTTCCAAGAAGGATTATTCATTGTTCTCGCTGATAAGATGGTTTCGCACTTGATCTAAAATATCATCAGAAAGATGGGAGAGCTGTTTCTGGTATTCTTCCAACTCAAGTTGAGCTTTCTTTTTATCATAATACTGATGATTAAATTTGACCATTTCTTGTGATGACTCACTGATGATTCGCCACAAATCGAATCGAGAGAGTGCTGATCTTGATAGTTCACCGAGTTCTTTATAACTATTAAAAATTTCTTTGGATATAAAGGGGGCACTTCGCTTATTTTGCACATCTGCCTCATCAATATGTTGAGCGATCACATAGCAAAAGTCCTTTATCGACTGCACACCTTCTGGAAGCGAAGCTCCTCGAGCAACCATGACAGCCGCACCAATATCATAAACCATTGTCAAATGTTTTTCAGATAAGGTTTGATATATTTCGAATTCATGGTCAAACCTTACCTTGGTGATATATAGCCGTCTTTCGCTCTTTGCTTTTGCCCGTTCGACTATGCTATTTCCGAACATGCCAAGCAATGTCCCGCCAACGCCAATCAAAGCGACAAGAACTGTATCTGTCATGCCCTATCCCTTTCTTTCCGTCACGTCTTCAACACTATGCGTAGCACCACTTACCATTAGAACTATTTTCTTTTCTGCTATGTTTTTGCTCGCGATCCGTTTAGTCCGTTTAGGTAATATATGCTTTATTTTTTCCACATTTGGCTCGGCTCCAAATGTAGTAAAAAATCAGTAAATAGGATCGCATTAAGAGCCATCTTCTTGCTTGGATATTTATCATACCACGAATGAGCAATTCCGTGTCTTCCTGGTACATCGGCTATAACGTCTCCGGGTTTTCGGCAATCATAAAAAATGAATTCCTCACAGAAAGAGTCAAAAATTTCGTCATAGCCATTTTCGTCAATCAACATAGCCAGGTTTTCACGCGTTCTTTTATTGGTACGGTATTCATTTGGGCAATCGGACTTTTCTGCAATAATTCCTTCCCAAAGACTAACTAAAGTGTTTACCGTCAAAACGAACTCACTGCGGTGGTACGCATAGACTGTTTGATTGAGAATCTTCACCTTAAAGCGGGGTAATCCAACCTCTCGCCAGCCTTTTCTGAGTTCCTCAACTTTTGACTTTGTGTAATATTGGAATATTACACGATCCAACATGGAGGTTCTCTTTTTATTTTCTTTAGTAGTACTAATGATCTCGTTAACCCTTGTGGCTAACCCAATTTCAGCATCCCACACAGCAGAAGGGAACCAGCGGGCCTTATGTAGAGCTTCAAGAAGGATTTTGTTATAAAGCCCGGATTTCTCCGGTTCAATATAAATGTTAAGCCAGTTCGGGACATTATTAAGAAAGTCTAACCAAGGCGAGGTGCCGAGGTTCTGCAGCCATTGAAGGACTGGAGGTTCAATTTGAGGGATAACCGGCGTCGGCAAACTATTTATAACATTTTGTACAGAACAAACCATCGCAAGAGCGTCTGTATCAAGAAAATGTGCGTTTTCAAAAGCTTGAATTGCAGGGTTTATCCCGGCAGTCAACTGAGAAAAATCATAACAGGAAGTGAGCTGCTGGGCAATTTCTTGCGCTCTTGTAATTTGTGGAGTATAAGCTTGCAACATTTTGGACTGATTTTCGATCAAGCGTCTAAGAGCTTCTGGGATAGGATCCTCAAATAAAAAGTTTTTCTTCAAATTAAATCATCTAACTCCTTCCTCAACTTCTTTAACTCTGCATTCAGCTCCACCTGCCGGTTGAGCTGTTTTTCTTTTCGGATTTTGTTCTCCAACGCTGTGATCTGTTTCTGGAGCTGTTGCCGCCGGAGGTCCCGCTCCACGGATTCATACAGGCTCTCCGCTCGGGCAGGTGCAAGACTTTCCCCGGCGACTTGCCGCACAAAATTCTCGTACACAGCGTCCAGAGAATGGCCCTCCATGTTGAGGGGAAGTTGGTCTGCTTTTGTCCAGTCGGTGTGATAGTATCGGCTGACTTTGAAGGCGGAACTGCCGGAGGCGGCTTCTTTGTAGCCGATCCAGGTCTGGTATTTCTCCTCGTATTCCAGCAGGAAGAGAATGTGGTAGGGGATCTCTCTGTCGATTTGGAGCAGGACGGATTCGTCCAATGAGGGCTGGTTGAGCCGGAGTTCCAGCACCTCGATCTCTGTGACAGCCTCTCCCGGGGCCAGATTGACCGTTGTGGCGGCGATCTTGTTCCGCCACCAGATGATCTTGACCTGCTCTGTAAAGGCCCGCTTTAGGCCAGGCGTCACTGTCAGGTTCTCATAGAACTTTTGCTTCGGAATACGCTTATTGAATTCCGTAGTTTTTGGCAGGCCCAGCACAGGATCACCCCTTTTCCCTTATGCATGTCAACAAATATTACTTTAGCAATCCATTTTCTCTTAAATAGTCAAGGAACTTCGCCATTATTTCCTCGGTTCTATCCAAAATATCTTTTTCGGTAAAGTCTGTCAAAGTTTCAGAGAGATGATGCAACTCATGGTTTCTTGTGCCCTCCTTCTTCTGATTGCGACTATTCACAAAGCCTTGGTAATACTTGATTTTATCCTCAAAGCGATAATCAGCGGCACGGATATTGATGCGTTTTTCCAAAAGAGCCTTGTTTCCCAGCGCCTCCAGATTTTTTACATCTGTTAGAGACTTATCTTTGTCATGGCGATTCCTGGCATAGATATGTTCAATCTCAAGTACCGTTTCAAGGGGAAAAAGCTCCTGATCATCATCTTGGAACGCCCACCATGCTAACATCGATTTTGTGATCGGTCTACTATTGTTGAATGTAAAGTTGGCAAACATGCTCTGCACCTTATCCGCCTCAAACTTGAAGTCGACAAAAGTAACCGGCTGGCTGTTGACGATACTGACCATCTCGGCATATACAGGGGTACGAAGTGCATTTACCCCAGGGTTTGTAACTGCATATGTCCAGATAAATCCAGTGATTTTGCTGAGGAACCGATAGAACTGGTCCTCATCTAACAGTCCTTCGCTATCTCGATTCTGCATAAAGAACACGGAAACAACATAGGTCCACATACCATTTGGGGCATAATTTAATACAAATAGGCGGCGCAAAATCCGCTGTGAGAACCGATCTTTATCTTGATTGATGACATCCTCCCAAAAATGAGCAAGTGTAATCAGATCATTAAACGTATCTTCTCTTTTGAGTAAGGTGTAATTGTCTTTCTCATAAAATTTGCGCAATGCTTCAGTCGTGGAAGACTTGATTCCCTGCTTGGCACGGATATAATACATGTACCGTGTAAACAGTTCATCCATTGGCGTTCCGTTTAGCGGATGGAAAATTGATTCCGTTAATGCCTCCAGATCTTTCCACTGCTTAATAAATAGATCCTTTTTTCCGATATCAGAGTAATATTTGTAAAACTGTGCCTTGAAAATATCAGAATCAGAGAGTGGCATTCCTCGGTCATTTAATGTTGAAAAGATTCGGAGCGCAGTGTCCTGCGATTCTGCTTCGATAGGGAGGAGAATGCAGTTGTTCATGATTCGAGTGGGTAAATAAGCAAAATACGTCGGATACTTTGCTAAAAAGTCGTCAATACAGTTCTGAAAGAACCGGTAATTGGCGGCATATCTGCTTTTTTGCCCAGGTTTTACAACACCCGTTTTCAATATCTCAAGAAATTCGTCTTTGTCTTTATCAGTGGCAACTTCAGAATCAATCTTTAGAGCTGACATATCAGGCTCACCAAATTCATCCGTTTTCCAGATACATTTCTCAATATTCTGTTTTGTAGCAACAGAGGCCTTGTCTTGCATGTGGCCAAATTTTTCATAGAAGGCACGTAAAAGTAGCATTAGCGTAGTAAGCCGTTGTTGTCCATCAATCACTTCCATCTTGGAGACACTATTTTTGAAAGTAACGATTGGTCCGAGAAAGTATTCACTATTACTGTCAAATTCTGTGCGTCCTTCGTCTGGAATTGCGAATGAAAAGATATCATCCCAAAGGGTCTGACACTCAGTTTCACCCCACGCATAGGGACGCTGGTAATCAGGAATCAAAAAGTCTGCTCGTTTATCCTGGAATAAATCTTTAATTGTCTTTTGGTCCACGTTCAGCTTCGACATTTTTCTTCCTCCAATAAGCTTATCTAATTCGACTTCCGATTACTACTTCACCACCAAAAAGCAGATTAACTCAAAATCATCCAGCCCGGAGATCTGGGAGAGAAGCGCCGTCGTGCCGCCGCTTTTAAACAGACTGTCAATGTCGCTCTCCTCCTTCACATCGATGATGGAGTTGACCGCCTCGCTCAGCAGTTCTGATATCTCAGCCATGTTCCGGCCATCGTCGGTCTCCTGATTGAATTCCCGGCAGAGGTCGGAAATAGGTTCCGTTCTGCCCCTGCACAGCAGGCGGATGGTGTCCAGCATCTGCTTGGGGTTGAGATAATCGCAGAGGATCTCGCCATCCATACCAATGTAGACCATGTAGAACGGATGGATGCGGTTTCGGTGGTCTACATTGACGCTGTCGTTGACATTCCGAAGGACGAAGATGGCTCCGGCCGGAGCGTCCTCCCGGGCCGGGACCACGGCGTGCATCCCATGGGGCGTGGTCTCCACATCATGGTGGTGCTTCATGTACTCCAAGAGATCCAGACGGAATTCGTTGAGCCCCAGGTCCATGATGGAGATCCCGCTGGACATCTCCTCGATGTCCACGACTTCCTCCTGGAGCCGCTTCAGCTGCTGACGGCGATACTCCAAATCTCCTTTTTCTTCGGCATTGATGGGGTCGTCATCGCCAGTAGAAGTCATAACGGAGATCTTCATGCGGGTCTCCACCCGGCTTTTCAGATTGATATATTCATCCAAGTCCATATCCGGCCAAAAATTCACCAGCTGGATCACCTGATTTCGGCTACCGATGCGGTCAATTCGACCAAACCGCTGGATGATGCGGACCGGGTTCCAGTGAATGTCGTAGTTGATGAGATAGTCGCAGTCCTGGAGATTCTGGCCCTCGGAGATACAGTCTGTGGCGATCAGGATGTCCAAGTCTTCCGTGTTGCCAGGCATCAAAATATCCCGGCCTTTCGAGATGGGGGAAAAGCAGGTAAGAACCGTATTCAAGTCCGCTCGCAAACGAGGAATCGTAGTCTTGCCATCTACGGTGCCCGTGACCTCCGCTGCGTTTAGCCCAAAATTCTGTTTGACAAAGGGAGCGACTTGCTGATAGAGGTAGTCCGCAGTGTCGGAAAAGGCGGTGAAAATGATGATTTTTCGATTTCCAGGATTGATTGGATGTTCTTGCTTCTCCCAAATCAAGTTCAGCAGCGTTTGTAGTTTGGTATCATGCTCCGGTGTGATGTCGCCGATCATTAGGGAGAGCAGCTGCAAATTTTCGGCGTCTTTTTCCAAATCCCGCAGCCAGGAGAGGTAGTCCATATCTGCCAGATCGATTTTGACCTTCCGGCCCACGGAGAAATAGTCGGTATTCTGGTCATCCAGGTCAAATTCATCAGCGTCAGAAAGGTCTTGCAAATCCAAAAGCTGCTCGCCGGACTGGTAGGCGTGGATCGTCTCAATGGTCGACTGGATCAGGTGATAGACCCGGTCAATGGTGAGCCGGAAGGCGTAGACCGAACTTTCTAATCGCTTGAGCAGATTGATGCTCATCAGGCGTCGAATGCCTTCCTCACGGCCTTTCTGGGTCAGGCTTGTCCCCTTGTTATGGGTGAGGTCCTCGTATTTGGAAAGTCGGGAGGCCATGATGTAATAGGTGGGGGTGTAGATTGAAAGATTCAGAGAGATCAACAGTTCATAGATCTGATTATAGTTGATGGCATCCCCAAGATCGGTCAGGCAGGGACGCAGGGAGATGGGCTTGAGCCGCTCCGGAAATTTTCCAATATCCGTGGTATCGTAATACTTTTCGATGTGCCGCCGGGAGCGGGCGATGGTCACGCTGTCCAGAACCTCAAAGAAGTCAAAGTCCAGCATTTTCAGCAGTGCATCCGTAGTGCGTTCTTCGGCAGGTAGACGGCTCCACACGTTAAAGGCTTTCTGGGCCCGACGGAAAATCTCATCAATGGAGGTGCTGGTGTCCAGTTTCTCATTGATTTGAGCGGAATCCCCCTCATACGCCAGTGCCAGCTGATTTTTCAGATCGATGAATCGGTTGTTGACCGGGGTGGCGGAGAGCATCAGAACTTTGGTGCGGACGCCTGCCCGGATCACCTTATTCATCAATTTTAAGTAGCGGTTTTCCTTGGCGTCCTCACCGGAAACTTCTCCGCCATTGCGGAAGTTATGACTCTCGTCGACGACCACCAGATCATAGTTGCCCCAATTCAGGCGATCCAAATCAATGCCGTTGGATTTGCCGTGTTCCCGGGACAAATCCGTATGATAGAGCACGTCATACCGCAGACGATCCTCGGCGATTGGGTTGTTGATGTAATTCCCTTTGTAGGTGTTCCAGTTCTCGGACAGCTTTTTAGGGCACAGGACCAGAACGGATTTATTGCGGTTTTCGTAGTATTTGATGACTGCCAAGGCGGTGAAGGTCTTGCCCAGGCCGACGCTGTCCGCCAGGATACAGCCGTTGTACTTTTCCAATTTGTTGATGATGGCAAGGGCGGCGTCCTTCTGGAAGTTGTAGAGCAGGTTCCAAATCTTGCTCTGTTTGAATCCCGTTGCCTCGTTGGGCAGAACATCCTCGGAGATGTCTTCCAAAAATTCGTTGAAAATGTTATACAGAGTAAAGAAATAGATGAAGTCAGGGGAATTCTCCCGGTAAGCAGTGGAGATACTGTCAAGAACGATTTCAGTGACATTTTGGAGCTTCTTTTCGTCGTTCCAAAGCTCTTCAAACAGTTTCAGGAAATATCGGCCATTCTCATAGCTCTCCGTCTTCTGGACAGGATAATAGGCGTTGTTGCCCCGTTCACAGCCCAGATCCACGGTGGTAAAGCCGTTGATGGGCATATAGGTGCTCTCATCCACCGTT
>ERZ1643251.3338-NODE-3338-length-14940-cov-6.198320_pt1 | contig 14940 bp, 17 predicted proteins | sample MGYA00579261_ERZ1643251 | MGnify/ENA primary metagenome ERZ1643251 (study PRJEB29033, sample SAMEA4952267) | chicken gut metagenome | biome: Broiler Chicken; feature: Gastrointestinal Tract; material: Caecum | place: Ireland | collected 2018 | study: Broiler...
GTTGATAAATTATTATCATAACTACTATTTTACCTACAAAAATTTTTTACACCCTTATTAGTCTTAACATACTTAAAACATTTTATCAACATCTTTAGGAACTTTATCATCAATTATTTTGCTGATTATTTTATCACTTTGTTCTTTTGTTACCTTTTTTCCTGTCATTTTGCTTAAAGTGTCAATCACTTCTCTTAAAGTTCCTTCATCTTTCATATTGCCATTTTGTAATTTTTCTGCTAAAGAAAGAATTGTATTTTTATCGACATTGGTCTTTTTTTCAACCTTTTTAAAAAAATCATCACCAAATCTCATAATCCACCTCTAGAATATTATATGCAATTATTTGACAAGTGCCTTTATTAAATATATAATAGGAAACCAAAAAGGGGGATATTCTTATGATAACTTTTGATGATGTAAAAAAAGTTTTGGATAAAAATACTTTTAAAGAATTAGTTATTGATTATACGCTTCGGCAAAAAAGAAATAAAAGAAAAAATAATGACGTAGTTAGACAAGCTATTAATGAATTAGTTTTTGATCCAGAATGTATACCATTGGAGGATTATTCTGCAAAATTACAAATTATATTTTCTTTTTTAATAGCTAGTGACAAACCAAAGAATTTAGAAATAGTCAAACATATTATTGATACTTATGGGTATCGCTCGCAAGCTGAACTGGTTATAGCTTCTCAATATATCGATAATATATGTTGCAAGGCAATTGATTCTCAGTTATTTTCTTTTATAACTAATGGTCTTGTTTCTATAAATTCAATTAAAGAGTTATCTAGTACGCAATTTCAACTAGATACTATTTATGGAGACATTTATATTACTAATGCTTTTGATACATTAGGAACCACACCGATTCCTCAAGAAAAACGATGCGGTTATTGTCACAATGTAACTACAAGTTTTTTATTAGAAAATCCTGATTTTTATGGAGCATATTATTATATTCCTTTAACTTTCGAAGGATTTCTTGAGCATTCTGTTGTAATTGATCCAAGCAAAAATATTGTGTTTGATTTAACTAATAATGCTACTATGGATTTGGGAATATGGAAAAAGTTATATCCTCGAGCTTTTATTATTTCAGGACATGATTTAAGACAATTATATTTACAAGCGCAAGATAAATACAATATATCATTAAATATGTCTACTTTAGAAGAAGTTAGAAGAAGAACAAAAAAATAAAAGTGATTATTCGTCACCCTTATTTTTAAATTGTAACACTATTGGTGTACCCGTTAAATCAATATTTTCTCTTATTTGATTTTCAAGATATCTTTCATAACTAAAATGGACTAATTTTTTATCATTAACTTGAAAAGTAAACTTTGGTGGTTTACTGTCGGTTTGACTAACAAAATATATTTTTAACCGTTTTCCTTTATATGATGGCGGTATATGAATACTAACGGCTTCCATAATAATATTATTTAAAATTGAAGTTTTAACTTCTTTTTTATTATTTTCATAGGCTTTAATTACTTCTGGCATCAAAGTATTAATTCTTTTTTTATTTAAAGCACTTAAGAACACTACATTAGCAAATGGTACAAATTGGAATTCATATTTTATCAATTCTTTCCATTCTTTAATTGCTCCATCAGGATTTTTCACTGTATCCCATTTATTAACTACAATAACAATTCCCTTACCGGCTTCAATGGCATAAGACATTATGTGTTTATCATGTTCTATGATACCAGTTGAGGCATCAATTACTACAACACAAACATCACTTCGTTCTATTGCTTTTAAACTTCTAATCAAACTATATTTTTCAACAGATTCATAAATCCGACCTTTTTTACGCATTCCAGCAGTATCTATTACTGTAAATTCTTCATGATTATATTTAAATTTAGTATCTATGGCATCTCTAGTTGTTCCCGCAACATCACTAACTATGGCTCTATCAGTATTAAGCAAGGCATTAATTAAACTACTCTTACCGACATTAGGACGTCCTATAATACAAAATTTTAAAGTATTATCTTCGATAGTCTCTTCTTCTGGAATATCGTTGCAAATCATTTCTAATAATTTATCAAAGCCAATATTATGTTCAGCGCTAACTCCGATGACTTCGCTAAAACCTAATTCATAAAAGTTATATAAATTATCTAGTCTTTTATTATTATCTAATTTATTTACTACAACAATTACCTTTTTATTGGCTTTATGTAACATGTCTTTAATATAAATATCTGTAGCATCAATATCTAGAAGACCATCAACTACAAATAAAACTATATCAGCTTCATCAATAGCAAGTTCAGCTTGAGCTATAATATCTTTATCAAAATTATCATTTCCTAAACTAATTCCACCGGTATCAATTAATGAAAAACGTTTTTTATTATAATTTACAATACCATAAATACGATCTCTAGTGATACCGGGAGTATCCATAATTATGGCTTTCTTTTCTTTAATTAGTCGATTAAAAATGCTACTTTTACCGACATTTGGTTTTCCTATTAAACATACTGTTTGCATAATATCCCCCCTTAACTTGTTTCATTACTTTTAACTTCTAACATGACAGAATATATACGATTATTTTTACGATATACCTGAACAATATCATCAAGCATACTTTTACCAGTTACATCATTTATTAAATCAACATAAGTACCACTTTCATCAGTTACTAAATCGCCACTTTCAAAATAACTTCCAGCCTCAATGATATCTCTTACAGTTAGAACTTTACAATAATAATCATAATGAACACCATCTACATCGCAAGGTTCAGTAAGGATTTCTGGATTGTCTTGGGCGTATAGAACTGCTGCTTGTTCTATTTGGCCAATCTTAGTTTCAACTATTCGTTCTAATGAACTTTGACGAACGGCATTAATACTAACAAAAGCCATAGCCATAACTAGTGACAAAACAACTATAACTGCTAGCAATTCAACTAAAGTAAATCCATTTTTTCCCATAGCATCACCTATAACTTGCGTTCTAAAATATCTAATATTTCGGCGCGGCCTTTCTTTGTAATTGTTGAAAATGTAACGAATTCATCATCTTCACTATATTTTAGTGTATCTTTAATTAATTTATCTTGTTTAAGTCGATTGTTCTTACTAATTTTATCATATTTTGTAGCTACGATAGTTATATCTAAATTATAGTATTTTAAAAATTCATACATCAAAGTATCATCTTCAGTTGGTTTATGACGATAGTCGATAAGTAAAAAGACATGTTTAAGATTTGGTCTATTTTTTAAGTATTCTTCAATCATAAGGCCAAATTTCTTTTGTTTATCTTTACTGACGCTAGCATAACCATAACCAGGAACGTCCACTAAATAAAATCTATCATTAACTAGATAAAAGTTTAATGTTTGAGTTTTCCCTGGTTTAGAAGAAGTTCTGGCAAAATTTTTTCTTTCAATGAGCGTATTAATAAAACTACTTTTACCAACGTTACTTCTCCCTACTAATAAAAATTCTGATTTGTTATCTTCAGGATATTGACTACGCCTTACGGCGATAATCGGTTCCTCTACCTTCTCAATTTGCATAATAATCACCAATTCAATTATATAGTATATAAAGAAAAAATGCAATCTTCACATAATTAAAGAAATTATGGTTTTCTAGTTAAAGTGGTTGGTGGTGCAACTCGATCTTCATCTAATAAGACACTATAATATAGATTTCCACCATCGACGAATTGTTCACGACCTTCCTTATCACCATAACTCGCAAAGAAGCACAAATAATTGTGCATTGGTTCTAATGTATATAAGAAGTCAATTGTTGCTTGATAAGCTGGAACATCAGTAACTCCTAAAAATTCTTTATATCTACCACTAGTATATACCTCAGATTGATTTATCAGAGTTATTTGAGCATATAGGTTATCTCCATTATCAATGTCAGTTACTTTTAAAACTTCATTAATCCAAATTTTACTAATCTTTCTGTTATAAAATGTATTAATTACTGCATAAGCATCTTCATAGCTTCCTGGAGCAGCTTCACCAATAACAGTTGCAACAATTTCATCAAATTGTTCTCTAGTTATATTTTCCCTGGCTAAAATTTCAGCAATCTTTTCTTCATTAGTTGGTTCTTTAGGAATTTCAACAGCAATTTCTCCAACTTTACTTGTAGTTTTAGCTATGCTTGTAACTTCATATTGACTTGTTTCATTTAGTTCTTGTACATTCTTAGAATTTAAATTAGTAGTTGATCCACCATTGGTCATAATAATTACCGCTATGGCAAGACAACTGGATCTTTTTAATCCCTTTGCTTTTAATTTTTTCAATAAATTAATTACTTTTTCATCATAATTCACATAAATCACCCCAAACAAGGCTGTATTTTACCACAAAATCCGAAATTAGTAAAGAAAATTGGACAACCTTAATAAAATTTTAAAGGGGGGATGAATATGGATAGAAACTATCATAATTCAAATTTTCCTCCGAATACTGATCCGCATTTGTATGCGGTTTTAGCAGTAACCGTTGGTTTTGCTTGTGTTGGAGATTACAATGCCAACGAACAGAATTCTATTGGCAACTGGTTAATTTTAGTTGGGCAATATATTCTTACTCATGCTGCTCAACAACAATTAATTGAAGCAAGACTAGAAAATAACAATTTAAACACTAATTCCCAAAAACATAAAAACGGCACCGGAGGGCCGTTTACAGATAATGAGCAAGGAAGAAGTAATCAGACTCAAAGAGATGAAGTTAATTTTCTTCTCGATGCTGTTAGCAAAATAGAAAAAGAATTAAACAATTTAAATTCTAATTAAAATTAATATTTATTTCACCAATACCACCATCAATGTCAATTAAATTAGCCCCATTACCATAACTAGATCTACCATAATCTTCGCCGTTTAAGAAAACATCACCAATACCTTTATCAATACGAAGTTCATATAGTTCTTCTCCACCTGTTAAAGTTAAATTAATTTCACCAATACCTGCACTAGTATTGCTTTTACCAAGTATTTGACCATTAAAATTTACTTCACCTACTCCGGTATCTAATTCTAAATTAGTAAATATTGAACTACTTATGTTAATTTCTCCAGTTCCACCATCAATCTCCGAATTATCGAAAGTTGATGCATTAATTTCAATTATCCCAGCACCATGATCAAGATTCATCTTTCTAGCACTGATATTATTTATCGTTGTCGTACCTGCTCCGGTATCAATATTTAATTCTTCTAAATATTCTGGAACATATACAATTACTTTTCCAGCATTATTATTTCCAAATAGCCAAAAGCTATCTTCTTCTATATATAAAGTATTATTTCTCTTTTTTACTTTAAATTTATCAGTTACATTACTCGCTTCAACTTTAAATTCAACACCTTTTTTTATTTCTAGATTGGTTGTACCTAAATCAATTTCAATATTAGAAATATTGTTATAACTTTCTAAAAAAGTGACATCTCCTTCAGCATAGGCAAATGAACCAACAAGTGCTAAAATGGCATTAATGATTATACATATAATAAAGATTGCTAGAACAATTGCAGCAATTTTTATTCCTTTTTGAACCCCACTCATTTGATATCTACACTCCCAAATAAGGCAAGAGCATCAACATAAATCACTTTTTTAGCATCCTTAGTTTTACTCTTATTACTTACACCACCAAATATTGGAGTGGATTTTATTTTTACTTCAACGTCTTTAGGAACAATTATATCAATTCCTCCGAAAATGGCACTAGCAGTAATCACAGCCTCATTTTTAATTTTAGCATTAGTTAAATCAAGTACTACACTACCAAATATAGCATCTAAGTTAGCATTTTTAAACTCTTCGTCATTTTTAACAACAAATTGTTCAGAAAATGTTGCACAAATAGATTCACTATCACTTTTACTCTTAGTTTCATGGATCTTTTCAGTAATTTTACTTCTAAACATATTACCAAAAATTAAATAGATTCCAATAAACACTAATATTGCTGGAACGAATAATTTGAATATTAAATCAAATCTTATCCATCCATTACATAATAATAGCAATACTATACCAATAATAAGACCAATAATATTACCAATCCTACTTTCATTGGTTGTATCAAATAAACCAATGAAACATGGAATTATTATAAGTAATGTCCACCATCCATTAAAGAAGATATTAAAATCAATAATATCTAAAGCATTAAGGGCTACAATAATCCCTAATACTATAAAAACTAACCCCCATAATATTCTGTTTACTTTTTCCATATTTTATCTCTCTTTCTTATTTACATTTAGTTAACTTTGTTTTTTGTTGATAACTCGCGGCCTCCGGGCGGATTGAGAGCCGCCGGCGGAGGCTTAAAGGTCATCACACTGCAAGGCGATATGGATCACTTGAAGTTCCTGTTCCTCCGCTAAGTTCTACATTAGATTCTAGATAAAAGACAGGTCTAGCGGCATACCCGAGGTTAGCGACGTTGGTGATCAAGTGGCCATGGTAGTTCACACGAAACACGTGGCTACCGCTCGACGAATACGGAATAATTGTCCATTCCACTAGCCCCATATACAGCCAATTGTTTGCTGTTATTGTTGAATTGTTATAATCATTTAAATAAGTTGTCCACGCTTCTGGACTTGCAGCATATCCATAATCACTTGGATACATTAATCCTATTTCATCTGTATATGTTGTTGGATTACTACCATATCCCGCATTATTTCTTTCGTCATCATAAAATGCTTTTGCTGTTTTATTATATGATGCCATTACTCCGAGATACCATGTTGTTTCTGCTATTAAGTTTTGCCATGTTGCACCTAAATAATTCCAATAATTTGTATTTAGATTTATTGTATTAAATTCACTTGTTGTCCAATTATTTGATCCATACGTACTTACACTTGTATCATAATTCCATCTATATCCTGCTATTGTACTTGTATCCATACTTCCTTTATAACTTGAAGTACCCTGATTATAAGCACCATAATAATCTCTTCCATCTGTTCCTAACATTGCACTTGTTGTATAATCAGCCTTTATTAATTTTATTTGATAATTACTATCTTTATCATCATCAAATACTCCGATAATTCTGTATAGATTTTCTGATGGACATGTTTCTTCAACTGACCCGAAACACACATAATTATTTGGGTCTGCTCCGGCATACCTGTATGAATTGTCTCCTGCTTCTTGATTAGCATTTGTGTAGGTTCCTACCCCATCATGATAGTAAAGTCCATTGGCTCCATCTTCTGTATAAGTCGTTGCAACTTTGCAAGCTAAAGTGTTAGAATTTTTTTCTCTACATATCTCTGCAAATGTTGGCATTGTTATCCTATCTTGTTGAAGTACAACATCCATTTCTAAATTAGCATTTTCATTTATTGATTGGTCTGTTTCTAAGTTTATAAATGTTAAAGTAAATGTCCAAGTATGAGTTGTTCCTGTACTAGATGATGTTGTTGATATTGGATGGTCTACAGCTATGTTAAAAGCCCCTGTTTTGCCTGTTATATCAAATCCTGAGACATCATTTACTGTTACATATGGAAGTTCATCACTACTTGCTTCAAGTAATGCTCCATTTTCATCTCTTACTGTTAGTATTACTTCGGCAGTAGTTCCACTAGAATATGTATAAGTATTTTCATATATTCTAATTCCTGCAAAGTATGTTGCTGTTGCACTATTTGTTCTACTACTTGCTATAAGTCTTACTGAAGGATTAGTAGTATCTGTTAAATTACCACTGGTAGCATTAAAGTTATCAGTTGTTGCATGTAAAGAAAGGGTATTACCACTACTAAATATTAGTGTATCTCCAGATGCTGTTGTTTCTCCTTTGGTAGTAACATCTTCATCGATGTCTGCTCCTAAAAATGAATAAGTAAAATTACCTATAAGCAAGGCAACTACCACTAATATTAATAAAAATATAATTGCTAAAGCAATATTTCTTTTCGTAACCTTTTGCACTATTATCACCTATCTTATAGATATTGTACTAAATTTTTATAAATATGTCTATTTATTTTCAAAAAAATGTTGCATAAAGATTGTTATTTTGATATATTATACATGTAAGTGTTACCTTTAGTGGTGGTAACGCCTACTTTTGGGTAGGACGCTATTTAGCGTCTTTTTTCGTTTATCTTGCCGATTAAAGCAAGAACCACAATTATTATTACTAGACAAAATTCATTATCATTCATAACCTCGCCTAGCTTTCATCCTGATCTCCCGAAGAAAACCCCCTGAAGCCGGAATCCGGCAAAGAAAAGCAGACTTCCACTAAAGGTAACGGTTAATTATTCTAATGGTAAATAAATGTAATTGCAAGAAAAAGGGTCCGACAAAAATCGACATTCAAAATACTATTTGTTTTTTTCTAAATTTGTGTTAATATAAAAAACATATTAAAAAGAGGGATTACAATGTATTATAAAGCGCTAAGAAAAAGACTAAAAGAATTTGAAAGTTTACGAGGAAAAGTAAGTGAAGATAAAAAAGAAGAATTAGAAGAAAGTATAAAAACAATTAAAAGTTATCTAATGAAACCTTATACTATTCCTGAAACTATCGAAGAATGCTTATTAAGTGAATATCAAAGTTTAATTGGCAGTCAAAATCTCTGGCCTTTATGTGAAAATTTAGCCAAACATGTTGATGATGATATGCCATATTATCCCTATCCAGACCTTGTTTTATCAAATAATGATTTATTAGAATTAACCCATGACTTTTTCAAAAATGCTACATCTAAAGAAATATACCAATTATTTTTAAAATTATATAGACAAAGGAAAAACGCTTACTTTGTTGATGGACAAGATGAATTAAGTTTTTATGCCGACAGTATGTATTTACCTTTCGATAAATCATATTATTTAAGAATTGAAAAGAAAAATGAATTTGCAGATGTCGCTACAATGGCCCATGAATATGGTCATGGTATTCAATTTCTAACTAACTATAGTGGTACTTTATTAACTTCTTTATATGCTTTTCACGAAATAATTAGTACATTTTTTGAATTACTATGTACAGAATACTACACTAAAGACGCTACTCTTGGCAAAAAAGCAATTGCTTCCAATTATGAATTTTGGGATGTAACTTGTGAAAACGCCTTTCTATTAAATAAAGAATTTCAAATATTAAAATCAATTAAAGCTTATAGTAATAATGATACTAATGATATAAAAAGTTTTATTAACTTTCTTATAAAACATTCCAATACAGAAGAATTAGAAGAAATAATCGGAGTACACCCTTCCAATGATTTCATATATATAATTGGTTATATATTTGCTATTGAATTATATTTAATATATAAAGAAAATCCGGATTATGCTTTTTACCTTCTAAAAAAAATAATGGCTATAGATTTAAGAAAAGATTCCGAAAGTTATTTTAAAGAAATTATAGATTTAGGTATTAATCCTACATCTAGTCTAGATTCGTTTGAATCTCACTTAAAAAGAGAGTTAACACGTCTTTAACTCTCTTTTAATTTTTTTAAACAAAATGTTGCATATAAAGGAATTGTTTTTAGATTATCTTTTTTGCTAAAGTTTTTAGCTGATATTTTAATTATTAAATCTGGATTATATCTTTCATTATATACTTCTAAAGATTTTGATTTCATATCAGTTCCCGCTTTTACTTCAATTGGTATTATATTGCTATTATTCTGTATTATAAAGTCAACTTCTGATGAACCAGATGTTTTATCTTTTCTACTCCAATAACCTAAATCAAAACCTATTTTTAATAATTCAGTAGCAACATAATTTTCAACTAAAACACCTTTATAATCTAAATCGTTATTCATTAGTACATCAATACTTGAAATACCCGCTAAATTACAAAGGATTCCCGTATCATTTAAGAAAAGTTTGTATGAATCATAATCAAAATATACTTTTAGTGGGTATTTGGGATTAGTTATATTATAACACGGTAATACAAGTAGACTTGATATTAACCAATCAATAGAGGTAATATAATTTCTTTTTCTATTATCATGTTTATCTAACTTAGCAAATACGAATTTTTGATTTTCTTTAGCAAGTTGACTAGGTATATCATTATATATTCTTTCTATTCTAATATTTTCTTTATCATCAGTATATTTTTTCATATCCAAAACATAAGAATTAATAATATTTGCAATATTTATCTATTATATAAGTTTTTCCTACTTGTCTAGCCCCAACAACCATTAAAGGCATCTTACTATCTGATTTATCCCAATTAGTTAAAACATCATAAAATTTTCTTTTCATTTTTAATCACCTAGTCTAATTTTACGATATTTATTAGTATTTGTCAGCATTTTGGCGAAAAGCGGAGGGTATTTTTGTTCATTTTTGGCGAAAGCGGAGGGTAACACTAATTTTTTAGACAACCAATAGGTACTACTAATACCCCACTTTCCGTTTTATATGCAGTTTTAGTTGCAGTGACAACCATCATAAATGTTGGTTCTTTTAATTTAGGATTTTGACTAATTAATTCTTTTAACTTTAATAAATGTTCTTCGGCTTCTTCTATTTTTTCTTTACTTAGTTTTACTTCAACTAAGGCATATTTACCATTTTTAAAATGAATTACATTATCACATTCTAGTCCATATCTATCTCTATAGTGATTTAATGTTCCACCGATAGAGCCCGCATAGATACTTAAATCTCTATTTACTAAATTTTCAAATAATAAACCTAAAGTATTTACATCTAATAATAATTCATTATATGAACAACCTAAGGCCGCAACTGCTAGGGATGGATCTATCAACATCTTTTTGGGGGATGTTCTAATCGTTGTTTTACTTCTAATATTAGGGTTCCATGCTGCTATTTCTTCAATAATATATAATTTTTTTAACACATTAAGGTAATCTGAAATTGTTTTTTCTGATATATCGCCATAGTTTGCTTTAATATCTTCAAATAATGCTCCATTTGGACCAATTGTAGATACCAATCTACTATATGATTTTAATATGATACTAGCAAGTTGAGGATCCCTATTAACTCCATCAATTCTAGAAATATCTGAACTGACCAAAGTGTTTAAATAATTGGATGCCACTTCTAATGCATCTTCTTTTGCCATTTTCAAAGAGTTTGGCCAACCTCCTCGACATAAGGCATAAACTAAATCTTCATAAGATAAATCAGATTGTTTTCCATCGATATTAACTTTTTCATCCAATAAATCTTGTAAAGAAATGACACCGTTTGACTCACCAGATTCATATAAAGATAATGGTTTCATATTAACAAATGAGAATCTACCTACTCCACTATGCATAGTAGGATCTTCAACCGGGGTTGCCGAACCAGTTAAAATAAATTGATTGACATCACCAGCGGTATCAACAGCATACCTAACAGCATTCCATAATTTTGGTGCTAGTTGCCACTCATCGATTAATCTTGGCTTCTCTCCTTGTAATAGTATAGAAGGTTTAATATTTGCTAATTCCTTATAGTTATCTTCATTTTTCCATAAATTGAGGTATTTTATTTCCATAAATTGGGGTATTTCATTTCCACAAATTGGGGCACTTTACTTCCAAGTTTTGGGATAAAAGAAAAAGTAACTTAAAAAGGCATTTTTAAGTTACCACTATTTAGTTTTTTCATCATATCTTTCATCGTTTCAAATTGTTTTAGTAGTCTATTTACTTCTTCAACACTTCTACCACTTCCCTTGGCAATTCTTTGTTTACGAGTCGCTTTAAGTATTTCGGGATGTCTTCTTTCATAAGGTGTCATCGATTGAATTATCGCCTCAACATGAGCTAAATCTTTTGGATCGATTGAAACATTATTAAGGCCCATTTTTCTAGCTTGAGGAAGCATTTTTAAAATATTTTCAAGAGGTCCTAATTTTTTTATTTGTTTTAAAGTTCCTAGGAAGTCTTCCAAATCGAATGTTCCTTTTTTCATCTTCATGGCTTGTCTTTTGGCTTCATCTTCATCAATTACATCTTCAACTTTTGATACAATTTCTAGAATATCTCCCATATCAAGGATACGTTCAGCCATTCTTTCGGGATAAAACTCTGATAAACCATCCATTTTTTCAGAATTACCAACAAATTTGATTGGAATATGCGTTAAGTGGCGTACTGATAGCGCTACCCCACCTTTGGTATTACCATCAAGTTTAGTTAAAATGCATCCAGTTAAAGTGAGTGAATCATTAAAACCAGTGATAACATTGATAGCATCTTGTCCCATTGAACCATCAATTACTAAGATTTTTTCATCAGGATGAACTGTAGCATCGATATCTTTTAGCTCTTGCATTAAGGTCTCATCTATTTGAAGACGCCCTGCTGTATCGATGATTATATAATCATTATTATTTTCCTTAGCATAATTTAGACCATCTTCTACAATTTCTACTACCCTTTTATTTTCTTCACTAAATACTGGAACATTCAATTCCTTACCAATAGTTTTAAGTTGATCGATTGCTGCTGGACGATATATGTCTCCTGCTATAAGTAGTGGCTTTTTCGCATGTTTCTTTCTTAAATAATTAGATAATTTACCAGCTGTAGTTGTTTTACCACTACCTTGAAGACCAACAAGCATTAAAATTGTTGGTTTCTTATCTACTTCAAGTGGTACATAATCTCCACCTAGTAGTGACACTAATTCATCTTTAACAATCTTTAAAAATAATTCATCAGGCTTTAAACTTTTCTCTACTTCAGCATTTAAAGCTTTTTCTTTAACATCTGCCACAAATTCTTTCACTACTTGATAGTTAACATCTGCTTCAAGTAAAGCCATTCTAATTTCACGCATAGCATCGCTGATATTTTCTTCAGTAATTTTACCCATACCACGAATATTTTTTATTGCATTACTTATTCTATCTCCCATATATTCAAACATAAATAACTCTCCTCGTATAATAGTTTTAAATTCATGTATTATTATATATTAAATCTATTATTTTTTCCAGGCTTTTCTTCTAAATTATCATTTTTTTGAATATTTATTACATTTTACACATTTTACTAACGAATATTATGTGAAAATTACACATTTTACTAACGAATAGTTTTTTACATAAATTTTTAATATGTGATATAATTAAATACGGTGATAATATAACAAAAAGAAAAAAGAGAGTTAAGAAAAGTTTTAAATTATTAATGACTTTTATTTTAGTATTAGTGATTATTTTTGGAGGATACTTTGTATATAATAATTTCTTTAAGGATGATAGCAAACCTGTTTCCAGTGAAATTGAAAAGTTGATGCAAGAAGCAAATATCTCTAAAAATAAATATTCTAAAACCTTAGAATATGCTTTATTAAATAATATATATGATGAAAAATACTTAGATGAATATGCTGATATCGAATTTCAAGACAAAGATAATTTTTCTTCAATCTTAACAACATTCCTACCTCTTGGGTATAGTGGTAAAGAAATAAATTATATAATGAATCTAAGTGAAAAAAATATCGATAAATTAGCAGAAATTGATTATGTAGATATAAGTAATTATTATGAGTTTTCTAATTTTGATGTAAGTAAAATAGATAGATATAATAGTTACTATGAAGATAATGATTATTCTTATGAAGATGTCGTTACTTATGTCAATATAAATTTAGATTTACCAGTATATACTGATACTACTGAAGTAGCAGATCCTAATGATTTATTAGTATTAGTTAATAAATATCATTATCTGCCAGATGGATATAAGCCAAGTGATCTTGCTTACTTACCAGGAGCATATGGTAATAATGTTCCAATGCGTGAAGTAATCGTCGAACCATTTAAAGAATTACAAGCTGCTGCTGAAGAAGAAATTGGGGTAAATTTCATGCCAACAACAGCTTTCAGAGATTATAATTTCCAACGCACTTTATATAATAACTATGTTGCTAGTGATGGTGTTGCTGCTGCAGATACCTACTCTGCTCGTCCAGGATATTCCGAACATCAAACTGGGCTTTCAATCGACTTAAAAAACACTGCTATTTCCGGTTCAACAAGACTAACTGATGAAAACTACGAATGGCTAAGTAATAATGCCCACCGTTTTGGATTTATTATAAGATTTCCTGAAGATAAAACTGATATAACCGGATACCAATTTGAAAATTGGCATATTAGATATGTTGGATTGGATGCAGCCAAAATAATTTATGAAGAAGATTTAACACTCGAAGAATACATTGATTTATATGTTACTGAATATTAAAAATACTAGCACAACTGCTAGTATTTTTAATAATATCCTGACATTTCATAAGGAATTAATTTCTTTTTTAATTTTTATTCTATAGTAAATTCTACACCTATATAAAAATTTTCGAGAGTTCCTTCTTTATCAACAAACGAAACATCTTTTACAATTCGATAATTGCCAGAGTCCAAAATCCCATAAAAGTTTTCCCAATTAATTGTTATTTCTGTATTCTCGTCAGGATTTAACGACCATAATGGAACATTAAAGGTTGCGTCGGTTATAGTATTTAAAAAATGCCATGAATCATTGTGGTATTTCTCCAAATGATACGATTCACCATACCCTAAAATAGTGTCGCTATTATTTTCTATCAAAAATGTTGCCCCCGAATTTGATAGGGTGTCATCTTTTACATAAAACATAATATCGTTATTATATATCTCGATATTAGATATATCTCCAATATTAGATTGCACTTCTGAAGTACATCCTGTAATAATCAATATAGATATTATGCATAAAAATATAATCATTGCCATTTTTCTCATAATTCGTCCTCCTGTCTTTTTTTCTATGAATTTTATTGTACTTTCAAGTCTTCCAATCTAATTTTATAAATTATATTACATCGCTAATTTATTGTATAAATATTGTACTAAATTTCTAACGAAAAGTCTATGAAGATGATATATTTTACTTCACAA